>Ga0315289_10005517_pt1 | contig 18695 bp, 11 predicted proteins | sample YL17G11_40_MG_FD_203452 | JGI IMG/M metagenome (GOLD analysis project Ga0315289, IMG submission 203452) | Sediment microbial communities from Yellowstone Lake, YNP, Wyoming, USA - YL17G11_40 | ecosystem: Environmental > Aquatic > Freshwater > Lake > Sediment | place: USA: Wyoming | collected...
TCAAGGAGTCCCCTCCCTGCCCTCTCGCTATGAATTCAGATGCGGGGAGGGATGCCTGCCTGCGCGACCTTGCTCCGCCGACCATGCTTCGCCATAGCGCTTCGCGAAGGCAAGAGCAGCTGCGCAAAGGCGAGAGCCGCTACCCGTTCTCCGTAGCAGCTACTGCGAAGGGCGAACGGTGAAGGCGGGGGTGGGGTATCTCTATTTTTGCCCAGCGCATCACCCTGGGCTGCAGATAGGTCACCCTTACAAGGCTACAAAAAGGCATTGTCATAGGGTCGTGAGCAGTTACGTGATCATAATCATTCAAAACCCTAGAGCTTTTTAAATGAAGGAGGAGATGTGAAAAAAATATCTCTTATGAAATTGATTGCGGTTATGGTGTGCGCGACCTCCGCAAACGCGGCATACACTCCAAAAATGCCGAAAATGGCGGCAACAACGGCAATCGTGACTGTTGATCTTGCTACCGACCTGTCGGCTAAAAGTTGGGAGGCCAAAGAGGCCTATGTGACCATAACCGGGATTCAGGGCTTGGTCAACCGCGAAAGTCCGACCAAGATCTATCTGCTCCATACCTGCACCGAGCACGAATGGCTCGTGAATACCGATCAGATGAAGCTTGACGATACCATAATACCGGTCCCCCGCACGGCCGCCACGCTTCCCAGCGGCAAGAAGTATCCTGCCTTGAGCTATCTTCTTTCAAACTATTCGTCCTTTATCAAAGGTAAAGTACTGTATCCGACGCTTCCTCCTTCGTGCGAAGGCGCCGTGACCGCGGCTATCACTGCCTGCGGTATAGAGGACGCAATCCCTGTTTCTCCAGCTATCAACACGTACATTGCCGGCGAAGGGTACGCTTTCGAGCAGAAAGCGGACACCCGAACATTGACGAATAATATCGCCGCTTGTGACTGGGCATGGACCAATTATTATAAGCCTGCTACGGCCCGTGCATTCGTCGGCTGGCACTCTTTTTCCTGCTTCGGCGGCAGCGTCAATGACCAGTTTCCGACCTATTTTGATTATTTCATTGCAAGCCGGGCATTTTGCGCCTCCCTAAACGCAAACAACTCATCTGAATTAACGCGTCTGAACTCATTGCTTGCCAACTGGCCCGATGGCACTCCGGCAATGGGCATTCCAACCGACGAGGGCAAGGGCCTTGCCGCAATGGAAAGCCAGGGAAAATATTTCATGATCTCCTACTGTCCGAATATGACGGTCACCAGTTCATTTCCCTCCGATGCGCTGAAATTCCAGCAACCGAAAATACCGACCGCCGATACGGTGCTCAGCAATGGGGCCTATGTAGGTTTCTATATAACCGATGGCGATTCGTACCGCTTTCCGGTTCATTTTCATTATCGTATCTGGCGGGGTGCCGACGGCGCAGTGCCGATAGGATGGTCGACCAATCCTCATTTAATCGATCTTTTTCCAACCCTCATTGAATGGTATTCGAAACATTCCTTCAACAGCACGTATGAGCTGGTGGCCGATCCCCACGATCAGTCCGGCACCTCCATCCTCGCCGACGGAGCGGCTTTTGGGGCGGCAATGAAATATTACCTGGAAAACTCCAACGGCGTATTTCGCACATTCAACGCGTTCAACTACGACGGCAAGGGCAACATTCTCATTCCCAAGATCAACCCCTATTTCTACCTGCGCGGGTATCAAGGGGCCATCAACGGCAACGCCGTGACATGGTATACGCTGAGCAACAACACGATCACAGCCGTCAACTTGAGCGGAGGCACGCAGTACAGGGCATCAGTGACTGAGATGGTGAACGCGGTGAGGTTTGTGGTGGACTCGACACCGGCCAATACGCCGGCGTTCGTAATCATCTGCGGCGACGACATGGGCAATTTGGATGAAATCAAGTCTGTATGCGATCAATTGCGGGGTAATGCAAAGGGCCGCACGTACCGCTTTCTGAGACCGCAAGATATCGCGGCCACGTGGAGAAAATGGAAAGGGTACGACGTGGTGCCCTCAATGGTCGATAATAAAAAAGTTCCTGGTATAGCCAATCGGAGCACAGCTTTCTGCAAAGTTAGTCTCGGTGAAGGATTTGATGTGCGTGCAAAGAACAACGGCGTATTCGTGTACGACCTTTCGGGAAGGGCGTTCTATCCAGGGCGCGCTGCCGGTTCGAAGGTCCGCATCGAAACGTATACACCGGTGGCCGCGGAAAAGTAAATTCTTCTCCTCGCAATAAAAAAGGGCTGTCGCTGCCGCGGGGAGGCTGCTCATAACCAATTTGCCGAAAGAGGTATGTATATGTGGTCAGTTGCTGTTGTTGATAGGTCAAGGTCTGCGGATGTTTTTCGCAGGATTATTAAAAGGAGCTTCACTGCCGCTGCTCTTTCTTTTCTTCTCGCCGCCGCCATCCCTTTTCAAGCAAGAGCCTCGGCGGATTCATTATGGCGGGGGACAAATGATACGATCAAGGTCAGGGTCGCCGCGCAAACTTACGATTTATTGCCCGACTCATCCGACGCGTGGATCTTTGCCGACTCGATATTGAAGGCCTTTGCGGCTTCAAAAGTTATCGGTATCAAACAGATACAAATAGAACAGTCATCGGGTGTATGGTATTCGCTGACAACCGTCCTTGTGGAAAAACAATATGACAGTTGCTGGATACAAGCGGTCAGAGCGGCAACCACGACATCAACCGGAACAGCGCGCCTTCTGGCCTCTCCGCCCACATGGAACAGGGATGCGTCAAATCCCGCAGTTGTTGAGCTGAGGGACACGACCCTGATTACTCCCCGGACCGGCGCTAACATTTTCGGCAATGATGCCGCCAGCCGCATGGCAAGGACCTACCGGGCCCTGAACGGAAAGAAATTCAAGATCGATGCGACCGTGGAACTTCACCAGGGCTATCAGGCCGAAGCGTTCTCGTACGATTTAAACTTCGTCGATTCATTCGCGATAATCACTGCAGAGCCGCTGGTTCCCAAAAAAGCATGGCAGAAGGGCGACTCGCTCTTTTTGAATTTTTTTGATACAACCTCGTCCGTGTGGGATTTCTTTTTGTACAGGAACACGGCGCAGGCCCTTTTCCAGACAGCAACGGGATTTATCGCCCAGAACCAACCTTTCCAGTTGAATACAGGCACTCGCATCTACGACGATGGCGGCAAGAACGAGCAGGGAAAGATCCTGGCGGGAAGCGCTCAGGTCTTCAGCAACCCGGTAATCATGAAGCTTAAGGGAATTTACAAAGGCGCGGCGCGGCTAACGGTCAGAGACGGCATGCTGCGGTGGACATCCGGCGGGAACGGGAACGCGCCGGGATTCGCCGTTTACACCGCGGCCGGCGCGCTGATCGTGAGGGGCAACGAATCGATGATCGATATCAAGCATCTTCCCCCCGGAGCATATTATGCGCGGATGCACGGGCCGGGCCCGCGTGGCGAAGGTATTTTCCCATTTTGTAATATAGGGAAAAGATAAGCGGTATCTCGATCCCCCGGGACCCATCGATGAGCGGCGACTGCGCAGGCGGCGGCCGCTGCACAGGAAGTTCATGCGCGCAAAGTAGTATATTCAGCTATTCCCTCGCGCGCCGCTGATAGGGAAAATTTTGCAGAAAAGGATCCCCCGGCAATCGAAATAGCATGCGAAAGGAGCGCCGAAACCATGCATAATCCCCTGCAGAAACGGTTCTATGCGTTGACAATTATCAGTGCATTGACAGTATCGATTTGCGCGGATGAAGGGCCGACGGCAAAATTTTCGGGAAACGGTTCGCTCATGTTCGGCCAAATCGTGAAAGGCGTCAGCACTTCGGGAAATGGAGAGGGAGGGTATCTTAAGAATGCCTGGATATTCGCGCCGACATTCAACATAGGGCTTAAAGCCGACTACAACAATAACACGCGGCTTTTATTTGACCTGGGTGCAGAAATCATGTACACGTACGCGCTGAATTCCGCATTGTATGACAAGGATTTCGCCGCTGATCAGAAAGTGGATAAAATAGCCTTGGCGATCTGTGAAGCACAGGCCGTTTATACGGTAGGGGGAAGCGATGCCGAGCGCTTCCCTTTGCAGATCGGAGCAGGTGTTTTCCCCTATAAGTATAATCCGCAGGTGCGCAACCTGGGCGAATATCTTTTCCGGGCTTCTGCGTATCCAGTATACTTTGTCAACTGGTTCGATGCGCCCTTTTATCGCATGGCGGGAGTGCGGGCCACCACGGCGCCGTTTGATTGGTTTGCGTTCGATGCATTGATGTTCAGCGAAATGTACCAATTGCCTTTCCGAGACATTTCATGCGCGGGAATAGCGAAATTTAAGATAGGTAAATTCGCCGAACTCGGGGGCGGCGTCGATCTCAGCCGCATTATTTCGATCAACAAATCGTATACGACCCCGCCGTATACGAGCAATGCGGATATCAGGGCATATTCCAAAGACAGCATAGGCGTAGACCCGATAAGCGGGCAGCCCATTCTGGACACGAAATGCTATACTTTTGCATCGACGAAATGCGCCGTCAGAGCATCAATTGATCCAAAAGCTTTTCTGCCCTGGCAATATTTCGGCCCCGAAGATCTGAAGATCTATGGCGAATGTGCCATTCTTGGATTGAAGAACTATCCAACCCATAATGTTTCCTATAGCGCTTTTTACGATACGCTATCTCAGCGTTCCCCGTTCATGATCGGGTTCAATTTCCCAACCCTGCGCATTCTTGATGTTCTGGCGGTTGAATACGAACATTGTAAAACTCCCTATCTCCCCAGCTCATATTATGTTTTTAATAGTGGAAGTCCGGTGCCGGTGACCGCGGCCGAAAGAAACCTTACGATGAGCGAGGCGCGATGGTCGGTGTATGCGAAAAGAACCTTGGGCGCTTATTCCTTTCTCTGCCAGATTGCTCAGGACCATTATGTTGCTAATAATAACAATTTGACGGCTCAGGAACGGGCTGATGCCATGCCCGAAAAAGGCAATTGGTGGTGGAGCTGCAAAGTAGCGTATGGATTCTGATTAACTTTCGGCGTAATCGCAAAATGCAAAAGGAGATGGCCGATGAAACGTAACGTTCAACCTACAATCGTTTTGTCAGCAGGCCTGATTTTCCTGGCAATGGTTGTCGCCAGTGCCTACGATCTTTCGCAGGAACAGGTCTGCTACGAAGTACCCGGCGCACATCTTGATACCCAGTGGCAATGGACCCTTGCGCAGACCATAGCACAGTACATTCCCAGCACGCTGCATACCAACTTCGCGTATTTCGCCCAATATCCGGAATACCGGTTCAATTTCGAAGGGGCATATCGATACTGGCTTGTCAAGAAATTCGGCGGGGCAACCCCGGGCGCCGGCTATAATGCCAACGACTGGACCACGCTCAAAAATTATGTTCAGCAGGGCAGGTGGTATACAAACGGCGCCTTCTGGAGCCCTTGCGACGTCAATGTCCCCTCAGCCGAAGCTCTGATTCGTCAATGTCTTTACGGTCAGATGTTTTACAAGGACGAATTCGGAACCAGGAGCAACGACATATACCTGCCCGACTGCTTCGGATTCGGCTATGCGCTGCCGGCGATTGCGGTCCATTGCGGCCTCAAAGGCTTTTCGACACAAAAATTTGATATGTGGGGAGGCTGGTTCAATACGCCGTTTCCCATTGGCCGGTGGATCGGCGTTGACGGCAGCAGCATTGTTGCCGTTCTTAAGCCGGGCGCCTACGGAAACGGAATGGATCTCCGCACCCCTGATGGAGACAACTTACGATCCCGGACCACGTCGTTTACCAGCGGCCCGGGCGGTCAGCCAGGTATCTGGGCGACCTACGATTATATCGGCACAGGAGACCAGGGCGGAGGCCCATCCGCGAGCAATGTTACCGCCATGATAGCCCGGATTCGGGCTAACGGCAGCAATGCCGTTAAGGTCTATTGCGCTTCATCAGGACAGCTTTATGATGATCTGACACCCGCTATGATCGCCGCGCTTCCCCAATATGATGGAGAGCTGATCATGAAAACGCATGGAACCGGCTGCTATACTTCATGGGCGCCTATGAAACTAAGAAACCGCAGAAACGAGCAGCGCGCCTCTTTGGCGGAATTTGCCGGAACGGCGGCAAACAGCTTCACAAACAAAGTTTTTGAATATCCTCAGGATTCGATCCGAATGGGATGGTATCGGACGCTGAATCACCAGTTTCACGACGACCTGACAGGAACGAGTATTCCGGATGTGTATAGCCTATTCTCGATGCCGGATGAGGATTCGGCATTCAACGAATTCAATTATGCGCTCAATGCTGCAAATAACGCCATGGCCAACTCTTCGGGCCAGGTGCTGACGACGACCGCAACAGCGCGGGACGGCAGAATTCCTTTGGTGCTTGTCAATTCGCTTGCGTTCAGCCGAACCGAGGTGGTTGAGGCAACAGTATCGTTCGGCACAGCCGCTCCGGCAGGGGTGAAGGTCTATGATGCAGGCGGCCTGGAAGTTCCTTCTCAGATAACCGGAACGTCGGGCCAGAATGTGTCAATAGTATTTGTCGCCACCATCCCTTCCGCCGGCTTTTCGGTATATGAAATCAAGCCGGAAACAGCGGCTAATCCGGCCGATCCCAACCTTTCCATCAATGCAACAACCGGAATTATCGAAAATGAGTATTACAAAGTGACCGTCAACAGCAATGGCGATATAGCAAGCATTGTCGCCAAGCAGGTAAAAGGCGGACAGGAGTTGCTTTCCGCCCCTTCACGCCTGGAGATGCGGCCCGATCAGGGCACTTCCTTTCCAGCGTGGGAAATAACCTATGCGAATTGTTCCGCAACACCATCGTATGTAGCCGGAAACGTGCAACTGAGCGTTGCTGAGAGCGGCCCGGCGCGCGTTTCGCTCAAAGTAGCCCGGACTTCCGGCTCGTCTCAATTCACCCAGTGCATCCGTCTTGGCGCAGGAAAGGCGGGCAAAAGGATTGATATCTATAATGAAATAAATTGGCTCTCAACCGGGACGCTTCTCAAGGTCGGTTTCCCTATGACGTGCGCCAATCCTAATGCCACATGGGACTTGGGCATCGGCACCATCCAACGGCCTGCTATGAATGCAAACCGCTATGAAGTCCCGGGCCAGCAATGGGCCGACATGACCAGCACCGACGGGACCTATGGTATGTCGATTCTGACCAACTGCAAATACGGCTGGAACAAGGAGAGCGACGGCAAGCTGAATCTCACGCTCATTCATTCGCCTTCCGGCGGCGGATACAATTATCAGGCTGATCAATCCTCGCTTGCACTCGTGGGCATCCACAAATTTACTTATTCCATTGTCGGGCATGCAGGCGACTGGACGAATGGTACTATTCGGCAGGGACGTTGCCTTAATCAGCCGGCATATGCTTTCCAGGCGCAGGCGCGCGCGGGAGCGATGAATCTGCGGCAGCTCTCCTTTTTGTCGGTCGATACGCCGCAGGTCGACGTCATGGCAATAAAAAAGGCCGAAAAAAGCGGCAATTTTATCGTACGCGTCAGAGAAACCATGGGCTCGGCGCTGCAGAGCACCCGGTTGACTTTTGCGCAGGACATCGCTTCCGCCGTCGAGGTGACGGGCGCCGAAGACACTCTCACGGGCGGGCCTGCCCCGCAGATATCCGGGAACTCCCTCACGTTCAGTCTTGCGAAATACAAACCCCGGGCGTTTTCCGTTGCTCTGACCGATATAAGCGGCGTCAAACCAAAGCCGGCCGGCCCGCCTGCCTGGATTCTGAAACGCACCATGAAAATTACCGCACGGGGGACCGTCCTTGCGCTGCTTGACATTCCAGCCGGCGAACGGGTGAGAAGCATCGCTCTATTCGATATGGCCGGCAGAAACCTGGAGCAATTCACGATGCATGATGAAGGCGCGGCAGTCATCGATTGGGACGGCACGGCCTTTGTCGCCAGGAGGGCGCTTGACGGATTCTACGTTATCAGGTGCACTACCGATCACGGCCATACATCGGCATTGTTTGCGCATTCGAAACAATAACATGGCGCCCGGGCTGCACCGGGGACGCTTTCATCTTATTGCCGGAGCCCTATCCACCCTTTAACAACAAGGAGCCGCTTTCGTATGATAGAATCGCTGAAAAAAATACGTCAGCATTTGCTCACCGGCGTGTCATACGCCATCCCGTTTATCGCCTGCGGCGGCATTATGATCGCGGCCGGTATTGCGTTCGTCCCTATAGGCTCAAACGGACCGGATTTTTCAAACGCGCCGGTTTTTAAATTCATCTTCGACGTGGGCGCCGCGTCGTTCAGCTTCCTGCTTCCGGTACTGGCCGGATATATCTCGTATGCGATCGCCGGCAGGCCGGGGCTTGTGCCCGGATTTATCGGCGGCTATTTCTCCGGTCAGGTCAAGGCTGGTTTTCTCGGCGCCATCCTCATCGGGCTGATCGCCGGCTGGGTTGTCAATTGGATCAAAAAAATGCCGGTCCCCAAATATATCGCGCCGGTCATGCCGATCCTGATCATTCCCATTCTGTCCGGCACGATCATCAGCCTTCTTATGATGAAAGTCATCGGAATCCCGATCGCCGGATTCATGGAGCTTCTAACCCATTGGCTGCAGGGACTGGGTACGGGTAATGCGGTGGTCCTGGCCATGATCCTTGGCGCGATGATCGCCTTTGATATGGGCGGACCGGTTAACAAGGTGGCTTTTTTCTTCGGCGCCGCCATGATCAAGGAGGGCAATTTCGGGGTCATGGGCGCCTGCGCGGCCGCGATCTGCACGCCGCCGCTGGGACTGGGTCTGGCCACCTTTATCCGCAAGAAGCTATGGAGCGAAGAGGAGCGGGAAGCCGGATTAGCGGCCTTCTCCATGGGAATGATCGGCATCACCGAAGGGGCAATTCCCTTTGCCGCGTCCGATCCGTTGCGGGTGATCCCTTGTATCATGGTGGGCTCCATGGTCGCTTCAACAATCGCCATGCTGGGCGGGGTCGGCGATCATGCGCCTCACGGCGGGCCGATCGTGCTGCCGGTTGTCGATCATCGCCTTATGTACGTAGTGGCGATCATTGCCGGAGCGATTGTTACCGCGGTGGTTATCAATACGGTAAAAGCATTGACGGGCAAAAAAGTCGAAAAGTCGGCGGATGGTTCCAAGAAACCCGGGCCGGCGCACGCGGGCGTGCCAACGACGTAACATCCCAAATTCGAAAGGAACCTATCTATGAAAATTGTTGCGATAACCTCATGCCCAACCGGCATCGCCCATACCTATATGGCCGCCGAGGCGCTCGAAAAAAAAGCAAAGGAACTCGGCCACGCAATCAAGGTCGAGACCCAGGGATCGATGGGCATCGAGAATGAGCTGACCTCGGCCGACGTTGCGGCTGCTGACTGCGTTATTTTTGCCGCGGACATCGACGTTGAAAAAAAGGAGAGGTTCGAAGGCAAAAAGATCATCGAAGTGTCGGTGCAGCACGCGATCAAACATCCTGAAAAGGTGTTCGCGCAGGCGCAGAACTGATCCTTTGCCCCTTTTTTTGCCGCTGCCCGGCGCCTTGACGGGCCATGGGCGCCTGATCTGCATGGTTATGTCGTACGAAATGACCTTCACCTGTCCGCTTAAGGGCGGGATTCATGCCCGCCCGGCTTCGGCCATCGAAGCAATGTGCGGCCAATTTCAATCCTCGATCACGCTGATTAATGAACGGACAGGCTCCGCCGCCGATGCGCGCAGCGTCCTCGAAATTATAGCTGCGGATATCCGGCATGGCGATCCTTGCCGCTGCATTGTAGACGGCCTCGACGTACGCGCGGCTTTTGAGAAAGTCAAGACATTCTTCGATCGCGATTTCGCTTCATGTGATGAGCCGTTACCGCAAAGCGGGCCCCCATCGGGATCCGCGAAGCTTCCCATGATGTTGCGACTGGCCGGGACCGAGCACCTGTCGGCAATGCCGATGAGCCCGGGTATCGGCCGGGGAATAGCATTCGCGGCTGGAGGACCGGTTCTGCCGGCATTTGATGATTGCCCTAAGTCAAGTCGCGAACCATCGCAGGAATGGGAGATTGCCCGTGCGGCCATCAATCGCGTGCGAAATGACCTTGAGTCCCGCATCGCTGCCGCATCTTCTGCAATTGAGCGCGGAGTGTTGACCGCGCACCGCAGTATTGCATCTGACCCTTCGCTGGCGCGGTCCTTGGAGCGGCTCATAATGCGGTCAGGCCTCAGCTGCAGTCAGGCAATCGTTAAATCCTGTGAGGAGCTTTCCGCGCCGCTGCGCAACTCTCAAAGCCTGCTTGTCCGCGAGCGTATTGCAGATCTGCACGACATTGCCGGCCGGCTCAATGCGGCCGTGGGCGTAGTTGAGCAGCCTTCCCGGGACGCCCGTTGTATGGTCCCGTCGATTGTTATTGCCGAAAATCTGACCCCCGGACAGTTTCTTGCTCTTGATCGCACGTTGGTGCGGGGCCTGGCATTGAGCTTCGCGGGCGCAACTTCGCATACCATCATTCTCGCGCGGGGATCAGGTATTCCTGTCATTGCCGGCATCGAGTGGAACCAGCTGCGTCTGTTGCACGGCCGCGAAGTAGTTGTCGACGCGAATGCGGGTTTCCTGCTGCCGCGGATGACCGAAGTCGTCGAACGCTATTTCGATCTCGAAATTGTCAAGCAGCAGCGCATCGAACGCCGGCTTGCCCGCATGAGCGCCCATCAGGGCATGGTTGCCCAAGTGACGATGGAGATCGGGGTCAATATCGCGCTTGCGGAAGAAGCCGCCCCGGCTTTTGGCCGCGGCGCGGACGGCATCGGGCTTTTCAGAACAGAAATGCTGTTTCTGGATCGCGACCAGCCGCCGGGCGAGGAAGAGCAGTACCAGGCATACCGCATGGCGGCCGAGGCGGCGGGCGGCAAGCCGGTCATCATCCGCACGCTTGACATCGGCGGCGATAAGCAGGTCCCCTATCTGCAGCTCCCTTCCGAAGCAAACCCGTTCCTGGGGTTGCGGGGAATACGGCTTTATAGCCGGTTTAAGGAGATCGTGCGAACACAGGTGCGCGCCATCGTCCGGGCATCGGCGCACGGCCGCATCAAGCTGTTGATCCCCATGGTGACGTCTCCGGACGAGGTGCGCGCGTTGCGGGATCTGATCGCGCTGGCGCAGACGGCTTTGCGATCAGAGTCCATCGCTTTCGATCCGTCAATGCCGGCAGGCATTATGGTCGAGGTACCGGCCGTCGCGCTGAGCATCGACGCGTTTTGCGATTGCGCCGACTTCTTCTGCATCGGGACCAACGATCTGGTGCAGTACCTCTGTGCCGCCGACCGCCAGAACCAGCACGTTCGTGACTTCAATAATCCGTTCCATCCCGGGCACGTGCGCATCCTTGACATGATCATACAGGCGGCGCACCAGCGCGGCCGCTGGGTCGGTTTGTGCGGACAGATGGCGGGCAATGAGCGCGCATTGCCGCTGCTGGCGGGTTTGGGACTGGATGAAATCAGTGTCGACGCACCGCGCGCAGCCGGCATTAAATCCCTGCTGGGCGTATTGAATCTCGGCGAATGCCGCGCTCTCGTTCCACAGACCGCCGCATGCGCGACAGCCGCGCAGGTCGAGCGACTGCTTTCCAATGCGTCAATTTCCAGCAGCCTGCCGATTATCGATCCGGACCTGGTGGTTGTCCAATGCCTCGGCCGCACCAAGGCGGAGATCATCAAGGAAGCGGCCGACATCCTGCAAATCGCCGGCCGGGTTTCTGATGCGCTGGCCTTTGAGGAAGCAATCTGGCAGCGCGAGCAGGTGTATGCAACCGGCCTGGGCCACGGCTTTGCCGTTCCGCATTGTAAAAGCGGCGCTGGGCTGATCCGGGCAAGCTCCATCGCGCTGCTCAAACCCGCTTCGCCGATTGAATGGAGCGGACCGGAGGAACCCGGTGTCAATGTTGTCGTTGTCCTTGCCGTCAGGGAAACGGAGGACAGCAACGAGCACCTGAAGATATTTGCCCTGCTGGCCCGCAAAATAATGCACGAAGACTTTCGCGATTTTCTGCTTTCAGCCGACGATCCTGCGCTGATCACCGACTACCTGATCAAAAACCTTCAACTCTTTTCGTAGCGTGCCCTCATCACTTGCTGGTGCGCCGGGCTGCCATACCGGCGCTTGCGGCAGGCAAAAAGCAAACAGCACATCCTCCGGATGTCTTAAAACATCCAGCTTGTCTTCAGCACCCACCACCAGTCGTCTTTGGTCACCAGCAGATCGTTCCAGTATTCAAGATCGTATTGCGCGCAGGGCAATCGCATATGGTCGCGCGCGACCTGGCCGATAATGGCGAAGTGGCCGTCGAACAATGTCCGCTTTACGTAAACAGACCATTTATAATCGTTCTTTTTCGGCGCCAGCGGATTGGAAAAATAATCGAACACGTTATAGGGAAGAGGATTGCTGCCCTTATTGATCGTCGACGATGCATCATTATAGTATCGCGCGCCGAAGTACTCGACTTCGCAATTGAATACGTCAAGGATTTTGAAGGTTGGAATATTGAAACCGATGACAACCGGCGTTTTCTCCGGAATCTTGTCATACGACGGGGCAACGAGCGTGTAGGTGCCGCCCTGGATATAGCCTGAATCGGGATACGATTTCAGTCCGATCACGCAGACTTCGGCATATAGCCGCAAATCGCTCCGGCCAAAGCCTTTCCAGGATATGAATGCTTTCGGATCGAACGCTATGCGGCCCATGACTTTGGTGCCTTTGAAGGTATAGTATTCCAAGGTCGTATCGCCGGCAGCCGAAACCTTCGCGATATACCGTGCATTGACATCCGAGTGAAGCTCGGTCGGATCGCCGCCTGAGGCGGGGAATGAGTGATGGGTATAGACGTCGAACAGGTGTGCGAAATCAACGCCCGCGCCGATGGTGAGGAAGCGCCTGCCGGCAACGTCATATTCGGCAAGACCTGCCAGCGACCAGTTCATTGCCGGAAAAACGGTCTGGCTGACAAAAAGAAGGTCCGTTTTGAGGCTGTTGAAGAGATTGCTCTGACCATGGAAGCCAAGTAACCGCTGCTGAGGAAAATCGAAAGAATTATCGAGGAAAGCGGGATAGGTGCCGCTGCGGAACAGGTATTCGCCCAGATTGCGGATGTCGGGGTCGTATTTGAATTTGAAATAGCCCATTTGCAAAGAAACGAGCGGCGCGATCTCGTTTCCCCGGAAGTACTGCGCGTACACATCGTCAATAAAGACATCTTGCCGCATGTTTTTCGTATAACGGTCGTGGTCGAGGAATTGTGGATAGGAGAAGTAAAGCTTCGTATTCAACCCGAACGCCATTTTAAAATGCTCGCGGTACAACGCTTCGAGCCCGAGGCCTACGATCGCATTTTCGGACCAGACATGATCGATGGCATACTGGTTCGCATTTGTCGAGATATCGTCCTGCTTGATATGGCCGCTGCCTATCTGGCCGGCTTCAAAATGGCCGTAAGCATGATGTCGAATAATCAGGTCGCCGGGATTCCGGCTTTCGCTCTGAATCTCGGCAGCATTCTGCGCGACAGCTATCGAAATGGCCGCCGCAATTGATAAAAAAATGCCGGATTTTTTCGACATACCATCTCCTTTTCTGAGCGCGTATCGACGGCAAAAGATCGCTCTCGGCATCAATGTACCGCAAAACTTCCGTTGAGCGTCGGCTGAAGATCGCGCTGTGATGAGGTCCCTACGCGAACGCCATAGGTTCCCGAGGGCACCTGCCAGGCGCCACTGCCGCTGTAATCGGCGCCATTGGGATTCCACACCTGCATTTCTTCAGCGGTGAGCGCAAAGTCGACCGTTGTGCTTGCGCCGGGATTTAATGAAACCTTCCGGAATCCTCTGAGATCCTGGACTCGTACCGGCAAACCGGCGGTCGACGGCATCGAAAGATACAATTGCACAGCCTCTTTTCCCGTCACGCTCCCGGTATTCGAAACGGTTGCGCGAACATGCACGCGATCCCCGGCGCTGATTGTCTGAGGATAAATTTGCAAATTGGAATACGCGAAGGTCGTATAACTCAGACCGTGGCCGAAATTAAAAAGAGGCGCTTGTGCTTTCTTGTTTACGCTGAAATACCCATGCGCCGTGTCCGATGAAGGATAGTTCAGGTCCGCGCCGGCCAGGGCAAATGGCGGCGCCTGGGAGGCGTCTTGCGGAAAGGTGACGGGAAGCTTGCCGCTGGGATTGACATTACCAAAGAGTACGTCGGCTATGCAGGTCCCCTGCTCCTGGCCGGGACAGAACGCGATGACAATGGCCGGCGCCTGCGACCAGTTGCCCGCGCTTGCCGCGCTGCCCCCGGTAAAGACGACGATGGTGGCGTTGGGCCTGGCATTGAGTGCGGTCTGTGCATCATTGTCACCGTCGTTTGGCTGGACCGCAAGATTCGGGCGGTCGCTTCCTTCATTTTCGCCGGTAACGCCGACAAATACGATCACATAATCGGCGGTGCTGATGTCGGTAACGATGGTGGATGCGCCTGCGCCGACTCCCGAAAGAAGCGCGGTGATCCCCTGCTGCGGAGTAACTCGATCGCGGGCGTTAACGGCGCTGCTGCCGCCTGGACCCAGCCGGCACTGATTCGCAAAAGGGCCGAGAATGGCGATCTTTTTTCCCGTTTTCGGCAAGGGCAGAAGGTTCCCGACATTTTTCGCCAGAATAATGCCTGCCGATCCGACATCACGGGCAACCTGTCGATGGGCGCTTCCCATCAAGGCGGCGCCATAGGCCGTCCGGTTATAGCCCGCTTGAAGATCGCCGATTATTTCATGCGCGTACAGGATTCTTGACGCATGCATATTGACAATGCTGTCCGGTTGCACGGCAATGACTCCGGAAACATAGGAATCAGGGTTCGGCATGTCGATGTCGACTCCGTAGCGAATGCCTGAAGAAAAATCGTCGAATCTCGCGCCCCAATCGGTCATGACCATCGATGGGTACCCCCAGCAATCGCGCAGAACGTCGGTCATGAGATATTTGTTCGAGCATGCATAGCTGTGGTTTACTTTATTGTAGGCGCCCATGACGGCCCCGCAGCCGACGTCGATGCTGGGTTTCCAATTGCAAAGATAGATCTCCCGCAGCGAACGCTCGCTCATGTTGGCGCTCAGGTTAAACCGGTTGGTTTCTTTGTTGTTGCACGCGTAGTGCTTAATGGTGGCAATGACACCTCTGGTCTGGATTCCCTGTACATCCGCCGCGGCCATGCGGCCCGACAAGTATGGGTCTTCGGAGAAATATTCCGAAGCTCTGCCGCCCTGCGGGTGATATACCAGATTCAGCGCCGGCCCCAGGGCGCAATTTTTGCCCAACGCCCTGAATTCCTCCGCCATCGTCTGCCCTTGCAGAAATGCCAACGCCGTGTCCCAGGTGCATGCCAGCCCGGCGCAGGTCGGAAAACAGGTCGCCTGACCGCCCTGCGGAGGCCTGACCCCGTGGGGACCGTCGGACATCCAGATCTGTGGCACTGCATAAGGGGCCTGCCCGGCTCCCTGACCCTCGAAACCGTCTCCGCCGCCGCCCATGATCGTGCCCTTATTCTGCTTGGTGAGGTTTGTCAGGTAGCTCTGAATTTCTATTTTTGCGGCAGAGATGGTTGCCGACACGGTCACGCGCGCGATGTACTCCATGCCGGTTTGGGCCGCATCTGTCTGAAAGAAAATCTGGTGATTCTCGGATCGTTGTGCCTTGATAATGCGAATCAAGCCGACATCCCCGCTTATTTCACTAAGCGTCAGCGCCTGCCCGCCGGCCGCGGGCATAATGCTCAATGTCACATACACCGAATCGTAATCAAGAGCGTTGATCTGATATTCGACTTTTCCCGAATATCCCACGCCGGCGCCTGCGTCGGGAAGATGAAGCATGGTTGCGGGAATGGTAACCGAGCTAAGATCCGCTTGAAGCAGCGAAGAGCAAACGAGCGTTAGAAATCCGGTAAGCAGGATGTTTGTTTTCATAAATAAGTCCGCTAGTTGGTGATGGAGATTTGCGCGGTTTTTCCGATAGTGCCGTTTTGCATGGATACCAGATAGGTCCCAGCGGGGACATTTTCGCTAACATCCCAGAGGATTGATTCTGTTCCGGGGCGCACGTCGAAAGTTTTTGCGAGCGTGCCGTTGAAGCGGTAGATATTCAGCGTTGCCCCTTTCGCGGGCGCTTCGAACCGAATGATCACCACTCCCTTTTCAAGGTTGGCGCTGCACCGGAGATCGGCGCGCGCAAGTGCGCGTAAATCGTTTCTGACAGATTCCGCGCCGAATATAAACGGTGCGCTGTCCATCTGCCACGTGACGGCCGCGGCGAAAAACGGCGCCGCGAAAAAAAGGATTAAAGAACGAAAGAACAGCTTCTTCATCGGAAGTTCCTTTCACCAATGAGCATTGACGAATAAAAAATGGCTGATAGGTAATTCAATTTTCCAGACGAATGTGTGCGCAAGAAAAAAGTCTCTTTACATGCGCTCTATTTTTCCGCCCCGCCTCGATCGCTGATGTGCCATGCAACCATGTCGTATTAACTAAAATATCTGTCGGAATGTTAAAAAACAACAGAAAGAACGCGCCTGGGCCCGGACGACTGCGCGCGGGTTTATATTTTGACGCCGGTCAGTTCGCCAACGATTGTCCGGTCATTTCCCCTGAGGAAGGCGGAGGCGGCGCCCGCTACATCGCCAACCCGCTTCATCACGATAATGCCGATACGTACGAACCATACTCAGAAGCCGATTTCGCGCTGGCATTCAGCGCCGTTCAAAGGGAAGTCGGCGAAATGGCTTTTCTCACGCAGACAACCATAACCGGCAATACCCCGGTAAAATCCGGACTCCCCGCGGCGAATGCCGTACCGCCGCCCAATTCATGGAACATTCTCATGCGTTACCACGAACTGACGATTTCGGCAAGCTCCCCCGGAAGACATACGGTCACGCTATCATTTCTTGACTGCACGACAATCATGCGCAGGACCGGTCAGGGCCGCATGTCGTATTCTCTCGCCGCGGAAAACCTTGGCGCGGGCCTGTATATAGCGACCATGCGTGCGGATGGAAATGTAATGCGGAAAATCGTTGTTATTGCACAATAGCAGGCGCTCGCCTATTCTTCATCAGGTTCGGCGAACCTTTGCGCCGTATACAGCCGCCGGTAAAGTCCGTCAAGCTTCATCAACTCCTCGTGCGTGCCCATCTCGCGTATTGCCCGGTCTTCCAGGACTACTATCTTGTCGGCGTTGCGGACCGTTGACAGACGGTGGGCAATGACGATGGTGGTGCGGCCTTTCATGAGGCGCTCGATCGCATCCTGAATGAGGAGTTCGGTTTCGGTATCAACCGACGATGTGGCTTCGTCCAGAATCAGGATGGGCGCGTCCTTGAGCACGGCGCGCGCAATGGAAAGGCGCTGCTTCTGGCCGCCGGAGAGTTTGACCCCGCGCTCGCCGATGAGGGTATCATAGCCGTTTGCGAGCTGAAAAATGAATTCGTGGGCATTGGCGGCCCTGGCCGCCGCGATCATCTCCTTCTCGTTGGCGTCAAGACGGCCGAACAGGATGTTTTCCCGCACCGTGCCGTAGAAGAGGAACACATCCTGCAGCACAACGCTGATCTGCCGGCGCAGGCTTTCGAGCGTGTACTCGCGGATATCGCGGCTGTCAAGGGTGATGGAGCCGGCGGTCACGTCGCAGAAGCGGGGTATGAGGCTCACCAGCGTGGACTTGCCGACGCCCGTGGGACCGACCAGCGCAACGGTCTGGTGGGCGGGTATGTCGAGTGTGATGTCTTCAAGTACCGGCATGCCTTTGTTATACTCGAAGTACACGTTGCGGAGCGCGATGACTCCTTTGGCGCGACCGGAAACCGGCGCCGATCCGGGCACATTATGGGGCTCTTCGGTTTCGGTCAGCAGCGCCGAAATCCGGTCCGCGCCGGCAAGCGAGCCCTGCACGACCTCCCAGGCGCCGCTGAGGTTGCGCACCGGCGCATAGAACATGTCAAGGTATAAAAAAAACGCTACCAGGTCGGCCACGGCCAGGCGCCCTTGCAGCGCCAGGCGGCCGCCGAAGAAGATCACGATGAGCGTGCCGATCGATGAGGCAAAATCGACAAAGGGCTGGAAGGTGGCCATGAGCTTGAGCGCGTTCATCATTGACTTACGGTAGTTCTCTATCTGCCGGTGCACGCGTCTGGCCTCGTTCTGCTCCCGGGTAAACGCCTTGATCTCGCGGATGCCGGCCAGGTTATCGTTAAGGATGGCGTTCAGGTCGCCCAGCTCCCGCTGCCGGTTGCGGAACGCGGGCCGCACGTATATGGCGTAGACACGCAGGGAAATGATAACGAGCGGGATCGGGACGGTGCTGAGCAGAGCGAGCTTCCAGTTGAGAACAAAGAGGACCGTGGTAACGGCGGCGAAGGTCACGATGTTCACGACAACGTCGGGTATGGCATGGGAGATCAACTGTTCGAAGAGCTCGGTGTCGTTGATGACATTGGACATCAACTGGCCTACCTGCTTGTCGTGGTAGAAACGCAAAGAAAGGCGCTGCATATGCGTGTAGATGTACTTGCGCACGTCCGCGACAACGCCCCAGCCTGCCAGATGCGCCATGTAGGAACGCAGAAATTGCAAGACCGCGCGGGCCAG
>Ga0315289_10005519_pt1 | contig 18691 bp, 23 predicted proteins | sample YL17G11_40_MG_FD_203452 | JGI IMG/M metagenome (GOLD analysis project Ga0315289, IMG submission 203452) | Sediment microbial communities from Yellowstone Lake, YNP, Wyoming, USA - YL17G11_40 | ecosystem: Environmental > Aquatic > Freshwater > Lake > Sediment | place: USA: Wyoming | collected...
TCGACGCCCTGCGAACAAACGCGGACATATCCGTGTCCCACGGCGACAGCCGCACTATCAACATCCCGCCAGTCGACGGGATTGTAACCAGCCCGCCGTACGTCGGGCTCATCGACTACCACGAGCAACACGTCTATGCCTATCATCTACTGGGACTCAAGGATAGACGCGAGAAAGAAATCGGTTGCGCCCAGAACGGGTCCAGCCGAAGAGCACAGGAAGAATATCTGAATGACCTTGCGACGGTATTCCGCCGCATCGCCAAATCTATGCGATCTCGCGGCAGAATGGTTGTCGTAGCTCACGACAAAGCTAACCTCTACGCCCGTCTGCCCGACTTGATTGGTGTTGAAGAAGAAGCCACTGTCCAGCGCCACGTTAACCGCAGAACGGGAAGACGCGCAAATCAGTTTTACGAATCAGTATTCATATGGCGTAAGCCATAAAGGGAAACAACTATGAAAACCATAAGTTCAAACACACGCGCTACCATCAAGGCCTATCTCGAAGTCTTTATCGAGAACGTAGTCAAGGACTACAAGGGGCGTACGATCCCCACACTCGGCGCCCCCTCAGACTACCTTGCCAAGAAATCACCGAAAGGACAACTCAAGCCCTTTCACGCAGCCATAATACCCGAACAGCTCATGCGAATTAATGAATTCGAGCGAGGATTCAGTACGGGCCTCGGCACCACTTTCGAAGAATGCGCTCGTTTGATTGCGCTCACGCATCACAAAGAAGCCCGGCGCGCCTATGTTCTCACGCAGGAAGTGAGTCTCGCCGCCATTAACGAGATTGAGCATCAAGTCGCACTATTCGAACACGCCGCACAGGCTAAACGGCCAAGGCCTTCATTTGACGAGATGGTTCAGAAGGTCCTACGCGCTCGGAGAAAGGACGACCTCGAGGAACGAACCGTCCAAGCCGACCTGCATATCCTCACCAATGAGGACCGGCGACTCTTCTTCGAGATAAAATCTCCTATGCCGAATAAGGGCCAATGTCTCGAGGTAACACAGCGTCTACTTAGGTTCCACCTGGTTTGTGGAAAGCCCCGCCCCTCGGTTAGTGCGTACTTCGCCATGGGATATAACCCCTATGGCGGAGACCGGGCCGACTATAGATGGTCGTTTGGAATAAACTACACCAGTTTTACCGATAGCGTGCTAATAGGTCAGGAATTTTGGCAACTCGTGGGAGGCCCTACAGCCTACGAAGAGCTATTGGAAATATACCAAGAAGTCGGAAGAGAGAAGGCTAAATACATGATCGACGCTCTGGCGTTCGGTTTCTAGCCGAATGCAGGAGCAGCCCTGCCCGCCCCACGTCTTCAAACATTTCTCTTGACACACTCAACTATACTCAAGTAAGAGTGCTTTCAGTTCATATCCCCTACCTCGTTTTGGAGTGGAGAGTTTTATGGTGAACAACGACAGAGTCTATACCGCCGAGGCCGCCAAGAAGATCGGCATTAGCCGCCCTACCCTTCTGCGCTGGTTCGCCCAGGCGAAAATCCCAGAGGTGGCGAGGGACGTCAGGGGCTGGCGCGTCTTCAGCAAGCGCGACATTGCCGAGATTCGAGACTACGCCCACAAGATTGAGCCGCCGAAGAGCCGAAAGCGGCCCAGGGCCTAGGTGTCTAGATTTCTAGAAAATTAGACATCTATTTTTTTATAAGGTATACTAACTCTATGAGAGAAGCCAACATATACTCCATCACCAACCAGAAAGGCGGCGTCGGCAAGTCCACCACCGCGCTCAACCTGGCAGCGGCCTTTTCCGAGCTTAAGAAGAAGGTCCTGCTTGTGGACCTCGACCCGCACGCCGGCCTGACCATCAGCCTGGGGTTTGACAAGCCCGAGGAGTCTTTTGAGCACACCATCTACGACGTAATGGCCGACAAGCAGTTCCCCGTGAAGAGCGCCGTCGTCAAGACGGCCGTCCACGGGACAGACCTTATCCCCTCGCACCAAGACCTGATTGAAATCGACGTCACGCTGGTCAACAGGAAGTATTGGCCCAACACGCTCAAGAACGCTCTATCCCCTATCGCTAACGACTATGACTATATCCTCATTGACTGCCCGCCGAGTCTTGGGGTCCTTACCAACTGTGCCCTGGTCGCCTCTTCGCTGGCGATCGTGCCGGTCCAGGCCGAATATCTGGCGATGAGAGGACTCCAGCTCCTTTTCCGCGTGGTCAACGACATCAAGGAGGAAGGAAACCCGGACCTCGACACGCGGGTTCTTATAACCATGTTTCAGGGCAGGACGCTCCATGCCCGGGAAGTTCTCGAGGAGGTCCAGAGCAACTTGCCCACTCAAGTTTTCAAGACGATTATTCATCGAACCATTAAGTTCGCCGACTCGACCGTAGCCGGTAAGCCGTTGCTGATGACCGACAGCTCACACCACGGCGCCAAGGCTTACCGCGAGCTGGCCCAGGAGATATTAACCTATGAGCAAAAAGCGAGAGTCGTTGCGTGGTCGAGGTAGAGGCCTCGGCTTGCTAACGAAAGCCCCTACCCTACCGAAGCCAGGGGACAAAGACGAAGCGGAATCTATAAATCTAGAACGCAAGAAATCTAGAATCATATACGAGCAGGGCAACTTCCAGCTCTTGCCCGGTCAGAACAAGAAGATCCGCGTGTATGCGGCCCAGAACAAGATGAAGGTTTCCGAAGTGGTCCGGCAGGCCCTGGACGAATTCTTTAGGAACAAAGAGAAATAGAAATCTAGAGTTATAGAACTATAGAACTCTAGGCCCTTATTTGACAAAGAATTAGGGCGAGAATACAATGATAACGAGGTCTGACCACCTAAGTGTATTGAACATGGTTCAACCGGCCAGCAAAGGCAAGTTGGACCCCGAAAACGGGGGTTTCTTGGTCAGACCGAACCTCCGTTTTTGCTAACTATTAAGCGCTATAACTATGAATGAAGAAGCCATCAAACGAGAGATCGCCGAGGCCTTGGGCCTGGATTACGAGAAGGCGAACCTCGAGCCATACTATCAGGACATCAAAAACGAAATTACCCAGCCTGACAACGTTACGGTAACAACCAAGTACTTCTGGACAAAATGGGCTCCGGCGCTGGGTCCGGTAGCCACATGCCTCATTTTGCGGCTGCGGCAGTACTGCTATTACAACCGCCTGACAGGCGAAAAACGCGAGTATTGCTGGCCTTCGCAGACCAGCCTAGCCGCTGAAGTCGGGATTAAGGACAAGAAGACCGTCCAGAAGGCCATCTCCTTGCTCGAAAGCCACGGATTCGTGAGGAGAGAAGCCAACTACCGCTACGATCCGGTCCAGCGGAAGAAGGTCCGAACCACGGACACCTACTTCATTAGCATGGACGATCCGCTGGTCGAGGAGGACAAGGTTCAGGTCCTCATAAAAACGGCAGAGCGAATCGTTAAGAATAAAGCCAATGCCTTTGAAAATACTGGGGTTTTACCTAAGGGGAAAATTTCCCCCCAGGTGCCTAGCTCTGTGGATAACTCTCGACCTAAGGGGAAAATTTCCTCTTATGAAGCGGGGGAAAATTTCCCCCAGAAGAAGTACTTAGAAGAGGTACTTAATAACGTTAGAACGTTAGACGACAAAACTGCCTCTAAGGAACGCGTAGGGCACCTAGTAGCCCTCCTGGAGGACAAACTCGGCAGGGCAGGGGACAACCGCAGGTACTACGAGCTCGTGGCCAGAACCGTCCCGGAACCCCTGATTATGCAGGCCCTGGCTGCAGTCAGCGACAAGTTTCAGGAGTCCTTTGATGGCACGAAAGAGGGTATCCGGGTAGGGAAGTCGGCTTATTTCACGGGGGTCCTCAAGAACCTCATGAAGAAGAAATCCTAGATTTATAGAACTCTATAATTCTATACCGCTGCTGTACCACGTCGCACTGAGGAACTATGGAAGTGATTTGTAAACATCAATATCGTGAGCATACCTCGACGAGGAAAGATTTGGGTCCATACTACGGTCGAAGGATGTACGCCAGGTTCTGCCGTCTGAAGGAAAGGAAAAGGTGCATCGGTCCGGAGAGCGGTATCTGTGGGTTTCAGGACAGAGAAATAGACTGCGCCGAGTTTGAGGCGCTGGAAGGAGTGGATGGAGAGAAGAAATCGTAAGCAACAGGTACACGGTAGGGCGTCCTTAATCAGCGAGCAGGAAAGGAGAGACGATTATGGGAAAGGACAGAATAGTTTTCCGACGCGAAGATGGGCAATGGGTTAATGAACGTATAGGTGCCGAGCGCGCGAGTAGCCTACATACCACCCAGTCAGAAGCATGGGATGCGGCGAGAGAAATGCTGCAACATGAGGGTGGGGGGGAGCTTACAGTCAAGGGGAGGGATGGTAAGTTCGTAAGCAAGGACACGATTGCTCCAGGGCACGACCCGTGTCCACCCAAAGACCGAGAACACTAAGCAGCCGTGAGCTCTGCCAGTCGGATGGACAAGAGGGGGGTGATGTAAATGGCAAGAAGTGCGAACACTACAGTGTCAGGACAGCCCTTTGATCAAACGACTATTAGTGCCGTCTGGGGAAAGGCGAAGCAGGATCCCGGATATACCATTTACAGGAAGGATGCGTGCGGGGCAACAATTCAGAGAGATGAATACGGCAAGATAAGCGCCTATGGTTGGGAAATTGACCATATGAAACCCGTTGCAAAAGGAGGAACTGACGATTTGGCCAACCTTCAACCGTTGCACTGGGAGAACAACAGACACAAGGGAGATGATTATCCTAATTGGAGCTGCAAGAAGACTTCGTGACCAAGAGACGCCGCGTGACCATAAGCCTTGAGGTAATATGATGAAGCCGGACTTCATCAAGGAGTTGTATTTTCGTGAGTTGGAAGAAAAGCACCAGCAAGATTCTAGGACTACGTTGCAGGTTTTTCTACTCTCGCTCCTTGGTGGGGTGCTCGTATTTTGCGTCCGGCACTTTCGCACGCAGCACCCCGTGCTGTTATGGTTGTTTGTCGCATGTTTTGGTGTCGCCAGCGTGTTTTATGCGCTAGCGCTTATCCAAGTGCTGAGGGCAAATTTCGGACATGTCTACGAGCGTTTGCCGGACGCAAGCGCTCTTTACAGGTATTTCCAGGAACTAAAAGTGTTCTATACAAAGCATCCGGGTGTCGCCGGCTCAGCCGAAGCGGATTTTGACACTGATCTGCAGCAAAGAATGGTGTCTGCGACATCGCGGAATTCGTACGCGAATCTGTTACGTGCGGCACGGCACTATTCGGCTGTTCGCTTCATGGCCCTGGTCGTCGTTTTTGGTATTTTGGCCGCCGTGCCGGTTCTGATAGCCCTGTTGAACAATCAGTGAGCGTAGTTGAGGATCCGGACCGTAGACACGGGTGACGTTTTTGTATCTAAGGAGGACGAAAATGGTTGAGTCCGAGAACCCCAAGCAACAAGAACTTCAGGCCCCAAAACAGAAACCGGACGAGCCGGTGGAAGAGCCGGGGCAGTCCGCAGAGAAGCCCAAGCTGCCGGAGAATATACTTTTTAAGGGCGCCGAGGAACCTCCAAAAGGACGCGTCATGATCCCCGACGAAAACGAGCCTAAAGAGGATTCGAAGAAATAGGCGGTGCTACGCCAGCTCGCACCGCCCGTCTTTGCCTTTTGTGTTCGGCGCGCCCCCGTCGGGAGGACTCGAACTCGACAAGCCCTTGACGAGTAGCACCTGTGGGTGCTACTTTACCTGTAGAAATGCTATGGTTAGCGATTTCCACAGGTAAGCCGTAGAAACAGGCTGCGGCACAAGGGCTTTTCTCGTTCTTCGCCTCCCGACCGCCTTCCTTTTCCCCTCGCTCCGCCTGCTATGTTGGGACCCTAGATGCACCCAACACAGCAGGAACCCCCGTCGCTCGGGCTGCGCGCGTCGCCACCTTGACAGGTGGCTCCTCGCTTCGGTCTCACCGCCACGCCAAGCGCGGTATGGTGGCGGTGAGACGAAAACGAAGGCGGTCGGGAGGGCTCGAAGCCGTTAGCCAATCGGGCGGCGTCCTTACAGGGCTTGCCCTCTTGGACGGCTTCGGCCTCCGACGGGGGCGCGCGACGACGGGGGAGCCCATTCGAGCGAGGCATTAAACACAAGGAGACGCGTATGAGCGAACAATCATCAAAGACAAAGAGACTGTCCCGGTACAGGCAGGAGAGGGATCGAGCCCCGGCGATGATTTTGACCGGCAGGGATAGGGAGGTGCTGGTCGCCCTCTGGAACTACCGGTTCCTGACGATAGAGGCCCTGACAGGGCTCTTTGGCTCGCGTAGGAGCCTGTATAGGCGTATGGCGAGGCTCTTTCATAACGGCTACGTCACCAAACGGTTTCTATTCGAGAAACCGATTGGGATCGGGTCGCCCCAAGACATCTTCCTTTTGGACAGGGAAGGGGCCCGAGCATTGGAGCTAGACGCCCAAATGCGGCGGAAGGTTGAAAACCGGCTGGGGGTTGCCAGGCGGCATATCAAACACTCTCTGGCTCTCTCGCGTTTTCAGGTGGTTCTCGATTTGGCGATCGAGGGAAGCAAGGGCCTAGCCTTGGATTTCTTCTCGCCGGACATGGAGGACAGGGCGACCGCGGTGAGGGTCGCAGTAGGGGATGAGGAGGTGACGGTGTGGCCGGACGCCACTTTTCGCGTGCTGACCGAAGACCTGGCCTACACCTATCTGGTCGAGATCGACCAGGCCGAGAGAAAGCGGTCAAGGCTCGAGCAACGATTCAAGGCCTACTGGACTTTTGTGAGGCGCGAGCGAGAGCTCCTCAAGAAGACGCGCGGAGCGACCGGTGCTTTTGTGATTTTTGTCGGACCGAACGAAGGCCAGACCGCCCACCTTCGGCGCGTGGCGGTGGAGGATACCGGGATCCCGGCCGGGAACCCTAGTTTTCTTTTCCTGAACGAGCAAAAGCTCTCTCTTACACGGCCGAGAGACCTTCTAACGAACAAGATCTGCCAGTTGGCCGATGGAACGCCCCGGCGCCTGGTCCCCACGCCGGAGCATTGACGAATTCCTCAAGCCTTGAAACAATAGAAGCACAGCCTTCTGTTCTGTGCACTGGTCCAGCTTTGAGTTAGGCATGCTCACGTGACCAGGACGACTGCGTTTCGGCTGTCAGCTGGCACAACGCACGTCGTCACCCCTATTGTCAGCGACAGCCGACAGGTAGAGGCGGCACAGAAGAGGGCTGTTTTTTGTCGCCCGAAACTGGCCGCTTGTGATAACGTTTTAGTTGCGGATGTCCCTGGTAGTTGTTCAGGAGTCCAGAAGTCCGAGGCTGCAGGGCCTGTAAGGCCCCATGCCTTGCAGCCGAGATAGCTAGGGGAAAATATGACTAGACCTTCAGAAGAGCGAGCCGACAAGGCAACTCGCGTCGTGATCGCAATTCTTCTTGGCCTTGGCTTTATCTGGTTGCGCCAAGAGATAGATTTCTGGCTGGATGCCGCGACCAACTACACCTTCGAACTAATAGATCACCTTGACAGTATCGGCGCCATACTCTTCTGGGCGATTCCGATTCTGCTTCTTCACCTCATTCTGGCCCTTCTTCGAATCGCCAATTACCTTTACGCTTTCTGCATCCTCGTTCCGGTGCTTTCCTTCAAGGTTCCTTTGCTCGTTCGTTTGAACTTGGGAATCGGACGAGGATTCCGTCATCTATTTTTCTATATTTTTAGAGTTCTAGGTTCCATTCTCGCTTGGCTCTTTTTCTTTACGGCCGGGGAGTATGGACGAAGAAAGGGAGCGGGGAGTTTCATTCTCTATATCCTTCTTCCTTTTCTCGCCCTTGCCTCGATCAGCGTCGGGGTCTGGTCTTGGCGACACCAAGCCCCGAGGGTTCACGGACCCGCCGAACAGGTGTTGGTCAAGGTCATTCCGGTGCATAAGTACATTAGCGACGGGTTTAAATTTGATGAGCTGGAAATCAGCCCGTCATACACCAAGGTGACCTGCATTTGGTACCGTCCGTGGCGTCGGGACCCGCCGCCCGTTCTCAGATCCAAGACATGCCTTGTTGACCAGTCCAGTCGAGTCTATTTCCCGGTTCGAACAGAAGGGCTCGAACTCGACAAGCAAACGCCAGTGCGCCTCGGCAAGCCGTTGCACGTCATCTTGTATTTTCCGCCCATGCCGGAGGGGACTCAAAGCGTTAGCCTAAAGGTTTATGCCTACGGCTGGATGCTGACTGACGTTCCGCGATCCGTCGACAACATCTCGGTAAAAAATCCACTGGAGAAAATGTGGTCTCATTTTCGTAAGTAGATACAGGTGATACAAGATTTCTGGCCGTTGCTTGTACTTGGTGGAATAATCTTCTTCGCCGTTCTCTATCCGGTTCTTCTGCTTCGACCAATGCCGAAGCGCAAGGGAAGGGGGTTACAGGTGAGAGAATCTGACCTAAATCTACCAGAAGGGATAACGGTGCACGATATAGTGGCTAGGGTCGAGGAGCTTCGCAGCGACGCCCCGGCCCTTCAGAGGTACTTCAAACATCTCCAGCACGGTTTCAACATCACGCTGGACATCAGCAAGAAGAAGCGGGAAACGAAACGCCTCGACGCGGAGATTCAGAAGCAGGCGAAGCTGGTCGAGGTATTGCGGATACAGGTGGAGGGCAGGAATTTGTTGTGGGACCTCAAGGAGGTCGATGGAGTCCGAGAGAGGAAGGGCAAATATGGTGTCAGCGTGCACGACACAGAAATGATGGAGCAGGAATTGAAACGGGCGGAGATCCGAGCCAAGCAGCGACGCTTGGAAAAGGGCGAAGAAGAGGGGTTCGAGCGCAGCCTAACAACTGAACTAGAGCAGGGGATGAAAGCCGAGCAGGAGGTCGAGCGTTTTGTTCACCGCAAAGAGAAAGAAATCGACGGAGACTATCCGCCCGCGAGCGAGCCGGAGCGGAACAAGAAGATGAAAGCAATTCTTCACCAGCGAATCATGTCATACAAACGTAAGAAGGGGTGGATATAGTTGGCGACGGACCTTTACGCAGGCGACAATTTCCGCAAGGGCGGAAGCAGAGTCTATCTTCCCGAAGCCTCTCGGGGCGGGCACATGCACGTGATAGGCCGCACAGGAACAGGGAAGACCAGCTTTTTGGAGCACTGCATTCGGCAGGATATTCTAAACGGGAACGGGCTTTGCCTTATCGACGTGGCAGGCAATCTCTACGACCGCCTGGTGCGGTTCTTGGCCTATCTGGATCTATCTCACCCCATCGCTGACAGGGTTATCCTGATAGACCCGTCTGACACAGAATACAGCGTTGCGATCAACTATTTGGAACAACTGGGAGACATCGACGCCGGCGTGATTCTTCAGACCGTGATGGAGGGCTTGGCCAGACTCTACAAGGAGCAGGACCAGGTTAAGCCTCGCTGGGAAACATACGCGCCGCTCACGCTTATCCCTCTCATAAGAGCCGGGCTGACTCTGCTCGAGGTAGTTTACTTCGTAAGTGCCACTCACCCCCAATTCCGGCAAAACCTCTTGCAGAAACTTCGAGACCCCTACTACCTCAGAAGCTGGAATGACTTTGAAGCCTACAGCAAGGGCGAACGCGCCAACCAAGTGGAGGTCGTTAAGAACCGAGGAAGCCTCTTCTGGCAGGTGGAGACCATCAAGCGCGTGGTCGGTCAGCCGCACAACACAGTTAAATGGACTGAAGCCATGGACGAGGGAAAGATTATTCTCTGCAACCTCGGGCAGACGGCTCACTCGAGCGAGAAAGCGAACAAGCAGCTAGCGATCATCCTTGTCCATCAGATAATTCAAGCTGCCCGGACTCGCCGGGGGGAGCCCGCGACCTTACGACCGTTTTACCTCTACGTTGACGAGTTCGGGGAAGTGGTGTGCAAAGACTTCGCTAAGGGACTCGACACCCTACGTCAGTTTGGAGTGCCGCTTATTCTTGCCAACCAGCGATTCGGACAACTGCGCCAGGAACTCGGAGAGGACCTGTATAGCGCGGTGATGTCCAACACTCTTTGGAAGGCCGCCTTCAACATCTGGTCCGAGGATGCGGACGCTATGGTAGAGGAAATCTTTACGAAACAGATCCACGGGGACGACATAAAGTATCAGGGCTACCATACGCTACTCATACCGCACACCGAGATCATTTCCCTTGCGGGTGAGAGCTCGAGCACGTCTTATAGCCCCGGCACCGCCGGGCACGTATCAACGTTTGGTGACGACCTGACGGCGCGATCGTCAAGCGACTCGAGCAACTGGCCGGTTGGCCCCACACATTCGGACACGAGCGGGTCACACGAGGCCGCGATCACCAAGTACGAGCGCGAGTATGAAGACGACACGCCGGTATTCTATTCACTGGAAGAGAAGCGGGCTTTTTACAAGAATGTCATCATGAGCCAAGGGGTAGGCGAGTCCAAGCTCAAGTTCGTTACCAGAAACCCCATCACACTGAAAACAGTCTTACCCAAACCCATATTCGTGACGGACGAAAACGTGGACGACTTCAGGAAGAGGAGCTACGCCCAAAATGGGATTCTCACCTCCAGCCAGGCTGCCGAGCTGATAGAAAAAAGACACCGCGAGCTCCTCGGTGATGACTACGCGACCATCTTGTTACCAGAGGGTCAGGAACCCCCGATTGTCCTCGGCGAACCGCTGGACGCCTCGCAGAGGTCAAAATATCGAGAAGTGACCGAAAAGGTGCCCCAACGACGCTCTAGGAAGCCCTACAAGCCACGATCGCGACCGAACAAGGGATAGAGTATGGGTTACTCTGGGTACTCAACATTTCGGCTGCTTGGCGCCCCAATAACCTAACAGGAGAACGAGCATGGCTCAGATGTCCCTAAAAGAGTACTTCCAGACGGATCAAGACACTCTTGAAAAGACTACCAAGGGGTTTGCTGATCTCTATTCTCTAGCCCAAGTTGAGCTAAACTCGTTTACCACCCTGTTTTCGGATATACCGGTACAGCTGCCGTCCGGTTCCGTTGAGGACGCGGCTGGCCCTCTAGCACACCACCTGCTCTTGGCAATGTCGGCTCGACACTTTGCCGGAGCACTATCTTCTGTCTTACGAGGGCATACTGATTTCTTTGTGCCTGTCCTTCGTTCCGCGGTAGAAGCTGCCGCTTATGCCTCGAAGATTCAAAGACACCCCCAATTGGGCGTAGTGTGGATTAACCGCCGGCACGACGAAGCGAAATTCGACAAGAAGTTTAGGCCCATAGAAATAAAGTTGTTCGGGCATGAGAGCCTGCACAACCTTTGGAGGGACTATCAGCTGTTGAGTCAATACGGCACACACGGCAATCCCGAAAGTACTTACACCCTTTCACAGATGGAGAAGGGTGGGATGGCTATGACATTCGGCTGTACAGACCCCGGCTCTGTCGCAATGTGGTTAATGTATATCTGCAGGGTCGGCGAACGTATGCTCAAAGACGTTTATCTACCGATAGGTAAGCATGAAAGGAAAGTCTTACCGGCCGAGCTACTCAGACTGGAGAACCAAATGCAGACTGAAATGAGTCAGTGTCTGCCGAGATACAAGCAACTTTACGAAACACGCAAGACACAGAGGGGACAGAAAAGTTAGTCTCGGCTGGCGCAACAAAACGACGCTTTAGGATGCCCCACAACCCGTTCTCGTCTTGTCTTTACTCGATCATCTATGACGGAAAAACGGACCATACGTACACAAATCATCGTAGCAGTTGTAAGCGGCCTCATAATAGCTGCTGTTCTGTGGCTCACCGGGCACTTGGACGATGTGTGGCGCTCTCTGAAATCCCTGGCCGTTTTCTTACGTGAGCTTGCCTGGTTGCGCCTCACTTTTCCCCTATGGGTAATCATTCCGGTTGTCCTTGTCCTTGTTGTCGTTATACGTGTAACCCGCATGCTCGCTACGTCTCCTAAGTCCTCACCGGACATTCCGGATCCCCGTATGATAGCCGAATACCTAGAACAGGTATATTCGCAGCTCAACGATCCCCAGCACAAAATTCTACGCATTCTGGGGCGCGCAGACGGTAGAGCAGTGGATATCGACCAGCTACAGAGAGAGACGCAGATCAATCGCTTGAGAGTAGGTGCGGCCCTTGAAGCACTCGAAAATTTCGGATTGGTGCAGGAAGGCGAAGGTTGGCCTGGTCAGCCAGTGTATTTCCTCAGTAGGGGCGGCAGAGATTTACTCATTGGAAAGGGCGAAGTCTGAATCCCGTCTTTCTTCCAGACCACTGAGCGCGCACAAGTTCAGCCCAAGGCATAGATGTACCCCTGATTTGACAAACCTCACAGTTTTGCTATATTGCGATTACCAGTAGCCGCTACAACTACTGGAACGTTCCAACGGAGGGGTTTCACCTTGTTTCGAGGTGAGCCCCTTCTCTTTTTTGCCTTTTTGCAGGGGGGTGACTGATGGCCTACCTCGAGGAGGTCCGCGAGAAACTGAAAGCCGTGGTTGACCGCGCTTTCGAAGAGGCTTGGGTTCTCATACAGGAAGAGCTCAAGAACTCATTCAAGAACGGCCTGGCCGTCGCCAGGACGAAGAAACGGAAGAGGAAGCTGAGGGCCGACGAGTAGAAACCCGCCAAGTCCCGGAAGGAGGTGATAGCGTGAAATTCAGGGAATGGAAAGTCTTTGAAGGGAACCGGCTCTACGAGATCGGTAGCGAGGGTCTAGGCGCGGAGGAGCTCCTGGCCCACGTGTTGAGAAGCCACACGACAGCCAGGAATTTGGTCCACACGTTTAAGACGCTGGGACGACTAGCGGAGGCGAGTATTCAGGAACTGACCGAGGTTTCCGGCGTGAGCCAGAACCGGGCAGAGCAGGTTCGCTCCTGCTTTGAACTGGCGAGAAGGTTGAAACAGCCGAGCTCGAAGAACGGCTCTCGAGTGTTCAAGAGGCCGGACCAGGTCGCGGCATATCTCGGGCCCATCATGGCTAAGCTAAAGAAGGAGACTTTCCGCACTCTGCTTCTGAACACGAGGAACCAACTCATCCGTTGCGATCTGGTGAGTCTGGGGACCCTTAACGCTTCGCTGGTTCACCCGCGAGAGGTTTTCCAGCCGGCCATCGAGGTGTCAGCCTCGAGCGTGATCCTGGCCCACAATCATCCGAGCGGAGATCCAGAACCGAGCAGCGAGGACGTGCAACTTACCAAGCGCCTGGCTCAAGTGGCCGAGCTTGTCGGCATTGAGATCCTGGACCACGTCATCGTCGCAGGCACATCGTTCGTTTCTCTCAGAGAGAGAAAACTCATCTAGAAGCAGGGACTATCCCCCTGCTTCTTTCTATTCCCCACCCCTCAAAGGAGTTCATAGCACCTGGTTCCCGTCCGCCGGTCCAGGAATTTTATCATAGGGAACCCATCATCCGTCCAAGGTGCCTTCCTTACGGAGCTCCACCTTGACCGACAGCGCGACTTGAAGCTGATGGAAAAGCCAGCCCCGGACACGATCGGGGCGTTTTTGTTTTCCGACAAACTTTACCACAGCCCTCAGCCGCTCGGTCGCGACTGATCAACCCTATGACTTACACAATTCCTGCTAGCGGACGGTCAGCCGTCACGGCCGCGGCTCTTATAATGACGGCACAGGAGAAACCTATGAACTCCTACGAAAAAAGAATCGCGGACTCGGTGGCTCGGATTGCCAAGGAGAAAAGCGGGAATTACTTCGATTTCATCAAAGCAATGGTTGACCTAGTGGTGCTGGAAACTCGGCACTCCTACGCCAGAGGCATCAGGGCGGGATGCGGGAAAGCCCGGACATTCGGTCAGTGGAGGCCCGGAGAGCTTATGTCAGCCCTCAAAGCGGGAAAGCTCAAAGCGGTGAAGCGGGATTAGCTTCAAGGGGCAGGCCTCACGGCCTGCCCCTTCGTTCTTTTTTCTAGCCCACCCCTCTTGCTATGTAGGTTTTTCTTTCCCCTTACTGCTCAATCGGGCTCCTCACTTTGCTGTTGCGATGTCCAATGTTCTGGTGTACCATCCCCTTGCTTTTTCCTCTTTCGCTGTGATATTATGATGACGTGTCAATACGTCATCGGGGGTGCCGGCTTGCCTTCTGCCGTTATGGCCAGCGTTGACGAAATCGTTGCGGAGCTTAATGGCCATTCCAGAGATTTCCTTTTGGATTTGTTTGTCGCACCTCGTTCACGCGAAGAAGCCGAGATGCTCTTGCTTGATATGCTCACACCAGAAGAGCTCCAGCAGGTTGAGCAACGCGTGAAAGCAATGGTGGTGTCTCTTATAGCGAACACTAGTGGCTTGCCGAAGACAGGAATTTGCAGGGCCCTCCAGGTCAATTATCAGACCTACAAGAGAGCAGACAGGTTGTGGCGACAGAATGCCGGGGGAATGAATTTGGTGTGGCGTATTGCAAAGCGCCATTTCCCCGAGCTCAAACCCAAAGAATCCAAGTGAGATCCGCTTGATCGGGAGCGGACCCGAGTTCTTTGTCGGCCAGCCCACAGACGTTGTGTTCTGCCCCTTATGGGTGGGGCTAAACAGCGGGGCTTCAGGGCCCCTACCAAGAATCGCATCTTCTTTCGTTGACTATGGTTATCTAGTCCGGTTAGGTTAACATGATTACTGTAGTAATAATTTTGATCTGTGTCGTACTTATTCTGGCGTCGATTCTCGGAAGCGAATGGCTTTACAAGAAAGTTGAGAAGAAGCATAAGGGTAGTAAGATACTCTGGTGGGAACGTACTATCAAGACGCTCCTGGATGCGGTTCTCGTTGGCGCAGTTGTCGCCCTAATTTTGGAAACACCGCTCTGGCCCCTATACATATCAAGACCCATCAAGAGGGCCCTCGAGCACAGCGACCTTTTCAGCAATCCAACGTATCTCAGAGGAACTTTCTCCACCGAGAGTCTTCGTAAACTTCGTACCACCGTGACCAGGGCACTTTGTAGGGCCGAACTACCCTCGGATAGCACTAGCTTCGTTCATATGCTTCAAGAGTACATATATCCAGCCATGGATAAGCCGCTACGTTACGACTTCAAGATTGTTCGGCAACACAAAGAGGTTGCGCCGGGGATATTAAGAGTCTCTGAGACCTCTTCCTGCATCTACAGGAACACGAGCGATCATACCGACTCCATCGATGTGCTTTTCGACGCCAATATGGATGAAATACCCGGCTTCGCACCCAAGGAACTCTATACGCTGGTCAGTTGTTCAATCAATGGGCGACCTATCACGGTCCCAGAACTCATACCTACGAGGGTAGACGGCAGTTATAGCTTCTTCGCCTCCAGGCGATTTCCCATTCACGGTGAACTTTCCGTTAAGATGGTTGAATCTAAGCTCATCCCCGCAACGGACAGCTACGTAACGTGGCTCGGCACGGCGACGAGAGGCCTCACATTCACCTTCAGACAGGACGGCCTCCAACACGCCCCTAAGTTTTACTTGTTCGGATTAGGCGACGAGATCGGGACGGCCTTGCCCCCCGTGGAAGATACAGACGGGAACTGGCGTTGGGAATACGATGGATGGCTCTTACATGGACACGGTATTTTCTTAGACTGGCACTAGTTATTCATCATTAACAATTAGAGAATGAGAAGGAGGTGATTACTTCTATGAAGAAATTTTGGATCGCTTGTTTGCTAGCCATAGTATCTCTTGTCGTTATGGTACCTGTCGTACTTGCAGAGCGAGTCATACGCTAACAACACAAGTTTTGCAAATTGCGACCTAGATACTGCGGTAAGCCCGGTTGTTATCTCGGCTCCTGACGTCGGCACCGTGGTCTGAGACATCTTTCGGCCCACAGGAAGTCCTGTGGTAGTGCAAGGACTACTGACTAGAATACGGAAGTAGCGTAATCAACGGCTCTCGTCGCTTAGGGGGGACACGCACTCAATCAATGGCACGTTTCCGAATTTGGGTGTTTCCTCCACAACGAGGCCTAGTAGAAACCCCGCCAGGTCATGTTGAAATCGAGTTAAAGGGTACCCTTTATACTCTTCAACCGCATCCCGATGAGGAAGCGTTAACGCCGTCGAACACACCCGACTATCGAGCGATTACGCCTGGCATGGTTCCTGCGCGTCCATCAGTTGATGTTGGGCGTGCACTAGAGTTTATGCGATCTTTGGGTGCCCCCGAGGAACCCCCGATTTGGGCCGTTGTCTTTGTCAAAGACATTCAGAATAACCATGCTACTAGGCTCCAAAACTCTCTCTTCGAGAGTATCAAGTCTCCGCCCAAGTACTGTCCTACCAGTATTGAGGGAAGCATGAATTGTGTCACCTTCGCTACGTGGGTTTTGAAGACAACTGGGATCTTTCCTGAAGGATTCCAGCTCGCGGGCAGGCGACCCTACCTGCCCGAGCTGTTCTTGCAGCAACTGGCAAGGCTCCGCAACGGCGGATTCTTTTCTTCGCACGCCGAGGTGGAATTTTCCAACGGACAATGGAGGCCGAAACCCCAAGGTTCTGTTTAGGAGGTTCTTATGGGTCGCGTTTACAAGTATATTAGGAGCATCAAGCTCCAGAAGGTCCTGCTGAAGGAAAACGAATTGGGTCCCGAGTATACTATCACCGATCCCGTCGTTATTCAGCAATTTCGCCACCTGGTGGAAGACGCTCCGCGTTGTAAGCTCTTCATGGGCAACCTAGAGGCACCACGTTACTTCATCCGCGTCTTCGGTCCGCGTGATACGTTCACTAGGGGTTTTGTCCAACCGCGCTACGCTTATTTCAACAACCAATGGCTTCACCTTCCCCACAAGGAGCTCTGGGAACTAGTCGAACAGCAGGTGGCTTCAACGGACGGCTGATCCTACGTGGTTTAGGATCACAGGATTCTCGTATATTCAGTCCGCTTGGGAAACATTCCCGTATTTTGTTCCTTCTGTCAGCGGTCACTTAAAACTGCCAGCGGTCACTTAAAACCGACCCGAAGTGGCTGGTTTTGAATCGACCGATGACATTCCTTCAGACCGGCACACTCGCTAGCGAGTGTGCCGTTTTCCTACTGACACTGCTCACACAATTACGGCGGACGGAACCTGCAGGAAGTCCACCTCGTAAGCCACCCCCCACAGTTTTCCCACTTTGGATAAAGTAGGAAATCCCTTGCCTTGACACCCCTTGCTGGCCTACCCTACAATGCCTTATAGGGAAATCTTTTTCCCACTTCTCGGTAAGTAGGCAAACCATGGTCAAAAAACAACTCAAAGACTCCGAATACCACCTCACCCCCGCAGAGATTAAGAAGGTCATCTACGCGGCCAAGAGTTTTCGCGATCGCTGCCTTATAAAGACCCTGGCCCACACAGCTATCAGGAGAGCCGAGCTGGCTGGCCTTGATGTCCGGGACCTCGAGTTCACCCGAAACGTCCTGGAGATCCGCGAGGGCAAGGGAGGAAAGTCTAGAACGGTTCCCATGTCCGAGGAGCTCGCCAACGACCTAGGCCATCTTATAGGCCACAGAAAAGCCGGTCCTGTCTTTTTATCCCAGAGAAACGGCCCTCTGACCTTGCGGCAGGTCAACTGGATCGTCGCACAGGCCGGTAAGGCGAGCGCAGTTCAGAATCCCAACCCAGCTCACCAATACATAACGTGCCATCTTTTCAGGCACAGCTTCGCCAGAGAATGGAAGAAGCACGGCGGATCAATTGAGACTCTCTCAAAAATACTCGGACACACGAGCGTGAAGACTACGCTCGATGAGTACGGAACAGAGGACTTGCAGGACGTGCGGGAAAACTACAGGAAAATCATGCAGCAACTCTTCTAGACTAATGGACTAATAACCAACTATGCTCACAAATTGCGAGAAGCGAGCGAAAGTATACTCAGCGGGGGGCAACCCATGTACCCTGCCGAGCCGGGTTACGTCGAACACGCCACTCGAGAGTTTTAACCTTAACTGGCGAGAGAGAGACCTTCCGGAGAGAGAAAGAACAAAGCACGTTCATAGATTGCATCCGTATCTTGGGAAGTTCATTCCACAATTGGCCGAGATTTTTCTGCGCAAGTATTTCTCTCGTGGTGAGACCGTCCTGGACCCCTTCTGCGGTTCGGGAACAACCTTAGTCCAGGCTAATGAGCTGGGAATCAACGCGCTCGGATTCGACATATCAGCCTTCAACGTACTCCTCTGCAAGGCCAAGACTCAACGTTACGACCTCACTAGGTTGCGATTTGAAGTGTTCGACATCCTGGAACGCGTTCGGGTTACGACGGAAAGGGACAATGGGCAGGTCTCTCTGTGGAAGAGCGAACATGATTCAGCCAATCAGGATGGCGGTTGCACCGAGTATCTCTCCAAATGGTTTGCTCCGCGGGCCCTTTTGGAGCTTTTGACTTACAGAGACCTCATCAACGCCAAAGAGTACCGATACAAAGACCTTTTGAAGATAATCCTGTCCCGCTCTGCGCGCTCCGCGCGTTTAACTACGCACTTTGATTTGGACTTCCCGAAAGAACCCCAGATCAAGCCGTACTGGTGTTATAAGCACTCAAGAGAATGCGAGCCGACAACTGAGGCATTCAAGTTTCTACGACGTTATAGTCTCGACACGGTCAAAAGGATTGAGGACTTCGACGCCCTGCGAACAAACGCGGACATATCCGTGTCCCACGGCGACAGCCGCACTATCAACATCCCGCCAGTCGACGGGATTGTAACCAGCCCGCCGTACGTCGGGCTCATCGACTACCACGAGCA
>Ga0315289_10005520_pt1 | contig 18691 bp, 18 predicted proteins | sample YL17G11_40_MG_FD_203452 | JGI IMG/M metagenome (GOLD analysis project Ga0315289, IMG submission 203452) | Sediment microbial communities from Yellowstone Lake, YNP, Wyoming, USA - YL17G11_40 | ecosystem: Environmental > Aquatic > Freshwater > Lake > Sediment | place: USA: Wyoming | collected...
CTACCTCCGGTTAATTGTGGTTCCGACTAAACCACAAGGTTAAATGTTTCACTCTATCAACAAGGTAGCCTCTTAATTCTTGCAAGACAAGCTAATTAAGATAGTATGGTTATACCATAGTAACTACATCTACGGAACTTATAAGGAAATGTTCCATGTATGAACACCGTTCGCAGCCTTTATTGCCAAAACATCTTTTCATCCGACGTGTAGTCTGGCATGTGCTTTCTGCATTGGCGGTGATTCTTGGATCTTTGTTCATTGGAATCGCAGGTTACCATTTTACTGAAGGTTTACCCTGGCTCGACTCTCTTTTGAATGCTTCAATGATTCTGGGCGGTATGGGACCGGTGAATGAGCTCCATACCAGTGGGGGTAAAGTGTTTGCGTCTTTATATTCACTTTTTTCGGGTATTGTATTTTTAGTAACTGCGGCAATCCTCGTGGCACCAGTTGTCCATCGGTTTCTACATCGCCTGCATGTGGAGGCAAAAGCGGAGTAGGTTAAGAACCCAGCGCTCCTGACAATTAATTCTATTCCACCGGTGGGGATAACTATGGAAAAGAAAATCAAGCTAATAGACGTCAACGCAGAAAATGTTTCTGAGACTGGATTTTTTTGCTATATGAGCAAGAGGAAAACGGAGGGTCACCGGAGGAAACTGAATTGGCTGAAGGCGCGGTTTGCCGAGGGGATGAGAATAAAGATGCTCAGGCTACCTGCGAGAGGATTCATCGAGTACATACCTGGCGAATTTGCCTGGAGATCGGTTAATGCCAAAGGATATATGTTTATCCACTGCCTGTGGATTGTGGGACAAAGTAAAGGCAAAGGTTTGGCGACCCTCTTGCTTGATGAGTGCATAAAAGATGCGAAAAAATCGGGTATGCAAGGTGTGGCTATGGTGACTAGCGAAGGGAACTGGTTGGTGGGAAAGAGATTTCTTTTGAAACATGGATTTGTGTCCGTAGATTTAGCGCCTCCTTCTTTTGAATTAATGGTTAAGAAATTTGGTGACGCCCCTTCTCCCGCTATTACTAAGGACTGGGATGGAAAGTTGAGTCGATATGGAAAAGGCTTCACCGTTTTTCATTCGGATCAATGTCCTTACATTGAGGCGGCAGTAAGAGCTGTAAAAGGGACGGCAAAAGAACTCGGAATAAAGTGCCAGGTTGTTGAACTGAACAATTGCCATGATGTGCGGAATTTAGCACCTTCCGCCTTCGGTGTTTTTAGTATTGTTTATGACGGAAATCTGCTGGCTTATCATGGTTTAGCCAAGGAGGAATTGCTCAAACGATTGGACGGATTAACTCAGTCACTAAAAAAGGCCAAAAAAGAAAGCAGAAGAATTATCAAAACCAGATGAAAGCGAAGCGGGAGGAAACATCTGAGAGTTTTTCTTTCAGTCAGAGAGTAAAAGACATTATCAAGCGAATACCTCGAGGTAAGGTGGCTACCTATGGTCAGATTGCAGCTTGCGCAGGCAATCCTCGTGCGGCTCGCCAGGTGGTGTGGATACTAAACTCATCTTCTCGAAAAGATAAATTGCCCTGGCATAGAGTTGTTAACAGTAAAGGGCAGATATCTTTGAAACCAAAGCAAGGTTATGAAATTCAAAAGGAGTTGTTGCGTAAAGAAGGGGTGAAGTTCGACGAAAGTGATACTATAGATTTTAGCCGTTATCTCTGGTCTCCATCTTTTAAGATCCGAAGAAAATAATCTAATGGTAGGGGCGATTCGTGAATTGCTCTTGCACCTCACCTCCTGTTTCCCCCGCTCCTTGTTTAAGGAGAGGGGGACTAAGGGGGAGAGGTCTTGTGCACTATTCCGCCCAAGCGGGCATCGACTTCAAATAGTTTTCAGCCCGTTTTACGGCTTTTTCCTCATTCAGATTCGGTTGCCAACTTAAAAACCACTGGGTTATTCCCTTCTTGATTTCTTCTCTCGGTTTAAGGTTTCCTTTCTCATCTGTCAGTATTTGCAGTAGTTTTCTGCCGGTCCCTTGAAATCCGGCAGGTCCAGTGGCACGGCACAGGAATAACAGAATTTCGCCATCTTTAACCTCCTTTCACTTTGTTTGTTTCGCTTCGTTACATTCACTACCTCTGCTCACGGTTGGTCTTTTTGACCAACCGCAATACACTGGCGGGAACAGAAAAACCGTAGGGACAGGGCTTGTCCCTGTCCACAGTTCGGGTGGGGGTTCAACCCCGCCCGATCACAGAAATGCGGACTCCCGGCGCCTCTTGCAAATATGGTTACCGAATCAAAGCATTGAGGTTATCGTCTCCATCGTCTCCTTGGACGGAACGACTGGGACAATTTCAAACTGGATAAGGTCATGCCACCGGATTACCCATTGTTGGAACAGCCGCGGGTCGTCACATTCCATGAGTTGAAAGCAACGGTCGAAGTTCGCTTCAATCCAGCTTCCGACATACTTCAGGCCTTCCGGCATCATCCGCCCCTGCTCCCGTGATTGGCGATATACTGCCACGGCATCCCGGTTCTTGAAACGCTCAATTACCATAAAGAGCATTTCGCCTCCTTTCTCCTCAATGTGCAGCTACGTCGGTATATTGTCATCCCGACGTTTTAAGGATAATGTTATTCTGTATCAGGATTACAAAACACGATGTAACTGACGCCCATCAAAGAAATCGTGTCTTAATGAACTTCTCTGCTTCTTGCATTCTTCCTACCACATCCTCTTTGCCCAGAAGTTTTAAGTTTTTTGTAGGGACAGGACTTGTCCCTGTCCACAGTTCGGGTTGGGGTTCAACCCCCGCCCGATCACAGAAATGCGGACAGCCACAAGGGCTGTCCCTACGATTTCGTTTGAATAAACTCGACTGCTCTTTTGATCCTTTTTATCACTTCCTCTTGGCCCAGAAGCTCCAAAAGATCGAAAAGGGGTGGTCCTGCGGTGGTTCCGGTTGTTGCCAAACGAACTAAGTGAATCAAAGATGCTGGCTTTATTTTCAGCTCATCCGCCAATGTGCGCAGGGCAGCTTCTATTTTCTCTTTTTTGAACTCATCCAAGCTGGATAAGCGATCGGCAAAGGTATTCAGTCTCTCTGCAGCCTCAGTTGAATTGAAATGTTTACTTACAGCTGTCGACTCATACTGATAATCAAACGCAAAGAAGTATTTACCTTTTTCGGCAAATTCTTTCAAGGTCTTGCATCTTTCTTTGAGCAAGGAGACGAATTTCAGAAACCACTCTCTTTTTTGACTCACCGTCTCCTCTGTGATCAAGTTTTCCTTAATCAGGAAAGGGAGGACTAAATCCAACAGTTTTTCATTATCGTAAGAACGAATATATTCGCCGTTCATCCACTCCAGTTTTTCTTTATCAAAGATCGGGTTAGCTGGATTCACTCCCTCCAGAGAAAACAGCTCGACCATTTGTTCCATGGAAAGCATTTCTCTGTCATCTTTGGGTGACCAGCCTAAAAGGGTTATGTAGTTCACCAAAGCCTCTCTTAGAAATCCCTCTTCCCGGTATTCCATTATGGAGACCGCCCCATGCCTTTTGGACATTTTGCTTCGATCTTTGGCTAAGATTAAGGGGATATGGGCGAAATGAGGAACAGTTAATCCCAAAGCCTTGTAAATCAAAACCTGTTTGTAGGTGTTGGCGATATGGTCGTTTCCTCTAATCACGTGAGAGATTTTCATCTCCACATCATCCACCACACAGGCGAAGTTGTAAGTGGGTGTGCCATCAGATCGAAGAAGGATCAGATCTTCTAATTCTTTATTGTCCTTCTTAAGCTCCCCATATACTATATCAGAAAAAACGGTTTCTCCTTCGGGGACTAAAAGCCTTATCGCCTTAGGCACTCCTTGTCTTATTTTCTCCCCTTTTTCTTCATCCGAAAGTGCCAGGCAGGTGCGGTCATATTTCCAGTCGCCTTTGGATTTGACGGCTTGTTCCCTCTTCTCCTCAAGCATCTGAGGAGTGCAGAAGCAGAAGTAGGCTTTCTTGGTCTCTAAGAGCTTTTGAGCATATTCTTGATAAAGTTTTGTTCTCTGGGACTGATAGTATGGTCCCTCGTCCCAGTCCAGTCCCAGCCATCTTATGCTCTCCAGAATGGCATCTATCATCTGTTGACTGGAACGAGATACGTCGGTATCCTCGATTCTCAAGATAAACTTTCCTTGGTGATGCCGGGCGAAAAGATAGTTGTAGATGGTGGTTCGGGCAGTCCCCACATGCAGGAAACCGGATGGGCTGGGAGCCATTCTTACTCTAACTTCAGTCATATGTTATTATGATTACAATTCCCCCTCACCCTTTTCCCTCTCCCCGGAGGGGAGAGGGGACTCTATTTCCTCTCCCCTTTGGGGAGAGGATTAAGGTGAGGGGGCAAATCTTATTCTTTCTTTTTACGCTCTCTTAAATATTTATAGATTCCTTAGCTTTTTCTTTCCCCTTTCCCTCTCCCCACAGGCGAGAGAGGGAAGTATATTTCATTCATATTTATATTTCCCCAACATCCCCTCTGAGTCAGGTTCGGGTTTTCCAGCAGGTGCTGCAGTTGCGATTTTCTCCCCTTCCAGATTGAATCTGATTCCCCCGGCAAGCTTAGCCAAAACATTGTAAAGCCAGACAAAGATAGCAGTGAAGATCGCTCCGACCACAGCATAAAATAAAGCCATAAAAAACGCCATCAAAAACGCCGTCAATATTCCCGCTGCACCGGTGAAAAACCCGCTAATCTGCCCGAACTCTCCGCCCAATTGGCTTAATATGCCCCCCAACATGGTGAGTATCATTGCATAGAAAAGCCCGAAGATCAAACCCAAGATCCCATAAAGAATAAAGGCGATCTTGACCACAGACCAGACGTCAATCTTCTTGATTTCATAGGTCATATCTATCCTCGCGGTAAAAGGTTATATAGCATTTGAGAATGGGCAACGTGTCCGACAAAACTCGACTTTATGCATCGTTTCGATTATACAAAAACTTCATTCCAAACGCAAGAAATTTTATAAAGATCTCTGAAAAACTACTTGTGGCTCGCTCTTGCTCACCACCCTGAACGGCTGAAAGGAATCATACTGATCTCGTCCTGCCCAGACGAGTGGACGAGCTCTGTCTGGAGTCACCCGTTTGGGTGGCAATTAAATTTTTTCTTAAAATCTCTCAAAAATTTCTTGACTTTTATATATTCTGATCATATTAATTAAGTGAATCTTATCCGTTCTCCCGCCAATGGTTCGACTTCGCTCAGCATAAAAGGCGGGATCAGGATGAATCCGTTCACGGTGAATCCGTTCAGGATGAATCGGCAGGATGCGATGGATCTATTAATCTAACTTTCATTTGGGTGGTCCGAATTCTGGATCCATAGGAATGGTGAAAGTGAAATCGTCTCTATTTCCTCTTCTTTTAACCCTTCTTTGTCTGACATTAGCACCCCGCATTTATGCGGATCAGCCCCTTCCTCCGTCTTTTTTGACAGCAATTAGTGACCAAGATGGAAAAGTCCCGCTTTTCTGGTTTAAACCGAATCCAGACATTTGTGAATTGGTGTATGATGATAGCACTATGGACTATCCAATAAATGTTGGTCCAGACTGGTATCAAAACTGTTTCGCGGTTAAGATGACCTCACCTAAGACCCCTTTTTTTCTATTAAAATCAAGGATTTTCATCAGCTACAAGAAGTCTCAAATTGACCCCGCTTACAATTATCAAGCACCATTTTTCGTCACCGTAAACAAAGACAGTGGTGGGATTCCTCGAAATACTTACCTGGATTCAGCTTTGGCTTGGGCAACCGGTGAGGATACAGTTGAGCATGATGGTGAATGGGTAGAAATAGAGCATGATCTCTTAATGATTGGTGCCTACGATTTCTGGATTGTTTTCCACTGGCTGGAAGGTTCCCCTATGTCTCCTATAGTGGGAGGGGACAACTCAACAAATCAAAGGAGATCCTTTTGGGGAATGAAAAAATCACCGCATTTTGAATGGCATGAAAGAAGTGATTTCAATATCATGATCCGAGCATTGATTGTGACAAATGGGGATGATTCTTGCGAAGTGGATAGCTTTAAAATTTATCGTTCCGACTCAAGCGTTTCAATATCTGATACTAATTTGCTCGTTAGTGTCCCATCTGTTCAATTCCAATACGTAGATACTAACGTCAACAATAATCAAACCTATTTCTATAAACTCATTTCTCATAATGCTGGAAACGAAAGCGATGCATCCAACGAAGTCTCGGCAACTCCCAAAAAGGGAGCCGTTCTTATCACAGATCAAAATCTCTTTCAGGTAAATTTGGGTTCGAAAGACACGGCTTTTGAATATCTGACCTTGACCAACTCTGGCGGACTACCTTTAGAGTTCAAAGTCGAAATAGATATGGAGGAAGATAGCAGTTGGATGGGTGGTTCAAATAAGTTTGGTTATACTTGGACAGATAAGAATCATCAAGACGAATTTGGCTATTCCTGGGTGGACATCACGGATAGAGGAACATCAATTGGCACGAAGGGTGATGATAACGAGAATTATGGGTTTTTCAGGTTGAATTTCTCTTTCCCGTTTTATGGAAACTTTTTTGACAGCTTGCGGATTTCTTCAAATGGATGGATAAGCTTCACCGACACTACCGGTAAAGATATTATTTCTTACCTGCACAAGCCTTTACCCTACCTATGGGGACCTTATAACCTTATTGCTCCATTGTGGGATGATTTAAAGTTTAAAGATAGCTCGAAAATTTATTTCTATTCAAATGACGATTCTGTTTTTATCTGTTTTTCAAACTTATTTCGTTATAGTCCGTCCGGCGGAGGTCCCTATACTTTTCAAACCATCCTAACAAAGAATGGTGAGATAGCTTTTCAATATCATAGGATAAATGATACCCTTTATAGGGCCACCGTTGGGATACAGAATCAGGATGGGACAAACGGGCTGGGGATTTTCTATAACCAAAAGTATTTGAAAGATTCTTTGTGGATAAGGATAAGACCAAGCTGGGTTTCGGTCGATTCGATGTGGGGAACGATTCAGCCGGGCGAAAACAAAACCTTGAACCTGATTTTTGATCGGCTCTCTTATCCCCGGGGAATTTATCATGCCAACTTAATCATAAATAGCCGGGACAAAAATCATGATTTAGATACTATCCGAATTCCACTAACTTTGTGCATTGATACCACCACCTCAGTCGATTTTGACGAAGACCAAAAGCCCACTTCCTTTGCTCTTTTTCAAAACTACCCGAATCCCTTTAACCCTTCCACCAAAATACCCTTCACCGTTCATGGTTCACAGTTCATGGTTCATCGTCCCATCCACACTACCCTCAAAATCTATAATATTCTGGGACAGAAGGTGAGGACTCTGGTGGATGAGCCGAAAACTGCAGGAAGCTATGAAGTGATCTGGGATGGGAAAGATGACAAGGGAAAAGATGTTGCCAGCGGGATATATTTTTACCAACTGACTGCGGGAAAGTACAAAGAGACTAAAAAGATGGTTTTGATCAGATAGGGTAGTCAGCTGTCAACGGATTCATCCTGAACGGATGGAGCGGATTAAACGGAGTGGCAGGAAGGCTGTAGCGGTCGAATTCATGCGACCCGGTGATAGCTTTTGTAAATTAACTCGACGAAGATTCTTCAGACCATTTAATTGGTGTTGCCTTACTCTCTAACCAGTTAGCTAAATCCTCGATGCTAACTTGGCCTTTTGCCACATCCAAAGCTTTTTTAATAGTCTCGCTATCTATCTTTAGATAATATCCATTAATTGAAAGAAACACTCGCATAACTTCGAAAGCCGTTCTTTTATTACCATCATAGAAGACATGTTCACATATAATTCGATGTCCGATAGATGCCGCTTTTTTGAAAACAGTGGGATATAAATCCTTTCCATAAATCGGTTTCTGAATGGCTTCTAAAACATAAGAAAGGGGTGCGGGATTTTGCAGGTTAGCTGTCCCCTGAAAATACGCACCCCCGAATCGATCAATCATCTCACGATTGATCTCGATTATGATTTCACGACTTATGAACCTAATACTTAGCAAGTTCCGACCAGATGTCGGCATTCCTTTGCATGCTGTCTCGAATATTCCTTCTTAGCCAGTCATCATTTCTCTTCACAAGCACTGGTCCTTCATCCATGATATCATCAAAAGTTTTCACATTGGAATTCGATATATAAACGTTCTCCACAACAAATGGTTCGAACTTAATCTTAAAATTAATGACTGAGGTGTCAGATGGCTCGAATTTTTGGAGGTAGCTCATACCTATTCCTCCTATTAAGAGTTATTAATTAATCATTTCCAGTCTTTCCTTCTAACCCAAATAAATCCTTTATGGGTAATGACGGCAATATCAATATTGCCCCCACAAGTGGGAGCCCCTGGTAAGAAACGGAATCTCCCGATGACAACTTTAATCAGATATTCAGCTAAGTCAATTGCGTCTTGTAACGGCATACCATCGTAAATAATTGACCATTCCAACTTGACTAAATCATTTGGAAGTTCCTCTATGATTTTATTATCAATACCTTTCTTTATTAGAATTTGTCGAAGTTGGGGATCATAACCCTTATACAATCTTAAAATTGCATCCGTTTGTCCATGCCACGCTGCACCATAGACCGGTTTTCCGTCCTTATCTGGGCGAATCCTCTCTGGGGCCTCGGAGCTAGGAAATACAAATCTATATTCCTCCGGAAAAAATTCATTATGCGAGTATCCGGCGACCAACATCCCGATCAGCGGCTTTGGTTGTTCCGGAGTCGAACCATAAGCCTGGTTATATCTTTCTTTCATAAAGTTGAAAATTTCTTCCACTATCTTTTCTAATTTATAAGGCTTAATTTTCTTGGTTCCCTCCTGGGTTTCTTCATAGTATTTAGGCCTAAGCATTCGATCTTCGTATTCACTAAGTAGACTTTCAATATTTCTGTTCCCTATTAATCCAGCACCCCAAGTAAGTGCACCTATTGGTAAATCTCCAATATGCGAAAGTTTTCGTGCATACTCATAAGTATTCAGAATACCACCAACTTCGCCCTCAGGGCTGACAGCCTGAATTGTAGTGACACTGTCTGCGGCAAGAACTAATCCTTCTCCGACCTTGATACAGATAACTATAGACATTTCGAAATTTCCTGGTTAAATGCGTTACCTTTGTGCCAGTCTAATTCTTAATATATTCATCGTCACGATTCTGTCAAGTGTTAATTTGGTCTTTTCCTACGTTATATACGTAATTTTTATGATGTTTCAAGAATACGAATTTGCGAAGTAGACACACACGGGTGGGCGTCCGCAAAAGGCGAAAGAATTCCCGAAGCTGGCCCAGGAAACGCATGGCATTTCCAGGTGCCGATAAATCAAAAAACCCTTGCCGGACTACTTCCACAGTTCCTTAACCTGCGCATCGTCAAGGCGATAAACTCTATATTTTCCTAGTTCGTTGTAATCGAAAAAATGGTAATATTTCTCGTTTTCATAATCTAAATTTTGAATCGTCCAAGTGTATCGAACCTTGATGAAGCATATCAAGTTGAGTTTTTTTAGTACAGGGAGAGTCCACGACTTATGTAGAGGACTCGCCTTGGTAAGCTTATCTATCCACGTTGTGTCACTATATAACGTACGATTTGGTGCATCTTCATATTTTAACACAAAATAAATTGATAGGTCTTCCGCGTCTACAACTCCCATATTATTGAAATCAACGTAAAACATCGAACAAGTATCTGTGAAATCAATTTTCGGGGTACTAAATTCTACTCGGGGACGCATTCCTTCGAGAAACTGTTGTTTATCGCACTCCGCGGATTTTATTTGCAGGGTTAGTTGGTCTTGCATTCTTTGGTTGCTTTGATACATGAGTATCAAAACGACAATGGCAGTTATGAAAGTCACAAATTGACCGACGTCTCTAACCCAGAACCATACGCGGCGTCCTTTTCGGGTGTAACTTCCACAATGCTCACATTTCGTAGCACGGTCTTCAATATCGTTTTTGCATATTGGACATTTCATAAAGTAACCCGTTTTTAAAGGGTGAAGCTAAAGCTTCACCCCTACATTTAGTTCTTTTTTAACAAATCTTTCACTTCATTCAAAAGTACTTTTACCAAATCCTTTTCTTTCACTTTCCCCACAATCTTCCCTTTGCGGAACAGAAGTCCATCGCCTTTGCCGCCGGCGATGCCAATATCGGCATATCTTGCCTCTCCGGGACCGTTGACCACACATCCCATAACAGCGACCTTAATAGGTGCTTTGATGCCCCTCATCCTCTTTTCAACCTCTTTGACCATTGGAATCAAATCAATTTCGCATCTTCCACAGGTGGGGCAGGAAATTATGGTGGGTCCGTATTCTCTTAAGTTCAAAGATTTAAGTATCTCATACCCAACCTTTACCTCTTCAACCGGGTCTCCGGTTAGAGAAACCCGAATGGTATCACCGATTCCCTGGGCTAAGAGAAACCCGATTCCTAAGGCTGATCTTATTGCGCCGGGTTGAGGTAATCCTGCTTCGGTAATTCCCAAATGCAAAGGATAATCTGTTTTCTTGGAGATAAGCTCATACGCTTGGATGGTGGTGGGGACGTCAAAAGCTTTTACCGAAATAACAATATCCTTGAAGTTAAGATCCTCTAACATTCTTATTTGCCGTATCGCCGCCTCGACCAAAGCTTCAGGCGATGCCTTTTTGTATTTAGCCAAAAGATCGCGGGGAACAGAACCTGCATTTACTCCGATTCTAATGGGAATTTTTCTTACCGAGGCAGCTTTTACGATCTCCTCGACCTTCCATTTAGCTCCAATATTCCCCGGATTGATCCTCAATTTGTCCACTCCAAACTCAACTGCCTTTAAAGCCAGTTTATAATCGAAATGAATATCAGCCACTAAAGGAATGTTTATTTTTCGCTTGATCTGAGGAAGAGCACTGGCAGACTCCATATCCGGGACCGCCACCCTTATGATCTCACAGCCAGCTTTTTCCAGTTTTTTGATCTGCCGTATAGTCGATGAGACGTCACGAGTATCGGTCTTGGTCATGGATTGGACTGAAATGGGGGCACCTCCACCTATGGCGACCTTCCCCACCCATACCTTTCGGGTTTTTCTTCTTTTCATACTCATAAGATCATCTGCGAGTATATCTTTGTCAACATTTATTTGAGAGGCAGCATTATGAATCATTTAAAGCGAGCAATCCAGACGGTTCTTCGATTGGAGTGTTCACCTTCAGGTGAACTTGATAAAAGGTTTTTTTCACCCAATAGGTTTTAGGTCAAGCTAATGGTCTTCAACCAAATAGATTCACAAGGAGAGAATCTGAATTCGGGTGGAGCTGATGCTCCACCCCTACATCTCAACCCTTGTCCATATGTAGGGGTGAACCTTTAGGTTCACCCGAACCTAATGCCCAGAAATGTCAATGTATTTAGTTGACGACCCTTAGGTGAACCGAATGAAAACTTTTTGTCATATAGTAAATTCCAGGTCAAGCTGAAGCTTGACACTCCATAGATTGAGCTCCACGTTTTGCTTGACACCAGAAACAAGCAACTTTATATTGTGATTCAACTATTTTTTTCGAGGAGAAATATATGGAAGAGATAAAAGAACTTCTCCTACACAGAAGAGAGAAGTTGAAAAAACTAAAAGAGAGAAATATCGATCCTTATCCTTATAATTTCAAAAGGACGCATATTTCTTCGGAGATAATTGGAAATTTTGAAAAACTCAGCACGGAGAACACCGAAGTTAAAATCGCCGGGAGAATGACCTCGCTTCGGCTCCATGGGAAGACTTTGTTTTTCCATCTTATGGATGGTGCAGGACGGATTCAGGTTTATGTCAAGTCGGATGAGGTGGGAAAGGAGAAGTTTGAGCTTTTTGATTTATTCGACATAGGGGATCATCTGGGAGTAACCGGAAAAGTCTTTAAGACTAAAACCGGCGAAATCACGGTCAGGGCAAGTGATTTCTCCATTCTCTCAAAATCTTTACTGCCACTTCCGGAAAAGTGGCATGGGCTTCAGGATAAAGAAAAAAGATATAGAGAAAGATATGTGGATTTAATAGTGAATGAAGAGGTAAAGAAGATATTCTTGGTAAGAACGGAGTTGATAAAAGCCATAAGAAAATTTTTGGATGGTTTAGGTTTCGTGGAGGTGGAAACCCCGATCCTACAGCCTCTTTATGGCGGTGCGTTTGCTCGACCATTTGTCACTCATCACCACGCCTTAAATGTTGATTTGTATCTCCGTATTGCGGATGAGCTATATTTAAAAAGACTGATCGTGGGGGGATTCGAGAAGGTTTATGAGATCTCCAAGAGCTTTAGAAATGAGGGGATGGATAGAAATCATAATCCCGAATTCACCATGCTGGAATTGTATCAAGCTTATGCGGATTACAATGACATAATGGAGCTTTACGAAAACCTTTTGAATTCCGTATCCCAAGAGGTCTTAGGCTCGACTAAATTTGAGTTTGAAGGGAATCAAATCGACTTGGCTCCGCCCTGGAGAAGACTGCCTTTGCTGGATTCGATTAAGGAATATGCGGGAGTGGATTTGGCCAACAAAAGTGAAGCGGAAATAAGAAAGATTGCATCTGATTTGAACGTAAAGGAGGATTTGAATCGACCCAAAGGAAAGCTGATAGAGGCTATCTTTGATACTTTAGTTCAGCCCAATTTAATACAGCCAACTTTCATCACCGACCATCCCATAGAGATGTCTCCTTTAGCCAAAAAGCATAGAGAAAAAGAGGGTTTGACAGAGAGGTTTGAATTATTTATAGGCGGTTGTGAGATGGGGAATGCTTTCTCTGAGCTAAACGATCCTTTGGATCAAAGGGAAAGATTTGAAATGCAGATGGAGCTTGCCAAAAGGGGTGACCAAGAAACACAAATGTTGGACGAGGACTTTTTGCGCGCCTTAGAATATGGGATGCCGCCCACTGGTGGATTGGGCTTCGGGATAGATAGACTGGTGATGGTCCTCACCAATACCCATTCTATAAGAGAGGTGATCTTCTTTCCCCAGATGAGACCGGTTGAAAATCCCCCGCCTTTGGCGGGGGGAGGAATAGGATTCCCAACAGATTAAACAGATCAAAAGATGAAAGAATTTCATTAACCTAAAAGTCAGATTGGGATTGGTTGTCTGGAGTGTCAAGTCTCAAGATCCTGCGGACTTTAGCTTGACCTGTCCTATAAATCCTGCGGGAAATTTTTTGAATGGCGAAAGCCTTAACCTGGTTCACCTAAAGGTGAACACTCCAAGTTTGCCCCTTTAGGTAGTTTCTTTTGATGCTTCGGGAATAGTCTCAAGATTTCGCCCCAAGCTGAAGAATTCCCGAAGCCAAAGGCATCGGTTTTGGGAAATGTCGATGCATCACGAAAAACATAATTTTGAATTGTAATCTTTAATTTTTCATTTTGCATTTTAAATTGTTTTTATGTCTTACGAATTCTTTATAGCTAAAAGGTATCTGAAATCCCGAAGGAAAACTAAGTTCGTTTCCGTCATCACCATAATTTCCATAGGTGGGGTGTTGATCGGAGTCGCCGCTTTGAACTTCATTTTATCCATGATGAATGGATTTGAAAAGGAGGTCAGGTCCCGAATCATCGGCACCACCGCGCATGTGAGCATCTTCGCCTCTTATGCCGACGGAATAGAGGATTACCAAGAGCTTTTGCCCAAAATCAAAGGGACCAAGCATGTGGTGGAGGTGGCTCCCTTTGTCTATTATAAAGCCGCCATTGCGTCAAAAAAGGGGAGCGACGGAATCGTAGTCCGGGGAATCGATCCAGAAAAAGAGAAGCTGGTCACCGATATAGAAAGAAACGTGAAGGTGGGGAGTTTGAATCTGGAAAAAGAAGAGGATGAGTTTCCCGGAATTCTTTTAGGAGCAACTCTGGCAGACAGATTGGGGGTGGAGCTGGGTGATAATGTGGTTTTATTCAGTTTGAAGGAGGGGTCTCTCTCCACAGGCTGGAGCACGCCCAAGGCTTCTAAACTCAAAGTAGCCGGGATATTTGAGACGGGGATGTATGAATATGATGCCTCCTTAGCTTATATCTCTCTTTCAACCGCACAGAAGCTTTTCAATTTGGACCACAAAGTAACGGGACTTCAAGTCAAACTGGATGATCTTTATAAGGCGGACAAGGTGGCAAAAGAGTTAGAATTAAAATTAGGTTATCATTATTATGCTCTGGATTGGATGCATATGCACAAAAATCTTTTCTCCTGGATGGCTTTGGAGAAATATGCTATGTTCATCGTTTTGAGCTTGATCGTGGCTGTGGCCGCCTTTAATATCATCAGCACCTTGATCATGGTGGTGATCGAGAAGAGAAAGGAGATCGGCATTTTAAAGTCGATGGGCGCCACCAATACCAGCATAATGAAGATCTTCATGTTTGAGGGTTTGGTGGTGGGAGTGGTGGGGACTGTTTTAGGAAGCGGTTTAGGTTTTCTTTTGTGTTGGATTCAAAAAACTTTTAACCTGATTTCCCTTCCCGCAGAGATATATTTTATCAGCTCCCTTCCGGTGGATATGCGTATTTCAGATTTCACCATCGTGGCTTTGTCTGCCATCGTCCTCACTTTCTTAGCTACTATCTATCCCGCCAAAAGAGCATCCCAGCTTACGCCCGTAGAAGCAATACGGTATGAATGATGAAAAAATCGTAAGGACAGATTTAAGCCCCTCGCACTGTTGCCACGGACATCTTGTCTGTAATGTCCATGAAAATAGTCAGAGACGAGGCGCCCGTCACCAACAAAGAGTCAAAGAATGAAAATTAGTTCACAATGAATCTAAGCTTACTATCCCGATATAAATCCGCTTTTATCTCATATTCGTTTGGGAAAACTTTCTTGAAATATCCCCCTTTATTCTATTCAATCGAAGCTACTAATATATGTAATTATCGCTGTAAATATTGCCCGCAGAGTGCTCCAGATGATAAAGGAATAAAAAAAGGGCAGATGAGTGTCGTCTTATTTGAGAGTATCTTAAAAAAGATCACCCCGCTAAAACCAGTTTCACAAATTTATCTCACCGGCAACGGTGAACCCCTGATGCATCCTGATTTAGAGGAGTTTATCTTTCTTTCTAACAAATATGGTTTTATTCCCAGTTTTTCTTCAAATGGGTCTTTGTTTTCCAAAGAGCGGATAAAAAGCCTTCAGGACTCAGGAAAATTCTTTTTGACCGTAGACTTTTCTCCAAGCAAAGAAATTTATGAAACCTATAGGTTGGGTGGCAGTTGGGATACTGTTTACACAAATCTTAAAAATCTTCTTGCTTTGAAAAAGAAATTAGGCGGGGATTATCCTAAAATAGAAATTCGAGACATGTCGACCATTGCCCTAAGCTCTCAAAAAGAAAAGTCCTTACCTAATTTGAATCAAGTCAAGCTAAAGCTTGACACTCCAGAAAGACTTGCACAAAAAGAGAGAGAAAAGTCGCTATCGGATTTGAAGGGTTTGTTTAAGGACCTGCCGGTGGATAGATTTTCGCAACTCAAAGTTCACAGATGGATCGGCAACATTGACCAAAGGATAATTTCTTCTCCAGTCAAAACTAATAAATATAAACTTTGCACCCATCCCTGGTCCATTTTCGTCATCACCTGGAACGGTGAGACTTTGGCATGCTGTAGGGATTTTGGATCGGAATATGTGATAGGAAAAATTGAGGGGGAACATGAAATTTTAGAGATTTGGAATAATGAAAGAATCAAATTCTTGAGGGAGGCATTGGTCAAAAAAAGTCCAGATAAAATCAATATATGTAAGAATTGCGATCGTCCCTGGACCGGAGGGAGCGTTGCTTCCACTAAGCCCCAGATGATCAAAAAAATTCTGTGGGAGAAGATTGCGGGGCCTGCGTAATTCCTGAGATTCTTTTCCAAAATACTTGCCAACGCATCAGTTTATATTTCTACCAAAAAGTACGTTTTTGACCTCACCCCCTACCCCCTCTCCATGAAATGGAGAGAGGGATAAAGGGGAGAGGTTTCTCTCGTTCGTCACGGATTCATCCTGAACGGACTTGTCCTGCACTTCGTCCTGAGACTCAGTGTCGAAGGAAGGGCTTACCCCGAAGGATTCACCGTGAACGGACGCCCTCGTCTGTGACGTTTCTCGCTCCGCGAGGATGTTATCATCCTCGCGACGTTCTCTTTTGTGGATGGTAACATATACAAGGAGCATAAATACCTTTTACAAAATTTATCGTTGACAAATCTCGGATTTAGATTAATATTAAAAATGTGAAGAAACAAAAAACAAAACCAACCTTAGATCAAGTTGAAGAAAGCACCCAGACATTAAGATTGAGCGGGTCGAGAAATCTGAAATCGATCTACCGGGAAATCTCTAATCTCAGGGAAAGCTTGATGGGATTGAATTCAGGTTCCTCCCCGATTTCATCGGGGCTGACTGAATCTTTGGAGAAGGCGATGTCATTTTTAGATAATGCGGAAAAGAAAGCCACAACTTTAGAAAATTCCTTTTCTGAAAATATCTCTAAACTGGAGAGTGAGTATCAGCGATTCAAGTCTGAAGCCAAAGATTGGGAGAATGAGCGTCGGACCTTCAAAACCCTTTACGAGCTTTCCAATATAATTTCTTCGGAAAGAGACATTAATGTCCTTTTGGAAGAAGTGATAGATTCGGTGATCGAGATCACCTCCTCAGGACGGGGATTTTTGAAGATATTTGACGAAGGCAAGAACGTAAAATTGACCATCGCCAAAGATGGGGAGAAAAAAATCCTCGAAGAAGAAAAGCAGGGAATAAATGAAAAAATGGTGGAGGTGGCTTTGGAAACGGGCAACCCCATCTGCGCCACCGGGCTTTTGACCTCGGAGGTAGATGAAGAGAAGGAAGAGCAAGAAAGAGAGTTGGTTTCCATCCTTTGTGTTCCCCTGAAATCAAATGAAAAAATCTTAGGGGTGATCTATCTTGACGACAAAAGACCTGATTCGTTTTTTACCCAAAGCGATGCCGAGCTTTTAAGCTCTTTGGCCGAAAGGGTAGCGGTGGCTTTGGAAAACAATTTCCTTTTCATGGAGTTGAAGGAATCCCAAGAGAAACTGTTGCAAGATCTTCGAGGAAGATTCAAATTCGATGAGATTTTGGGAAACAGCCCACCAATGGTGGAGGTTCTGAAGACGGTGGCAGATGTAGCGGATACGGATGCCACGGTTTTGATCGAAGGAGAATCGGGCACCGGAAAAGAGCTTTTAGCCCGGGCCATTCACTTCAACAGCGGTCGCTCAAAAAAACCCTTTGTTCCCATCAATTGTGCCGCTATACCGGAAACTCTTTTGGAAAGCGAGCTTTTCGGATACGAAAAGGGTGCTTTCACCGGTGCGGTGCAAAGAAAATTAGGAAAATTTGAGGTGGCTAATGGAGGGACCATTTTTTTAGACGAGATCGGAGAGATGAGTCCCCTTCTGCAGGTGAAGATTTTAAGGTTTCTCCAATCCCATGAATTTGAACCTTTGGGCTCGAATAAACTCAAAAGAGCAGATATAAGGATCATCGCCGCCACCAACAAGGAGCTTTTGTCTTTGGTCAAAGAAAATAAATTCAGGGAGGACCTATATTATCGCATCAACGTGATTAACATCAAGCTTCCGCCCTTGAGAGAAAGAAGATTGGACATTGCTCCCTTAGCTGAATCGTTTGCCCTGAGGTTCGGAAAGAAGAACGGAAAGAAGATCAAGGGGTTTGATACTGAGGCTTTGAATATTTTGGCACATTATAATTTTCCCGGAAACATAAGAGAGTTAGAAAACATAATCGAGCGGGCGGTTATTTTAGCTCAGACCGAATGGATCACTAAAGAGAATTTCCCCAGAACCATCTTCGAAGGATCGGACTTCGACTATAAAACCAAGATCCCAGAAAATTATGGTGAGATGAAAGCCTTGAGAAAAAAAGCCATTGAGGAAGTGGAAAAGGCTTTTTTGAATAATATCTTAGGCAAGAATAATAAAAACATCTCCAAATCCGCCCAAGAAGCCCGCATGCACCGGGCCGAACTGCACAGATTGATAAATAAGTATAAATAGGGAAGATTGCGGATGACAATATCTGCTGAGATCAAGAAAATAGATTCGTTATCATCGGGTGTAAAAGGAGTTAATCCACAAGGATTTTATAAAAGGCTTGCGCCTTAACTCCATTGCCCACTTTTCACGGACGGGGCGTCCATGATGAACAAAGAAAAGATGAAAACGCGAGAAGAGATAAAGGAAATATTGAAAAGATTTAAACCTATTCTGAAAGAGAGGTTTAATGTCAAAGAGATAGGGATTTTTGGCTCTTATGGGAGAGGAGAAGAATCCGAAGAAAGCGATGTGGATATTTTAGTGGAGTTTTCTGAGCCTATCGGATGGGAATTTATTGATCTTTTGGAGTTGCTGGAAGAGATTTTGGGCAGAAGGGTAGATCTGGTTACGGTGAGAGCCTTGAAACCGCAACTCAAAGATAAGATATTGAAAGAGGTTGTTTACGCATGAAAACAAGAAACCACAGACTGTTTGTAGAAGATATATTGGAAGCTACGGAAAAGATCAAGCGTTACACAAAAGGTTTGACTTACGAGGCGTTTGAGAAAAATGA
>Ga0315289_10005522_pt1 | contig 18689 bp, 14 predicted proteins | sample YL17G11_40_MG_FD_203452 | JGI IMG/M metagenome (GOLD analysis project Ga0315289, IMG submission 203452) | Sediment microbial communities from Yellowstone Lake, YNP, Wyoming, USA - YL17G11_40 | ecosystem: Environmental > Aquatic > Freshwater > Lake > Sediment | place: USA: Wyoming | collected...
GCATGGAATATTAGAACTGGTATGACTGCTGCGATTGCATAGCCAACACTACCAGTCCTAAACCCTATAGCCATAAACATTATGAGACATACTATGATAGTAACAATATATCCCGATACTTGATTGCTCGTACCTGTTATTGTTGATACTCCATCTACAAATCCATTCAGGTAAGAACCAAGCACGGTATCATGTCCTGCTGTTAATTCGTCTTGATAATCCGTGTCAAACTCATCGGGTATATCAACTAAACCAATAGAAGTTGAATAACACACAGTAGCCCTAACATTAGATAACCCTGCTATCCCCCTATTAAATATCGTACAAGCAGTATCCGTCAAGGCATATCCAGTAGAAGTTGCAACAACCCAATCAGGGTCTATGGTTACAGCCGTATCCCATACCCAAGTATCTATATCTGATAAGTCATTAGGAGTAGAATCCCAATTATAACTTGACGCTGAATATGAGTATGATGGTATTACACCCCATTGTCCAGCCCTACCTACTATCTTGACTATAAATGATTGCCCCCAATTCATTACATTACTAGGCGCAAGATATATTGAGCCAGGTCGTTCCCCCCACATCTGCACAGGTACTTTAGCTATCAAGGTTGAACCGCTATAAAGTTCAAATGCTAGAAAGTCCCTAACATCTTGTGTAGGAGTACTAGCATTATATGAAGCCTCATAATATATCAGTATTATTTGGTCGTTATTCTGTTGATACTTCTTGAATGTCATTACATTGTAAATTATAAAAGTATCAGGGGTATTCAAAACTCCTGTACCAGTAGTAGGGGCTGAATAAACTGTGGCATAGGAACTAGAATATAAACTGTTTAATTCACTCCAAGCTGAATAGTAATAACCTTGCGTATCAGTCACACTTGTATCAGTTATTGTCATACCAGTTCCGAAGTATACTTGAGTACCATCAGAAGTCGTGCTAGGATAAGTAGTAGTGCCTCGCCTTACCATTGTATTAACAGCATTACTACCATTAGTCCACGATAAGGCTATTTGCCCTGTACTTCGTGTAGCTGTTAATCCTGTAGGTGCTCCAATAACAACTACAGTGGTGGTAGTAAAAGTTCCATCGCTGCCATAAACATAATTAGCTCCATCATATCTAGCAACAGCCCTCATGTGATAGGTTGTACTTGGTGATAGTCCCGTTGTCGCTTGGGTATAACCACCAATAACGGTCTTGGTTTGCTCTATCGTAGATATACCATAACTGGTAGTCAAGCCATATTGGAAATAAGTATATACAGGTGTATAATTACCCAAGCTAGCAAGCGAACCTTGTAGTGTTGCGGAAGTATTGGTTAGGTCTGTCCCCCCAACAGTATAAATACTAGGAATGTCCACAGGCGGAAGTGAAACAGCCAATTTTAAAATAAAGGGGTAGGCACTATAATTAGGATAAGTATCTAGCCCCACGTACAAATGCGTCCCATCTGTAGCCATAGAAGAAGGTGCATATTGATTAGCCGTTCCAGTCCAAACTCCAACTGTATTCATCGTTATCGGGTTAATCTGTGTAATAATACCAGGATTAGCAAGTTCTGCCTCAAATAAATAATTATTCAGCCACACTAACCCCCAAGTACCTGAGCCTTCAGGAGTTCCAGTATGAGTACCACCAGTCCAAATATCCACTTCGTTCATTGTGGCAATCTCTATCTTGTAAACGTTTGCTGGTATTGGAGAGCCTCCAGCCCCAACATACAAATAACCACCATTCCCTACCATCCTAACACCAACTCCATTAAACCCGCCTACACTAGCAGACCATGAATCTACAGTAACCATTGTAGTAGGATTTACCTTTGTAACCCTAGCAGTACAAACAGCAGGATTTTCACTAGCTACATATAAATACCCCTCGTATAAGTAAGCATTAAAAGCTCCAAGATAATATGTGGGTGTAGCAGGAATAGGAACAGATATAGTATCAGTCCACACTAATGATGTTGTCATATCACTAGACCGTATCTTTATAACCTTACCATAGAGAACATTCTGCACCCCATACTGAGCCATAGGAACATAAACATATTGGCTATCACACGATATGAAAAACCCCTCCTCTTGACCAGCTACTCCAGTCCAAACAGAAACAGTAGCCATTGTTGACCTATTTATTTTATATACCCTTGCAGGAGATGTAAATGTTGCAGCATAAATATATGTTCCGTCATAACATAGCCCCTCTAGGTTTCCAGCAATAGGACAAACCCACGTAGAAACCGTTGTCATCGTTAAAGGATTTATTTTCGTAACCATAGATGAAGAAGAAGTATGCACAGAAGAAGCATAAAGATATGTCCCATCATAGAGTAAATCCATTACAGAAACAAAACTAGATATAGAGGGAGTCCAAGACCCAATAACAGACATCGTTCCTGGGAGAACACCAACATTTAATACTGATTCGCTACCATAACCCCACCCATCTGAATTATACCCTGCCGCCCTAAAGTAAATAGTATCTCCAGGCGTTAGGCTTCCTGCTGGAATATTATAATAAAAAGTAGTCCCATTCCCATAACTACCACTACCTGAAATATAGTAATTTGAATAACCAGCAATAGATGGTGTTATGTTTCCAGGATAACCCATAGATACAGTATCCCAAACAAAACCCACAGGAGTTGTGTCCCCACCAAGGGTTAATGTAACATTCCCATTTAAGGTAGCAGAAGTAGTACCAACTCCTGTCGCAGCAAGTGTGGTAATTGTCGGCCCCGCAGCAGCATAATACTCCACATATAACTTTGGGCATAGTGAAGTATTGCCTACATAATCATTACTATACCACAGAACTGTATAAATACCTCCCTGATTTTCATTATCATAATGCAATAACACGTCAACAGTTGATAATGCGTTATAAGCAGTAGCAACTTGGTCTGTTATATTCCAATCCATCCATGTATTAACACTTGCAGGAACAGTGGTACTCGCAACATCTGTATTTGTATAATCACCGCCTATTGCAGCCCAAGTATTTCCTGTTTTATGGCTATTCCAAGTAGAGGTTGATTCCTCCCAATCAAGCTCAGTCATTCTATGTGCCAAAACGGTCTTGCCCGCAGGGTCAAGGTCTGGTTTGGAATAGTAGTATAATGAAAGTGTAGCATCAGATATAATCGAGCCAGCAGGGATAGTTGCTATATCAAAACTAAGAATACTTCTTATTACTTGACTCGATATTAGTGCCTGTAATGCTAGACTAACTGATGTGCCATAGTTAGCGTTTGGAACAAAGGCATATATAAAATTATCCTTAGTACTCGGTTGTGCTGTTATATTTCCAGTAGGAGCTACACCCCCAGTGACATAATAAGTTACTTCCAATGTAGGTCTATATCCTCCACCCTTATCAGCAGACCAAGGATTTATATCTGAACTCTTATTTGAAGACCATGTTGGGGGAGTACCACTCGCATCAAAATTATTTCTAAGTCCTAATTTGGTATCCCCAACTAGAGAAACTGCTGCTATACCACTAAGATTAAATATAAAAGTATTAGCAGTACCAGGAGTACCTGTATTCCAACCAGCGTAACCAATAGGAGTATCACAATACGCAGTTGCGCCAACAGTACCATAATCAGCAGTTACTAAATCATCGTCCGATGCTGGACTAGCACCATAGACATTTATTTCAGGTGAAATTGATAAGTTATCTGTTTTAGTTTCACCATATAATGATAATGTAACCGAAGTTATAATTGCATCGTTAGGCAAAGATGAAGTATCAAAAGTAAGTATGCTTTGATTTATTTGCTGCCATTGATTTGAAGTGGTTGTACTCTGTATAAAAACAGTTAAATCATTCACTACAGTACTTACTGCTGTTCCAGCACCAGCCCGAAGGGTAGCCCATGTTTCATCTACTCCATGCCTAGCTACAACTCCATCTGTAGAACCAGAGCCACTACCAGAAGCAGAATAAAAAGATGTTGTAGTAGCACTTGCTACACCTGACAATGGACTCATTGGCAATACAGGCAAGAGCATAGCCAGTATCACTAGGGCTGGTAAGATAAACCTTAACATTTTTCTCATATTCGTTTACTCCCTTTTTAATCTCCTACTAGGAACATACATACACACACTCTCTTATTATGTAAATAAACTTAGTAAAACATTTATTCCTAATATCCCTGCAATCACATATCCTGCTATTCCACCTGTTCCTAATAATCCTATAACTAGCCCCGCAGTCAATGGCGCAAAAAATACCCATTGGAATACTACCCAACCACCTGTAAACATAGCAAGGTCAAAGGTAAACAACTTAAACAGTGCTGTAATAAATGATATTCCGCTTGGGTGCATAACTTGATAAAGTGTACTTGCATGAGAGTCACCTATATAAACACCTTCGGATACCCCGCTAATTAGCATTAGAATAACCCATATCATTACTATTGCAATAACTAAATTAGAGTTCATACTGTTACCCCTCTCCTATCTAGGATAACCAATGCAGCAGCACCTATTCCAGTTAAGACCACCATCCACATTGGTGTAATTCCAAAGTAAAATCCCAAAAGAAGTACAGCCGTTAAAACTATTGCGCCAGCAGTCAATGACTGTGCTAAAAATAATGCTATGCTGCCAATTAGGATAGATAGCAATATAGAGTCTAAGAGCCAGAATGTATTCCTTGGAATACTTAAAGAGTCTGCGAATATATTTATTTGGTCATACAATGGCATTTCAGACATCTTGGTATAATCAGGTGCAGTAAACCAGCCACCAGGCTCAGGTGGTGCTACAATAACCCCACCAGTACCACCAACAGGTATTGCCAATGTAGTAGCCAATGCTGTTGAATAAGTACCTGACCATGTATCACCTGTAGCCCATGACCACGCTGAGAAGTAATAAGTCTTACCAGCCGTAAGTCCAGATATAGTAAATGTTGTACCTACTCCAAAGTATCCCTGTACGCCATCTGTTCTTGTCGCAGGATAAGCATTAAGATTATAGACAAGTAGTGTTTGGTCACCTTGCTTAGTCCATGATACACTTATAGAGCTAGAGGACTTTGCCATTGCCTCAAAGTTAGTAGGAGCAGAAAACTTGGTAAGGAATGTTTGGGTCTCGCCACTAGCTGTTCCTGTAGAGTTCTTGGCTTGTGCTCTAACATAATATGTATTTCCTATGGATAGTCCTGATAACGAGAACGAGAATGAATCTCCTGCCATCTTACCTGTCTGCCAACCTGTTGCTGTGGCAGTTGACCAACTACCACCTGTTATATACCACTGGAATTGAACATCGCAATTTGCTCCACCATCTGTTTGTAGCACTCCCCTCAAGGTTGCTGTATTAGAACCTACTTCCGTAGCAGCTTGAGTACTAACTGTAGGTAAATCAGGTGGTAAAGTTGTGAAACTCAAGGTAGCACCATAGGCTGTTCCTGCTGAGTTAGAACCAACTATTCTAAAATAGTACAGAGTATTTGGAGTTAAACCATCTAAGTTCATGTACATTGTGCTACCACTTGTCTGACCACCAACAGTTCCCGATGTTTCCCCAAATGCTGTAGTCGTTCCCCACTCAAACCAAACTGTGACTGTTGCACCACCATCTGCTGTGGTAACACCTTGAATCTTGGCTGTAGTTTTAGTTACAAGAGTAGCAGCACTTGTGGTCATTGTAGGTGCTGAATATCCGCTTGTGGTAAATGTCAATCCTGTACTATAAGCTGTACCTCCACCATTGGTAGCCTTAACTCGGAAATTATAAAGTGTAGCAGCCGCAAGAGTAGTTATATCAGCACTAAAGTCACAAGGTACAGTCTTGGCAACAGGAGTAGTTTCATTATCAGTCCATGCTCCTGCACCTGTATAATACTGAAAGCTAACGTCTACAGTTCCATATCCACCAAGGCTTGATAACCTACCATGTAAAGTAGCAGTAGTCGTACCTACGGCTGTTGCTGCCAAAGTGGTCGTGGTAGCCGTTGTCAAAGCATTAGGTGTCCCATATCCTGAAATTGAATTGTAGCTATACTTTGCAAGACCGCCCTCAGTCGCATATCCCCAAACTGTATAGAAGTAGGTTAATCCATTGGTCAAGGCAGGGTGGGCATAACTTGTACCAACGTCAAAATAACATTGTGTACCATCGGTGATATTCTGAGGGTAGTTAGTTGTGCTAAATCTTATTAGCGTCTTTTGAATATCAGAAGTTTTAGTCCATGCTAAAGCGTTCTGTGTAGAAGTAGAAGTTATTGTAAGCCCTGTAGGACTTGACGGATAAGTTAGGGCTATAGCTTGTGCTCCATTGCCTGTACCAGCACTATTAGTAGCAACCGCCCGAAAGTAATATAAATCTCCCTTATTGAGTCCTGTTATGGTAGCATAAAAGTAACTACCAGTAGTAAATCCTGATTGCAAATCTGTGTAACTTCCATAAGCACCTGTCAATCCATATTCAAACCTAACCGAACATGAAGTACCACCATCTGCTGTCAAATATCCTATCAACCTGATTATAGTTTCTGCTTCACTATCAGCCCCATAGGTTGCAACTGTAGGTGCTACAATTCCAGACAATGTAGTAAATTGCAATACAGAGCCATACCCACTAACCCCAGCAGAGTTTGTTCCCTCAGCCTGAAAGTAATATGTGGTAGCAGCAGTTAGACTTGCAATTCCAGCACTAAAAGAACCTGTTGCATATTTGGTTTGCCAAGCAGTACTGCTAGCTAACGCATAAGTTGTACCATAATTGAATCTAACATTGGTGTAGGTATCACCACCTAAGCTAGTCAAACTTCCATTAAGATTAGCAGAAGTAGACGATACACCCGAAGCTGCCGAAGTGGTTACAGACGGAGCACCAATAGTGGTGTAATTTATTTCAAGTCTAGGCTCATATCCTGTTTTATCAGCAGAATAGAAGTCCACATAGTTATCATAAGCGAATATCTGGTTATTTATATCGTGACTAGTCCTTAACATAAAACTGGTTATGCCTGTTTTGTTTATTTTCGCAATTCCTGCCGCAGTAAGAGTAATACTATTCCAGCCAGAATCAGACCATGAAGTAGAGGATATAGAACCTAAGTCTGTTGTATTATAGTTTGCTCTTGCATAATCAGCAGCTACAGTAGGGTTATGAGGATAAGTAGGCATACCCTCAGTGGCTACTATATTAAAAGTAGTATCCTTACCAGAATCCACACCATATAGTTTCAAGATTACTGAATTTATTGTAGCTGTATCTGGAATACTCGAAGTATCTACAATAACTGAGCCTCTAAATATGTCCCATGACTCTAGCGTTGTATATCCTTGCCCAACTGTAGTATAGATACTTGCTGTAATAAGAGTACTAGAAGTAGCAGAATCTCTTGCATTAGCATAGGACACAACGGAGTATTTTTCCCATGTAGCATCTAAGGTACTACCAGTAATAGTAGCTAAATAGGTTTCGGCATAAGCAGGGCTAACAAAGGGAATAAAGAAACTAGCTAATAATACAATGACAAATAATGCTGATAATATCTTATGTTTTATCATTTAAATACCCCCTGAATACCAGTATACGTTTCGTAGTATGCTAAACACAACCTTCATAAAAGCTCGCCCCATTATTTTTTACTCCCTTTAAGTCTGAAATATGCCTTACCTATAAGTATTACAGCAATAGCACATAAGATATACATGAATATAGATACTGCCATACGTGGCATCGGTGGCAATAAGTTAATCGCTAATACAGTAATAAGAGCCAACCCACTACCTACTAATAGAATCACAAAATATCTAGCGTTATTAGCAGATAGGTATTTATCAAATCGCACCATCGTATTTGTTATCTTCTCCATCATTCTATTGCTCCATATCTTGCGGTGGATACTTTGGTGGTTTGGGCTTCATTGCATCATATATTAACCTACCAAAACCAAGTAAAAATCCCAAAGGTACTGCCAATTTTAGCAACTTCCAATCTGTAATATCCGATGATAATATTCCTTGTACTCCACCCATAGCATGAGTAAAAACATACATTCCAATAATTGCACCTAAACTTCCTATCAATACGGCTATAAACACCCTTAATGGCATTTTATCCCCCTACCACATACTTAATCCTGTTTCAATCTTTTTAGCAAGTTTGATATCCCCTTTTGCTTTATGACTGCGTTCAAACCTCAAACTAACCTGTTTTTCTCCTACCCCAGTAACTAGCGCATTAACAATCCCCATATTTACGACTTTAGTACCAACTGGGGCTGTACCTTTAAGAAGTTGAATAGTTTGGGCTGCACGATTAGTATTTATAACCATAGCTCCTAGCGGTGGTGTATTGCTAATCCATGTATCTTGGCAATCTTCATTATAGGGATACCAATATAAATGCCAAACAGCAGTCAATTCTTTTCCCTGCATAATATCGCCTTGCTCCCAACCCACTAATCCCTCTTGCCCATACCACTTTTTAGTTTTAGCTTTTTCAATATCACTAAATGAGGGAGGTATCGGCAGGGGTAATTTAGGCTTAGGAAATTCGGTTTTGATTTCAGGTTTTATTTCAGTAATAACTCTAGTAGCAACTTCTGTAGCAGTCTTAGTTAATTCTTCAATCCTCGTTTTAACTTCTGCTTCAGTTAATCGACCTACCTCAATCTGATTAGCCATTTTAGGCATAATCTCATTCTTAATATAAGTTTGTATTACTTGCTCTGTTATTTGATTTATCTGATTCGCTTTAATGGTATTTAAGTCTAGCCCATATATAGTACGCAATACAACCTCAGTAGCAGCTAACATATCATTATCACGTTCCGTATCACCCGAAGTCGCATTGTCTATTATTCTTTGTATACTTGGAGCTATGGATATTGCTATCTTTTCAGGCGCAGCCTCTATGGACATCCCAAAATATGTGTCTTTACTTATTTCTGGCGATGTTATACTTATTTCTGGCGATGTTATAGTGCCTAATTGTGTAGCAATTTTACCAGCAAGTGAAAGTATAATCCCCCTAGCTTGCCCTGCTTTAGCCGAGACTCTACCTTGCTCTATTGCCTCCATAACTTTAGTATTTATATCTATTTTACTTATCCCTGCTGGACTAATCTTAGGTTCTATAACCCCAACACCACCTCTGCCACCACCTCCACCACTCCATGTACCACGAACATCCCAAATTGGATAAGAATCCTTAACCGATTTATCTATATTTACTACCAATTCAGTACGTTCTGTATTTAATGCCTTAAGTTTATAATCTTTCAAATGCTTCACCATAGAATCGTAGGTATCCGTAAGAGGTTTTATCGCTCTTTCAAGTTGCTTACCTGTATAATCTATTGAAATACCAGCTAACCTAGCGGTAGGACTTGCTTTAATAGCCTTTAATGCAGAATCAACAGCACCTTGTAGTTCCCTAGAAGCTGTTCTTAAACCATCAAGTGCCTCATTCCCTGCATAAGACAAACCCTTTGCAATAGGTTCAACCTTCATTTCAATCCCTAGCTTTGTCATTCTATAGGCGAAGGCAAGTTCTTTTTTGATTATGTCAAATATATGTTCAATTTGCCCTTTGTAAACCATCAAAGTATCCCGAAGATTTACTATAGTCTGTTCAAACGATGTAATGCCAGTATATAATTCTATCTTCTCTATGGCAGTATCTAGTTTTGCTAATGCACTTATGCGTACCTTATCAATCCTAGCCAAGGTATCAGCATAAATACTCGCAACATATTCTTTCGCCTCACCAACTGAGAGTTTGCCTATCCTGTAATCAGCCCTAGTAATTTTATAAATAGATTGAATGGCTTGTCCAAAGTCTGATTTAACCATCTGCGTTTCGGCACTTGCTAATAGTTTAGTCATTTGCCCTTTAGCAGTATCTAATTCAGACTTCACCATATTTAAACTTGATTCAACTGCTTCTTTGGCTGAATTGTAGGAAATTTCTGCTATCCTATAGTTATGGCTTGCAACTGATTTCACAGTTTGCAATGATGTGCTTTCACTTATTAGCCCACTTGCCCTACTGGTCAATAAATCCTTTGCCTCTGAAACTGTCGCAGAGACTTTATCAGAGATAATCTTTGACACCTCATCAGCTACTTCACGCCCTGATAATCCCTCTTTAGTAATCCTAGCTATATCCTCATTAACATTTACTAATCGAAATTGCATTATCATAGCATTGCCATATTTAGCTTGTGCTAACTTGCCTTCCAAATTAGTTACTTCTTCTGCTAAGTCTCTCCATTTAATTGCATCATCTGCCCCTGTATATCTAGCTTTCGCTTCTGCTAGTCTTGCAGTAGCCTTATTCAAATCAGATTGTAATACCTTGACATCTGTAAGCACATTATTCTTAATCGCTTGATATGCAGCCTTAGTATTTCGTACAGCTTCTTTAGGTAGACTTTCAAACATCTTTTGAATAGTAGAATAACCACCTTTAAGTCCAGCAGTTTCGCTGGTTATAATTCCAGCTTGGCTAGGCTTTAATTGTGCCGAATATAAAGGTTCATCAAATGCTATCTTGCCTCTGACTTCATTGACAAAGTTACGTGTCGCATCCTCTAATTGCTGTGATAATCTTGTGGTATCAGCCTTGACCGCCCTTATCGCTTCCGAAGTAGATGTAGCACTAGATATGATTTTATCTTCTTTTGCTATTTGCGTGAGAAGATTAGACTGTTCTGTGCCAACAGTCCTATATAAATCAGCAGCAACTTTACCCGCTTTTTGCTCTATTGCCAATGCAGTTTTATTAAATCCTGTAATCTCAGCCTTATTGATTGCCGATACCAAATCAGTAATCTTAGATGTAGGCGATATAGTATAACGTAAAGATTGTGCTCCTGCCTTAGCGAATGGAGCAATTATCAATAAATCCGTAATAATACTTGCTATAGTCCATCCGCTAGTTAAACCACGCTCTTGTGCTGTCTTGACACTACCATAAATAGGTATCATATAGGAAAGTTGAGTACCAACTTGTTTGAGGTTTGCTACTGCTGAATATGGTACAAAGTTAGATAATACTTTTTCCTTATCACTTTCAGGCAAAGCATTGTACCACGCCTTCATATCATCTTTTGTCAGAGCCTTTTCGCCTATCCAACTCGACTTACCCTTTGGCAATTCCAGTCCAGCGTTCTTAATGGCATCAGCCGTGTTATTCCAGCCTATGCTTGCTTCTCCCTTGGATAAAAATTCTGCTTCCACTTCTGGTCTATTAGTAATTTCTGGCTTGACAGTAGTAACAGTTATTGTAGCTTCTTTTATATACCTATTTATAAACTCCTGCTTTGTTTCTATAAACGTAGTACCAGGCGGAAACTGTGCAACTTGTTCATCATAGGATTTCCCTGCTTGCTCCGTTACCTGCTTCTCCCATCCAGCCTGTATAGGTTTAATTATTGTACCAAACACAGAAGGGAGTTTACTAACTGCTTCAAATACCTTTGAGGGTTGATATGTTTGGATTGTCTCTTTAGGAGTGGGTAGGGAAGCAGGTGAATCTCCAGCCCCTATAGCACCAATATTCTCAGTACCAGGTACTATAGCAGGAACATTGTAAGTAGGAATACTACCACCAGGTTGTTTTAATGGGGGATTTACAATAAATCCAGATTGAGCACCACCATCCATACCACTACCCACAGAGCCATCCTGTTCCATAGCATAACCTGTTTCTCTATCCCTTGCTGGAACGAGTATTCTAGCGTTAGGGGGAACTTGCTTAGGTTCTGTATAAGGAATAGGAGTAGGCACTCCAGGTATTGTATATAATCCAGGTATATTAGCCATTATTGAACCTCTATAGGACGATTCGTTGTTTTGCCACATGAATTACAGCGATAGCGTGGTATCTTGTGTTTCTTCGTGGTCGTTCTCTCTTGAAATGGTTTATCCCAATCAATCCCTCTCCAGCATGTACCATATTGTATCAAATCAGGAGAGTTGCAATACTTACAATGTAATTCCATTATAGCTTCCATCATTCACCTTAGACAGTATTTATGATTGTTTCAATAACTGTAATCCAAATTATAAGCATAATACCAGCAACCATAATTCTTTTGCCTTTATCTTCTTCATTACTCTGGAATACCCGTCCTACAAATAAAGCAAATAGAATTATAGATACTATCTCAAGTAGACTCTTGGTTGAACTGGGGAGAACAGACGTTGAAGAAGCTACATAATGGTATCCTAATGGATTTTCACCTACAATAGTACCATCTTTATCAATCCACCAGTAGTCAAGGTTACCACTTGTGCCATCATCATCCCATACAAAATCACCCCATTCCCATGCAAATCCTACAGGACTCCCAGCACCATACTTATATTGTAGAGAATGTAGGAATGTAAAGTCTACACTTGGTGTTGGAACTTCCCAAATCTCAGTCCATGTACCAGTGAATGGAGCAGGCCCGTATGGGTTAATATCATACCACAAAGAACCAAGAACAGGGATATTTACCACTACTATTAAATCTTCACCCGCACCATTGGTAGCATAGCCAGCGATTGCAGGGAAAGCCAAATCGTCAACATCCTTAATTAGTGTCCAGTTTCCAGCACCATTTATGTCATCCCAACTTTCTGTGCTATCCTTAAAATTGTACATGACATGACCTTGGTCATTAGTGTAAACAAAGTGGATATCTTCATCCATGTCATAGGCAGAGAAAGCAATCATTCCTGCAATACTAGCAGTTAGCCCGTAGGTATCGTCAACAGGTACTATCCAAGAGCAGTTACCCCAGTAAGGGTATCCGCCTGATAGACTATAGAAAACGGTGGAATCTATTCCTGCTGTACTATTTCCCACATCTGCTACAGACCATGACAACTGCATTGTGGCATTACCTGAACCTACAGGGACAAGATTGACCGCTGCACAAGACCAGTTACCATCGAACAGGGTGTCATAATCGTGTCCATAGTCTATTATGGTTGTGTTATCAAATTCCTCAAATGCCTCAACACTGTTCCATGTTCCATCATTCTCCGTAGACGCATCAACCTCAGGCCAGTAGTAACCTGTCAAGTTACCTAGTTCATCAGTATACTCATTTTCAGTCCAAGCAATGTATGGCCTACTTAGCTCATCACAGGCTATAGTAACCGCAAAGACAACTGCATCTGTGCTTTCCTCAACAGGTGTCTCATTTCCTATGTAGCTAAGTGTTCCATCAGCTAGTGGAGTAGCAGCCCAGTGGTAAATTATATCACCAGTTGTAACATTCCCTTGCTCTACTCTAGCCCAATGGACTATATTTGTTGGCTCATCATACCAACAGGCAAAGCCTCGGAATATGGTTTGAGCCCCATCAGTAACTTGGACTTGATTCCATGTAGCACCATAATCGGCAGAACTGTCGCAGAAAACATCGTCATACCAGGTGTACATCACCCAATGACGACCAGCAGCGTAAAACGTGTTGTGGGCTGTATTAGCATTGATACCCTCTGAACCAATAACATCATCATTTACCATAGATGCTGGTTCTGTATCTGCTAAAGCAGGTAAGCTGAAAGCCAGTAGTGGTATCCCTACTAATACCAAGATTGCCAAGATTGTAAGTATCCTTTTCATTGTCACCCTCCTTTATTTAGTTATCAACCCTCTTGGGATAGTAAGAAATCAAGTGGCAATTATTACAGAGATAGCGTTGCATTTTTTTCTTATGGGGAGCATCGCCAATATAAGCGAAGCCATCTTTAACTAACTTCTTGGAGTTGCATAGCTTACACCTTAATATCATCTCACCCTCCCGTAGTCCATCTCTCTATTTGCTCCTGTAGTCCATCTCTCTATTTGCTCCTTTTGAGATAGAGTATCACCTTTTAAGCCACTTGTCAAGTGGATTGAAAGATAGACTTGAAAAATGGTCAAAATCGAAACTTATACGAGTATTATATTTTATCCACTATTGTTATCTATATACACTACAATAACTACATATACTACAGAAACTACAGGAACGGTTACCATAGCGTATCAATAGCGTATCAATAGCGTATCAGAAGCGTTGCCATAGGATTACCTAACAGTATAACATTCCTAACAATATAACAAAACTCACGATAGGGGTATGCTACAACACTCACGATAGGGGTATGCTACAACAGTCGGGGTAGTGTCGAGGAACAGTCGAGAGTGTCGGGCTATAAGGGGATAAAAGACAGTCGGGCTAAACAGTCGAGGTACAGTCGGGGTAGGGTATTGCCGACACAATTAAGCCTATCCCAGAGTACCTTTACAACCCCAAGATAGGCTTAATTCCTATAGGTAAGTATCCCTAGACGTTATCCCCCTCAGCGAGTTCTGTAGCATCCCAAGGTTTACTATCATACCTATTCGCTAGCAATTCAGCACCATTAAGAGGCAACCTGTTAAAGTTTCTATCGTGTTGCTCACGTATCACCTTTAGCCCAAACGAAGCCACAACCTCATGCTCACTCCCTAAGCCTAATGCTGGATTGATTACATAATCACCCAAAGTCATACGTCTAGTCTGTGAAGTCGTCCAGAGTCGCTCTTGGGGATTATCACCTATCATCTTGAGTGCCATTTCGTAAAGTAACCTGTTTGGCTTTTTATCACCTGTAAAAACAAGATTACTTGACATAATCAGTGAAGGGCTTACTCCGTTCAATCTCCATTCCCCAAATCTCTTTTCTGTGGTTATGTCAACTTCCTTATCTAGTAAAACTCCATCTGTTGCAATATGGAGTACATCATCTTCCAAGTGATTAGAATAGATAAACCTTGTATCCTTTGCTCTTACCATAGACTCTATAGTACTAGCCCAAACAGGATTAAAGAATGGATTAGCCGTATCGTCCTTGAATAGTTGTAGCAACTTGCCATACATTCCTACCATACTTGATTTAGCCACATAATTTAAGAACGCAGACTTATCACGCTGAGTATAAAGCCATTGGATAAAATCTCTTGCAGGATATATCTCATTATTAGGTACAAACCAATACCCACGCTCAATAGCCATATCACCTATCCCAAACTCTCTTATTATGTCAAGTTCAGGCTTGGCTATGATAAAAGGTGCTTCTCCCTTATGGTTTATCTGATTACCATACTTATCAATATAGACTACAGGAGATATGTCCTTTTCAATCCTCAGAGTTCCTTGTGCAAAGCCAATAACAGCATCTTTAGGTTGAACCTTATCATCTACCCAAACTCCATTAGCAGGGCTGCAATCTATCATATCTGCCATTGCTGCTGGAAATGCAGAGGTCAAATCAATATCCCAAGTCTTATCCCAATGACCTATCTTGATTGCTTCGTGCCATCTTTTTGTGCTACACTTATAAGCCATCTGATTAACCTCAAATGGAATGACCTTGTGTGTAGGCAAATTCAGATTATAGATATGTGCTTCTATCATAGTAACAGGTGAAGTCAATTTGCCAACATCTAATCCGATACCCTTTAACTCTTTATACATATCCCGATACATAGCCAAAGTCTCTTGTGCATTTTTAGGTGGTGTAGCCCCATTAAAATATTGTTTGAGGTTATAGATGATAGCCTTACGCCCTGTGCGTTCCCCGACACATAGGCTTGTCTTATTGTAAAAGATATAGTAATCCTCTACCCAAGCCTTGCCTGTATGGAATAAACTCCTAAGCAATTTAACAGGCATTACTTTGAATAGTGGAGCACTAAACTCATCAACATCCCAACACACAGAACTCCACTTTTTATCCTGTTGCGATAAAAGCCAATCAAAAAGCAATTCTATACTGTCGCTAGTAGTGGATTGCCCATTACTAGCCGTTATCGTAACTTTGTTATTTTTTAACTCAGATGTAAATGCTGGCATATTATACCTCCTATTCACGACCTCTTACACTAGCATAATTTTTAGTCTTTCTACGCCTATCCTTTTTTGTAGGAGTACGAGTATCAGGGTTTTTAGGGTCATAAAATGTGTGAAGATACGCCCAAGGGTCTAAACCACGCTTTGTCTTGAATACCCACCCATTGTCTATATAGGTTGCTTCAATCTCCTGTTGGAATGTATCTATTATCTCTGTAATGGATATTTCTTTATCAGAAAATCTCATAATGTAATCCCTAGTAAAATCTTCAAACTCTGCCATACGCTGATTACGCATTGCTTTTATAGCAACCGATGTAATATCTACCTGTGCAAATTCCCTAATCTCAAAGTCTATAAATCCCTCATTCCTGAGAGTTTCAGCCTTTGCCATAAATTCCTCTGGACTTACATGGGTAAAGTGCTGTTCCTGTGAGGCTTGCTCGTAAAGTTCTTTTAATTCTGCCATTTTATCTACCCCCTTTTTATCCTATAAATATCAAATTTCGGTTAGTTTGTCAACCTTGTAGTGGATAGTTGAAGCAGTAAAATTTACCCCAGCTATCCACTACTGCCGAAAAGAAAGTGCTAATACCATTTCCCTGTCTTGCTATCATAAAACATACAATCTTGACCTTTCCAAACAGGACATTCTTTAGTATGATTGTCACAATACTTCATACACCACGCAAGCCAAGGTTTGCTTTCGTCTTGCTTAACTTCTGCTACTTCTATTTGCTTCCCCATTTTATTACTCCCTTATCCCTGCCTACTCTTTTACGAGTTAGGACTTACAGGACTAACTTCTAATCATCTTATAGATAAGCACCGATGAGACAAGTCCTGTTTCACCACCAAATATGGCGAGCAATGTGAGGTTAGTGTCCATTATTGCAATATCCATTATTGCTAACACAATGAATACTCCCACTACTCCTATCAACGCCCTACCATAGTTGAACCCACTTGACCTTGACTGACTTGTACTTCTCATTTTATCCCCCTTCCCTTACTGTAGTTATTCTTTCTACCTTATCTCTGTAGGCTCTTTCTGTCATCAACTGTATTTGCACACTCCTAAAAAACTTACCATGACAGCCTTGACAAGTCCACCTACTAAATGGACTAAAGCACTTATCCGTCTTAACAAAGTGTGTAGAACCACAGTGAGGACAGCACATCTCAAAGTCTCTAAAAGGTTGATTCATATTATTCACCCCCTTTCGTTCTAAGTTCTGCTTCATAGGCTTTCCAGCCCTTATCGCTCAAGGCTTCTATTAAATCCATGTTAGGTTGTCTATTCACTTTAATAGGTGGTATCCCTTTATAATCAGAACACTCGGTATTAGGACACCACCACAAGCCTGATAACGCTCTGTGCCTCATTGGATTATGACATTTGGGGCATAGAATATGATAATCTGTAACTGTTTTATTCATCTTCATTCCTCTTTTGATTGCCACATTCTATAGTACCTACCAAATCCTTTGCTAATTCAGGGTGACCAACAAGCAGTTCGGCACAACTTAACATAACCGTAGCTGTTACCATTGATTCTTTAATTTCGTCTATCCCTTTTTCTAAACTCCCATCTTTTATTGCGTCATATAAATCTTGCTTTAATTTACTATCCGCATTAACCGCTTGCCAGAACTGTTCTACCCCAAACTCTATGATAGGAGACTCTACAGGAGACTCTACAGGAGACTCTATGGGAGTCTCTACAGGAGTCTCTACAGGAGTCTCTGCCAGAGTGTCTACAGGAGTCTCCAAGTGAGCCTCTAAGGGAACTTCTAAGGGAGTCTCTACAAGTTCACTCTTTAGCCATTCTGCAATCACAGACTCACTAAACATCATTGTACGTCCTACCTTAACATAAGGTATCTTGGTCTTAATGACAATCCGCTTTATTGTCTTTGGACTTTTGTGAAGGAGTACACCTAAATCTGCCAATGACAACATCTTATTCATTTTTACCATCCTTTATAACGATATACGCTTGAGTTTCTTCGTCAAATTTCCAATATTCCCCATTCAAACATAGCGTCTTGGTATCTAAAGTAACATTCAAAGGTGGCAAAGTAGCACCATCCTTGACTTTCATTCCTACTATTTGAGGGCTTCTAATACGTTCTATAGACTTGCCTAACCTAATTGTCTTAGACCATTCCCCCATTCCTATTACGGTATTCACCTTATAAGCTGTTTGATAAGCACTTTTTAATCTCTCTAATCCATAAGGGTTGACCACATCGCCCCTGAATATGATAGGCTTGGTAAATTCCCACACAAATATGCAGGTTATCCCTTGTGTGTTAGATAACTTTTGTACTGCTTCCCACCACGCCCCGACAGTAACATCACTTTTGTGGTCTCCACGTATTGTATAAGGGAAACTGTCTATAACCAAGACTGTTGCGTTCCTGATAGCCCTTATCTGCTTTACAACCTCTAAAAATAATTTGTAACCCTCTTTAGTATTCAAAGGTGTTTGTTCATCCAGTTTCCACATTACAGGATTTTTTACTAAGGGGACTCCTTGAATAAACCTACTAAATCTGTTGGCTAATCCCTTTTGTGAACCTTCCCAAGTAAGATAAGCAGCATCACACATTTTAACTTTTAGCCCATGATAATCACCACCTACAGGGAATTGACAGGTCAGACGTTGAACTTCCAATGACTTACAACTATAAGGCGCACCACAAAACAGGGCTGTTTCACCTTTGGGTAAAATGCCCTCTATTATATCATCGGCATCAGGTAAGCTACTAACATATTTTACGAAATCGCTAGCGAGCATTGGTTTAGTATT
>Ga0315289_10005523_pt1 | contig 18686 bp, 14 predicted proteins | sample YL17G11_40_MG_FD_203452 | JGI IMG/M metagenome (GOLD analysis project Ga0315289, IMG submission 203452) | Sediment microbial communities from Yellowstone Lake, YNP, Wyoming, USA - YL17G11_40 | ecosystem: Environmental > Aquatic > Freshwater > Lake > Sediment | place: USA: Wyoming | collected...
ATTATGTACAAGATATTCGGTATTTCCTTGATTAGTCTCGGCATCTGTTCAATCACTCGATCGAAGCCCTTACGTCTTACCAATCGGCCGACGGAAAGAAGAACAAATTTGTCGGTGAGTCCGAGCCTCTCCTTCATTTCTCTTCGATCTTGAAGTGTGAAGAAATCATAATCAACCGCCGGATGAATTACGGTGACTTTTCCAGTGGCTATTCCATCCCTAATCACTTCATTCATTGTTACCTTGCTGTTCGCAATGATGTAGTCAACGTTTCTAAGTCCCGTCAAGTATATTTTCCTCGATATTCTCTTGGCCATTTCTTGCTTGCGCAACGGAACTATGTCTTCTCCGTAGACAAACGTGATTACCTTTGCAGCTGAGATGCGACGTATTAGGTAGATAAACCAAGCAAAAGGCAAAACTGACTGGGCAAATATCACATGGCTATTACGATCCCTTAGGTGCAGGCTCAATACATAGATAAATGCTACGATGGGAAAAATGACAAGTCTGAATGTCCTCTTGATGAGCCTGAATCGGAGAAACTTGTATAGGTGATGAGTGTAAAATCGACCAAACAAGAAGCCGTTTTCATTAAGAAGAGATATGAAAACACTGCGCTTGAGTTCATAGCCGCTAGATGACGCCCGTTTTGGAACTCTCCTGTCCTTGCAGGTGAGGACTGTAACACAGGGGCAAGCGACTCTTGAGACCAACTCCTGTAGGACTCTATAAGAGCCACCGATGGCTGGAAGAAATCCGAAGCTAACTACCAGGACTCTCTTTTGCATAATCTGCGTGAATCACCATTTCCAGGACGGCAAGATAGAAACTAGACAGACCATCGTATCTATCAACACTCGAAGACGTTAAGAAGCTGAATCTCCCACCGATACCCCAAAGTACTCCGAGGCCAGTACGGAGCTACTGATCATTCTTTCCTTTGGAATAGCATATACATGCCTATGTTGCTTCGCCTATAAGTCGATTCGTTGATCCTTCTTGATGTTTTGATCAGCCTAAAAGAAGGCAGCCACTGTTTATAGGTTGACGCTGAGCGTCCATGTTGCAGCAGGGCGTTTTCATCGTGGATATCCCCTAGTACGTCACTTTCGTCAGTCTGTTCACACATTAGAATGAAACTCCTCGGACCAGTGATCCTTTCGATTTCTCGTAGAACAGCTTCTGCTTTGTCGTTGGTCAGATGCTGTAATACGGTGAAAACGAGCACAAAATCAAATGGAGGTCCATCGCATTTCAGATTTGAAAGATCTTCCACCCAGACAAAGGAGTATTCAGGAAGGAGTATGCGTGCAGCTTCAAGTAGTTCCTTTTCTCGCTCGAATCCGACCACCTCACGTGAAAATTCTGCCAACAGGGGGACCAGTCTTCCGAATCCGCATCCGACATCCGCCGTCCTATTCAGCTTGGTTTCCCTCGCAACAAATTCCAAGTATTCTCTAACGTCACGAATTTCCAGGTACGTTCTCAAACAGAGTTCCGGGATCGAAGATGAGTCAATTACTGAATCGAATGTCCACTCAAAACGATCCATTTTGTGGATACCCAACTTTTTGCTAATCTTCCGACCAAACAAGTGCAGCAACTCACTAAGACTCAAGGACTCAGGCTGCCTCAGTGAGAGCGGTTTTTTGCAGGCGCGCATATCCTAGTTTCTCATGAAAGGAAAAGGCGAGCATTTGGCTTGCGTGGCTCTCCTGTTTGCCCCATCACTCATCCACAATATTTGCGATGTCGCGGTCACTGTCTGACCATCCCAAGTACGATTTCGGCCTCATTTTTTTCAGCAGTCTGACAATAGTGTTGTAAACGCGTCGCTTCTGGGGGAATTCCGGAAAACAACCGGACCCCGCGAGTTCTGCAATTCCAAGAGATATTGACGAGAATTCCTGCCTCGATAAGGTACCTGTCTCAAGGCCCGCTTGTGCTAGTTCGAACGCAATATCATAGGTTCCGTAGACTAGGCATATGCATATGCATTTGTACACCTTACATTTGCGACTTCTAGGATCAGGCAATCTGGCCAATTCATTCCGACATACGTTGAGTCGTTTGAAATAGAGTGCGTCGCCAAAAACCAATTGTCCCTTGCCAACAAAGTCAGTGAAATCCCCCCTCTTCCAATATTGACGTCTTAGATCAATCAGCTCAAACCCATTCTCGAGCATAAACCCATCAATCTCTCTAAAGAGTGGCTGGTTCTTATAGATCTCGATGAACTCAACCTCAATCTGTACTCCATAGAGCTTCGGAAGCACGTTTTCCTGCGACCCCTTCAGAATCAAGAGCTCGCTACCCTGAGTATCTAGTTTTGCGAAGTCTACCTCCTGGACAGTTCCGTTCTGAACCAGAGAATCCAACGTAGTGACTCTTTCAGAAGGTAAGGTGATCTTATCCTCTACTTCATACTCTTTGTCGCAGGGGAAGCGCGAGAGAACAATGGAATTCGGTTCAAAAATCGAGGACTTTCCGGGTGCTTTTGCGATGTAATAGCCCAAGTCACATTTCACGTCAGCAAGAGCGTAGTTCAGATAGGTGATTGTCGACTCCTTTTTCAGTCTGCGAAACTCCCTATCGTCGGGCTCAAAAGCCGTTACTTTCATCAGGTCGACGAGCAATGCCCACTTCTTCGGTATGCCCCCCATGGCACCAACATCAACATACGAGAAGCAATGATCGCTCTTAGTTTCCTCTAGGAGTTTCCTAATGAGTCTACTCACTGACTTTCCCAATAGTGCGGATCATTGTTACTGGGATTCTGAATCGGAAACCGCAATTCTTCTCCCAGGATTAAAAGCACTCTCTTCTTTATGTCGTCCGGTGATTCGTCGATGAGAAATTGCCTGCGGATTTCGCTGTAATCAAACGCCTCAGGAGCGCCGAAAAACTCGTCATTCTCCAATGCCTCTTTTATGGTTCTGTAGTATTCATGCTCTGTGAAGCAGAGTTTTGCTATCTTGCCAAACAGATCCATGATCTTCCTATCAAGAATGAAAGGGCGTCCCCCATAAACGACCACCCTTCGCTTTCGGCTTGAACACACTTCCAGGATTGTAGTGCTGATGTAATCGAGGATCACCAACTCCGCTTCCTCCAAGAGCGGCATGATATCGCGATAGTATTCAACCGAGATGTTCTTTGCACCGATCTGCGAAATGTACTCTCTCAATGGGGTATATAATGTAATCCCTCTACCTTCAGCAATGCTTGCCTTTAGAAGAAAGCGAAATTCGGGGAACCGAGAAAACATAGAGATTACCTTTTTGTAACGATTCCATAGGGAAGTTGGAGATATATATTCTGTGCTCTTGTTGGAGAAGTATTCACAATTGCCTCCGCTCGTGTTCAATACAAACAGGACGCTCTTCGCCAGAGTCTCGCGAGTTTGCGACGACTGAAACTTTATGGATCCGACTGGATAGAAAATATTCCTCACCCCAGACCTGTGACCTGATTCTGCGTCAAAATTACCGAAGACAAAATTGTGAGTAGCCGGTGAGAGATCGTGATGCCTGATTGTATCCGAGTAGCCATAGTAAGCACCGTGCTGGTAATTGAAGATCTTCATTCCTTTTTTCTTTAAAAGAGTCGTTGACGCGTACTTATAGTAGTCTACACAAGGCCCAACTATCGCCCCCCTTATTCTTCCCTTGTAGGTCTGCAAATACCTGTCAACGGCCCGGTAGACCATATCATAGCATTTCAGTTCTTTTCGCAAAAGTCGTACAGCGTTGGGAAAGAAAGTAACAAAAGGCGGTAGTAGTGCTTCTATTCCATCATATTCATTATTGTCATCCGTTGATTCAACAGCAGGTCTTGGTATCTTCTTCAAAACAAACCTCCTCGACAATTCATCAGCATGGTATACCCAATCATACGAGAGATCGCATAGAATAGTATCTCCTCCTCTCCAAGATTTGATCTTAGTCTTGAGCTCTATGCCCTTTTGTTTCCACTTCTCCTTTGAAATCCCGTGCGAGAGGTACCTCCGAAGATTCATTTGCCGATATGCAGCGCTGTTCTTCCTTCTATTCAAGAACTTGATATCCGATTCATCGACGGGATCCAGGTAATGACAGAATCGATTCGACAAATAGTCAGTGATTGTATATTCGACCTTGAAAGGAGTAATATCGACGAAATATTCAACCTCGCCTCCAAGCGAAACCAAGGCAGTACGTGTCAAGAATTCCCTACATAGATTATCCAGATAGATCTTGAAATAGTAATAGCAGCCCCACCTTTCAGGCGTTGCTTCATATAGTGTATTGAACAGATTGTTCACCGTCTGAAAGTTGCGTACCCCGGCGATGTTGTACTCTTTGAAATCGATCAAATCTCCCAGAGTCTTGTATTCTAGTCCACACCTGTCTAAGATAAAAGAAGATAATGCGGAGAATGAGTAAAACGAGTCAATCTCACTGCGAGATCTGTTCAATAGATCAACTGCGGATTGGATGTCTATCCTCGAACGTATGTCAACTACTGCAATTCGACTGGACATCTCACAATCTCTATGTGAACAAATTCAGGGAATAACCTGAAGCAGCACGAATACATCATACTTTTCAAAACGACGTCTGATCGGCCCGCCGCGGCTGCCTCGCGTCTCTCGATCAAGGTGAACGCTCATTTGAGAAATGCTGCCGTGCCCAATCAGGCTCAGGAGAAACTTTGCCGCGGAGAAACATAAAGAAACGAGAGCACATCAGACAGCACTAGCGGACAAAAACGCCTTTGATGCTGAAGAGCTGCTCTCGAACCTCTTTCAAAGAAATAGAAAAGATCGATGGGAAGAATCTAAGGATTCCGAAGCAGACGGCTGCATAGGCGGTTCCACTGATTACAAGTGCTAGGATAGGATCTTTCACCAAAGTGTCTACAATACCACAGACTAGCCAAGTGGCACCGCCAAGAACCACAAGACAGTACAATTGATGTCTAACAAGCATCAGGAACGACATCTTCAGATAACGCGTATTGAACCACAGCTCTATGTTGACCGCCAGGAATTGAATCACAACCATCTTGATTGCGAGTCCAGTGGCCCCCAAACTCATGCCAAACAAATCTGCCGGCGCGATCAACCACAATGTCAATGGCAAGCCTATGAGCGCAACTACAATGCTCACATTTCGATAGAGCTTTGTTTGGCCAGTGGCCAAGAGGACTGCCTCATTGAGTTGACCATAGGTCTGATGCATTGGGTAGAGCGACATTATTGAAATCGCTAGGCCCGCTTCCATGTAGCGCTGCCCACCCATTACGTAACTGATCTTCGTGGCCTCGAAGAAAAAGAAGACCGAGATGGCGCAAGCCACAGCAAATAGCAGTGGGACATACTTCTTGAACATCCTTTGCATTGAGTCAATATCCTTGTTTCCAAAGGCTATCGACATCTCTCGCATAAAGAGAGGGGTCATAGCGCTAGTGAAAACAAAACATATTGTAGCAATCTGACTCGAGAGGCTGTAGAAACCTTGTTGAACGGAACCAGCAAATCTCTGCAGAAGCCAGCGATCCAAGATCCCCGCAATAACAGCGAAAAGGGAATAGGTGAATAGAGGGGAAGAGTAATGGTAGAATTCGCGAGAGTAGCTTCTAAGTTCGGTCGTGGTAAGTTTTCGCCTAGACAAGAATTCCACTTTGTTATCTTGAAGTATTTTGGCCCAAGCCCAGCACAGGACCAACAGGATTACATATTGATACAAAAAGAATATTGTCAAGGACTTTATTTCAAAGAAGAACAGAAGGAAAAGGAGGGCTAGCGAGAAAACCTTCTGCCACATCCGTACGGTCTCTCCCCTCACAGATAAACCATACGCATCAACAATTTTCGTGATTATCTGTGTACTCCAGGTGATAGCCCCGAAAACCAAAGCCAGCAGAATAAGCTCAGCTTTCGACTCCGGCCAAACCCAACTGCCGTATCCCGCGACCAAGACTATTGAAACCAATATGCCAACGACAAGCACGACACCAGCCACAAAAGCCCAATAGAACCTTATGATGCCTGCTTCGTGCAGCCTCTGAGACAGCTTTGTGTAGAAAGCACTGGATGCACCCGAATCAAAAAAACCAAATATTGAGTTGAAAAAACTACTCAGGAAACCAAAATTTCCATATGCACTCGGACCAAGGAGCCTTGGAATGATGGCCTGAGAAACGAGCCCGATTGGGAGACCAACAAGGTTCGAGAGGAGCTTGTACGTATATCGGAGGCGCAGTGAATCATTTTTCAGCTCCCCTCTTGTTCTCCCTGCATCTGCTCGTACTTCGCTGGAAACGGTTGATCTCCCGATATCAGAGCTCAAAGATCTCACCACGGAATTCTCTTTTCGAAAGTCATAATGTCAGGAACCCATCGAACTAAAGCAATCAGATCAGCAAGTTTTCAAAGACTACTTATCGCCTACATTCTTGGATTAGGTTTTGCCTTTCTCTGTGCTGAATCAGGACAGAGGCCATCTTCATAGTACCCTCTCCTGCACCAACAACTCCCTGATTTCGTCTTTGCTGAGGATGTGCACTTTGTCAGAAGAATAGGAGTCACGGGGTTCTGTCACTGATTTCTCCCGCGCGGACTTATGGAGTGTGGGATCCTGGACTGGCAAATCTACGTAAGGAGAAACTATGAACATAGAATCACTCTCCGTAGCAAACTCACTCTCTTCTTTCGTCATCAGCACCTCAAACATTTTTTCGCCAGGCCTGACTCCAATGATTTTCTTTTCCATGGATGTCGGGTCGTATCTAAATCGGGGCGCCAGGACTTCTATCAGAACATCCGCTATGTCGCCTACTCTCGCAGCAGGCATCTTCAGAATAAACAACTCTCCACCTTTCATTAGCTCCGCGGCACTGAAAACGAGCTTCACAGCCTGGGGAATCGACATGAAAAACCGCGTCATCTCCGGGTGAGTGATCGTGAGAGGTCCGCCCTTCGCTATCTGATCTCTAAACAATGGAATCACCGACCCGCGTGAACCCAAAACGTTTCCAAAACGAACTGAGGCAAGGATCGTATTGTGTGAACCTATAGAATGCATCGTGGAACTCATTAGTCGTTCTGCGAGGAGCTTCGTCGCACCCATAACATTCAACGGGCTCGCTGCTTTATCAGTACTGATTAGAAGAACCTTCCTAACTCCCTGTGCGAGTGCCGCTTCGATGACATTTTGTGTTCCAATAACATTTGTCTTGACTGCTTCAAACGGATTGTATTCGCAGAACGGAACATGCTTGTATGCGGCACAGTGAAATATGATGTCGACTCCTTCCGCTGCGCGCAGCAACCTGCTGCCTTCTCGCACATCTCCAAGAAGGTACCTAACATCACTACGGTTGCCCAACTCTTGCTGGATACAAAATTGTTTGTATTCATCGCGTGAAAATATTCGGACTACTCTCGGGCTCATCTTCAAGAGCTGATGCACAATCTCACTTCCGATTGATCCCGTCCCACCCGTGACAAGAATGACCTTGCTTTCGAAGAAGTTATTCATGGCGATTTGCCTTCAGCTTTGCAATAGCCTCTCTTAGTTCACCACACACGAATTCGGCGTTCGAACGAGAAAGAGAGCTGAAAAATGGCAGTGCAATCGTTCTCGAAGCAATGGCTTCTGCAATCGGGAAGTCACCAGGCTTGTAACCGAATGTTGTCTTGTAGAACGGTTGCACGTGTATGGGGGGAAAATAGTTGCTGCATCCTATGCCTTTTGCTCTTAGAATGCGAAGAACTTCGTCTCGATCAGCCTGGGAGAAATCGTCAGATAACCGGACAACATATACGAACCAACTGATTTCAGCTTCTTTCTGCACCAAAGGTACAGAAACGAATTCACCAAAGTCCGAAAGAATCTCATTGTAGTACAGAGCGACAACGCTTCTTTTCTTTAAAATCTCATCGATCCTGCTCAATTGACTAATTCCCAGGGCACAGCTCAAATCACTAAGCCTATAGTTATAGCCTAGCCTCTCGTGAACCAACCATTGATCACCTTCACTTCGACCTTGGTTTCTTAGGCTTCGCGAGATGCGTGCTATCTCCTCCCGCTTGGTTACGATCATCCCACCCTCACCTGTCGTCATTTGCTTGTTCGGATAGAAAGCAAACACTGCGCAATCACCAAAAGTCCCACACAGCTTTCCCTTATACTTCGATCCTAATGACTCACATGCATCTTCTATCAGATGAAGACCATACTTGCGAGCAAGATGACCAAGAGCATCCCAATCCGCTGGGTGACCGAATACATCGACGGCCAGGATGGCTTTCGTTTTCGATGTAATTGCACTTTCAACTTTTTCTGGATCAATACATAATGTTGAAGGCAGGATATCAACAAATCTCGGAATCGACCGTTCGAACAATAGGCAATTGGATGACGCGACGAAGCTAAATGGGGTTGTAATTACCTCGTCCCCCTCGCCAATATTCAAAGATCGGACGCATAGATGCAGTCCAGCTGTTCCGCTACTCACTGCTATCGCGTGACGAGCACCTATGTATCTCGCGAACAAGCATTCGAACTGAGACACCCTCGGACCCGTGGAAAGGTAGGGTGAACGCATTACCGATACTACAGCATTTATGTCGTCTCGGTTTATTTCCGGTCTTGACAACGGTACTTTCATTTTCCCCTCCTATAAAAAGGGAAGAAAGTACTGCGCTCGATTTCTGACAGGCTTATTTGGTCACGCTGGCATTTTCTTTCGGAGAGTTCGCGGTATTTAGACGCGTTGTGAACATTTTCATATGTATAGAAGACTCCTCTGCACCTAGAGAAACCGGCCTTAAAGAGGAAAAGTTCATCCTCTGGTCCATCAACTCCACCTCCAAGGTGTAGCTTCTTGAATCCGTTGTCCTTCGCCCATTTGATCACTTCATACAACAGCAGATGATTTGGAGCCTTTGAGTTATATGCTTCATCGGATCCAGAGAAGTGATAGTGTATGAATTCACCAGCGTGAATAAAAATTGCTGCAGAGACAATTTTGTTCGAGTACCAAGCGCAAACGAGTGAGCAGTTTTCGCCCAGCAATTGAATCGAGTTGTAGAAGAATTCATCTGAGAAGAAGTATCCCTTGGATGCTTCGTTCCGAGCCATCGTCTGTTTGTAAAGCTCTATGAAAGTACCTAGATGCTCCTTTCGACGATCAAATTCTATCTCGATGTTTGACCTGAGGGCCTTCTTGACAGAGCCTCTATGTCCTTTTCGAAAGTCGCTGAAAATAGCATCAACTGGGATCGTCAGGTCAACAAACACAGTTGGATTCCGTTTTGTGACTGAGACGAAGTCGGCCACCCACCACACATTCTCGATCAAAGGATGTAACCTGACGAACTCTGATACCACATTGGTTGACCTGCAATGTTCCCATAAGTTCAAGAAGAAGTCTCTCATCAACGAGGAACTCACACCCTTCGTCAGCACTCCCCCATAACCATACGGGGACACAATATCATACCACTGTTTCTTGTCCTTGCCTGCGAGATCCGACGGAATATTCCTTCGCAGATAGGGTAACAGCACAAATTGGTCTGAATTACCATATATATACAACTCTCCTTTTGCACACTCTTGCTTCTCCCATACCTTCGTGTAGGCCGCGCTGAAATAGATGTCGTGCCTGTCAGCTCCCAGGACATACCTATCCCACCGAGGATCATCAGTGGTGACCACGATAGCTTCATACATCTTCGAGTCCTTGCCCTACTTTGTTGCCGTGACTATCCAATGCTTGAGTGACATAGTGCGTTTCGTTTCAGTTCGAAGGCTGAACTCGTACTCATATTCTGAGAAGAGTCCGAACAGGTCCTGCAATTCATTCTCCTCAAAAAAATGAACGATTCCTTTTCCTTCAAATGGTCCATCTGAAATGGCATCGTAAGTGTTTCTTTCAACCTCTATGCCCAGAGCACTACCGTAGCTTCCGCTCGCAACCAGAATCCCAAAGTACTTACCCCCTGGCACTAGCACTCTGTGTAGGTCGGTGACAATTCTCTTTATGTCAGCGTGTCTATTGTGCTGTAGAGCTGCGAGTTCAACCACACAGTTGAAAAAACCCTCCGAGTAGTGTAGAGCCACTAGGTCGCCGATCACTAGTTCAACGTGAAGGTTCTCACTAGCTAGCCTGCTCTTCGCAATTGCTATTGCGGTTGGAGAACCGTCTATTCCGTATGTGTTGAATCCTTCTCTCGCCAAGAACCAACTTGCCGCGCCCGTTCCGCAACCAGCGTCGAGGATTCGTACCTTTGATCTGTCAGGTAATCCGTAGAAATTCCTCCCAATGAATCGAATCAATTCCTCGGGCGGGTATTTCCCCCACGCTCTTGTCTTGAATACTCGCTCCCAACTAGGATCCCAAGCCATAGTTCTCAAACCTAAAAGTGGCAGTTTTTGCCCTTGATTTCAGCGCTAGCATTTACCTGAAAGGATTTCGACGATTCTTTCTGAAGTGTTTCCCCCTCCATACGGTGAAGGGGTTTCAAGGCAGCGCCTCCGAAAATCCGCGCTTGATCTCACATGGTGAAATGCAGTCAAGATGCTGATAGCATCATAAGGTACATCTACCACATTCCCAGCCCGCTCGCGCCCCCTTTGCCGCGTGCCGACGTTGATAAACGGCTTGCTGAGAACTGGTGCCTCAATAATTCCGCTACTGGAATTGCCGATAAGGACCTCGCAGTATCTAAGAAGATTGACATAGTCCTCGTGCGGCACTGACGCCATCGTCTTGAGGAAACCCAGCGTTTCATATTGGTGGACTTCTGAAATCATGGTCCTTGCACCCGCATCCGAATTAGGCAAAATCACGAGGGTCTGGAGCCCAATCATCTTGATTGCTTCCATCGTTTCAGTTATCTGAAGGTGTGCGTCATTCACCTCGGTAGTCACAGGATGCTGAACCACCAGTATCAAAGGTTCCCCCGGTCGAAGTCCATATCGATAGAACAGTTCTTCCTTTGGCTCGACTCGAGTCTTCATCACTGCTTCGACTCCTGGTTCGCCGGTGAAGTACACACAATTCGCGTTGCGTGCCAAGACCTTTAGTCTCTCAAGACTCCTCAGCGATCCTGCAAAATGAATATCTGCAAACGCAGTGATAGCATCCCGAATTCTGTCATCTATGGATCCAGTTAGAACCCCGCCGCCTTGGTGTGCAACACATATATTTTGGTACTTCGCGGCGATCGCACCCATCAAAGCCTCTCCTCTGTCTCCTTCTAGCAAGAGAACATCAGGCTGGATTTCTTTCAAGATCTCAGCAAACATATGCAATTCGTATCCGTTTCGCTTCACCATCGCCTCAAGGGTATCATCACAGATGCAATCCACCTTCGCCCTGATGTTGAATCCTACCTTTTCTATCTCTTTGTAAGTATCTCCAAAGGCGGGCTCAAGATGCATTCCACAGACGATAATTGAAAGATCGAAGGTTGCCATCGCACGAATCCTATGCAGGACGGGCCACATCAAACCAAAGTCTGCCCGAGAACCTGATATGTAGCAGACGCGCCTCATCTTAGGATAGAATGTCACTACTTAGAATCTCGTTTGGCCGCAAATCCCTCTGGACTGTTCTTCCAACGACCTGAGCTAATTCCGAGGCAGCAATTCCTTTTCCGGCACGTTTGGCAAGAACCATGGTTTCATCAAGTATCTCCCCTGCCTTAATGTCGCGTGCTGCGACGAGCACCTTTCGAACAAGACTTCGACTTCTCAATTCGGTCGCCGTTATTCTCTTTATTCCATCGCCCAGAGCTTCTTCGACATTCCGAATCGCCCTAACCATTTGCCTGAATTCTGCAACTTCGAGCGAGCACTGGTGATCTGGACCTGTCATCGACCTATCTAGTGTAAAGTGCTTCTCGATGATCGAAGCCCCAAGCGCGACTGCAGCTATCGGCATCTCAATTCCCAGCGAATGATCAGAGAAACCGATGGGGACACTGTATCTATCCTTCAACGAGTTGATTACCCTCAAGTTAAGATCGGCGTAGTTGGCCGGATAGTCTGAAACACAATGAAGCAACGCAAATGACTGTGACCCCGCTTGGCGCAAGCAAGCTACTGCTCCGTCGATCTCTTCAATAGAAGCCATACCTGTTGAAAGGATTATGGGCCTTCCTTTTTTTGCAACGCGTTCTATTAGAGACATATTGGTTATCTCACCAGAGCCAATCTTGAAGATCTCGACGCCCAAAGAATCCAGAAAATCTGCACTTTCGGTATCATCGGGAGTGGACATGAATAGAATGTCAACCTCCTCGCAATGCTGTTTCAATTTGTCAAAATCATCGTAGCTCAGTTCTAGCCTACGAAGCATTCCATATTGAGACTCTCCATCCCCCGTGGATTCCAGTTGATAGTCGACTTTGCGTGTTCCAGGAACAATAATGTTGTCGGTTTTCCAAGTTTGGAACTTGACTGCATCCGCGTCGCATCCTTTTGCAGCATCGATCATTTTCAGTGCGGTAGTGAGGTCGCCATTATGATTTACACCTGCTTCACCAATGATGAAAGTCCTGCGCTCCAATGAAGCAACAAAGTGCTGTTCTAGCATTTTCATCGCGACACATTCCTCAGAAGGTATTCAGCCAGTCTGATGTCTTCGTAAGAATCAACATCAATCGATCTTTCTCTGGGCATAATATATGGCCTAGTCTCTTCTGCCAAGATCTTGCCTGACATCAAAACGTTGCACGGTGTCACATAGATAGCTCCGTTTAAAACATAGATAGGTTCGTATTCTTGCCGACGACCGACTCCAGCCATCTTTGCATCATAGGGTACAACAAGCCCATCGCGCACCAGCCGCATCAAGACAGGATACTCTTTTGCTTCTGTAAGACTGACGACTGATTGCTTTGGATTCTGAACGTACATGTCGATAGCACTGTCAATATCTTCGCTCGTTCTCAACGGAGACGTCGGTTGGAGGCAGACCACTGCGTCAACCTTGTAGCCGATTTCTTCGATGTAGTAATCACAGGCGTGTTTCAGCACATCACTCGTTTCAGCGGAGTCAGTGGCCAGATGACTCGGACGCACAAATGGGCATTCCACGCCTCTAAGATTTGCATATGCTAGGATTTCCAAATCATCTGACGACACAACAACCCGACCCCGATAGTGGCTGCCAAATACCGCGTCGATTGTCCATCCGATCAAAGGTTTCCCGAGGAGTTGATGGAGATTCTTTCTCCTTATCCCCTTGGATCCCCCTCTCGCGGGAATGACATATAGGATATTCAAAGTCAGTTCGTTCGCGAAAGGGAAGAATCAGATAACTTAGAACGTGTCAGTTTCATTTCTAGCTCATCCACGACTTCTGCGCTTAGGCTATGAATTCAGGCTGAGTACCTCGATTCCGTTGCGAGAGCTTTGAATACATGGCATTTTGAGATTACTTCAGCTCGATGATTTGACAAGTTCTCTTTTGTCGCGCCGGCCCGTTATCATCTGGTGGGGTCGACAGAACCCACAAATGGTTCCAAAAGAGGGAAATGATGAGGCAGCCATCAGAAGTTGGTGTCTGAAATGGAGGGTGGGTGCGAGACATTTTCTTTCGCCATATCAAGCCCGACAGATCGATAAAACCTTGCCTGACCACGGCATGCTAGAGGTTCTCGTTCGAGCCACCCTCCAAGATGAACTCGCCCTTTAAACACAAGCATACCCACCGTTGCGTCTCGCTTCACTACTCCTCTTGCCAGCTAAGTTCGTACTCCAACTACGACACCCCCCACAATTCCATGACGGCAGAAGGTAATCTAGCTATCACCGACAATATCGCGGCCTTCTAGGCTGCGGCTCAGAACACAGATGCGTTAATCCGGTACAGTTCCTAGGCATCAAACTAGCCTTCTCAGGTTGCCGCCGAAAGAGTTCTGCCGAGTCCGGAGATTCCCGTCTAATCCGCGCAAAAGAGTCTTGTCATGCAAATTCTAGGCAACAGTAACTTTGCCAAGACTCGATTGAATTCTGGAGTAAATGTTTCTTAGATTTCCTACGTATCCAGCTACCGCAGAGCTCACCGCTATGCTCAAAAAAAATGTCACAAGTACCGTGCTGGTCCTCTTGGGAGAGGATTTGCCGGTGGGTATCCTTGCAACATCCAGAACATTGATAATTGGGATGTTCTTGATTTCTTCAATTTTTGCTATTTCGATTTGCTTTTTTAGCTCTACAAAAACTGTGGAATTTATTTGTACATCACGCTCAAGCCGTCCTTGTTCCATCAGAAGTTGAGGCGAGTCGATGATTCGGCGATTCTTTTCCCGAAACGCTTTTAAGCTGTTTTCGGCAACTCTAAGCGCCTGGTCTACCTCGACCATCCTTTGCTCGATAAACTCCCTTTGGAGTGTTACACTCGTTCTTCTTTTTGTTCGCGTATACAGATCGAGCTCACTTGTGATTCTGTTGGCAACGTCAGCCGCTAATCTTGGCTCTTCGAGCTCGACTTTGAGCACCAATGTGCCCAACCGGTTGTCAAAGCTCACGTCCATCCTATCACGCAACAACTTCATAGCAGCCTCGAAATTTTCGGCCTCAGTTCTCTTTTCTATTCTCCAGAAACGGATCAGATCAACTGTGTCTTGAAATGCGTCCGTCTTGTATTCGCTGTAGAGCACCTCGCGCAGTATTCGAGCGCTCTTTATGATCATCGGGTAGAGCTTCGAAACAGGCGTTTCACCTATGCTCAGGCCAGTTACCGCGGCAAGATCAGAAACACCAGCCATTCCCAGCAGCTTGTTCTTTTCAAGCTCTGGCAAGATTGACGTCTCTGCGGTATAGAGATTCGGCACAAGAAGGACAATGACTGCACTCAAAATGGTAACAGCAGAAACGAAGATCACTATGTGCTTTCGTTTTGCCCAGATGTGCGGCAGGGCATCGAGAAGAGAGAATCCTGGTGAAGCTTCCTCAGTTTGTTTGTCTAGCTTTTCTGGTTGTGCCATAAGAAATGACGATCAAGGTTTGGTTCTTGGGTTGAGAAAAGTGAATAGTGAGTTGCATACCGTGAAGCGTGACTGGTGAATAGTTAGTCGTGAACCGTGAATAGTATAAAGTGAATATCGTGATCCGTGATCGGTTCCATCCGCTAACGCAGCTCAAGAGCCTTCTCGACACCTAGCTGAACTCAAGGTATGCACCGATCCAACTGTCCTTTTGAATCACGGTTGATCTTACTATCTGAAATCACTCACAGCCGCGTGTCGAGTGAAATCGAATGATCTCGTCAGCCGGCCAGGTGCAGTTCTTCCCGACTGCGTCGGGACTCGAACCGACTGAGGTTTTTTGCAGGCTCGCGGTGGACGCGCTCGAAGTGACTGCCTTACTTTGTAATTTGAACGATTGCGATTGTGATTGCGGCCGTGTTCATCAGTATCAAGGCCCAATCGCGTATGATCTGCAAAGTCTCGGTTTTTTCTTCCTTCTTTGTAGGAACTGAAACATACGAGCCTGGAAGAATCTCAGGATCCGGAAAGATGAACCATCCCGGCTCCCACTTGCTGCCATTGGGAAGTGTGACAACAGCGGCGCTTGCCTCAGCATTTTGAGTGGGACCGCCAGCTTGCCTGAGGTAGTACGAAAGGCTCGCGCCCTTCTTGTACAGCACGCCTGAAGGAAAGTATACTTCACCTGTCACAACAACGACGTTCTTATTAATAGGCACATCGAGTATGTCCCCTCCATAAACCTTCGGGTTGTCCAGTGATGAGAGGTCAGCAAATGCTCTCTTCAAGTTGATCGGCACTTGCACTTGAGCATTGTTTACTGTTCTGTAGAAGCGCGCTCCCTCCAGGTAAGCGGTCTCCTTGAAGCCACCGGCTCGCTTCACGATGTCCACGAGACTCTCTCCTTCATATCGCACGGCGTATAAACCGGGATATCGCACTTCACCCTTCAACTGGATGAACTGCTGAAACGTGTAGCGAGGATTGGTCAAGACCTCGACATGATCGAAGTCCTCAAGGTAAAATGGATCCCGAGATGAAGCGTGCCAATAGTCGGTAGGCAGGACTTCGTCATACACTACCGAATACTTCGTCTCACTGAGCGTATCCATGCGCGAGACCTTGACTTGCGTCAGCTCCGCTTGCTCCGTAACGCCACCGGCAAGCACAAGGAGATCAGTCAACGTCAACCTTTCTGTTCGCGGAAATGTCGCCGGCTTTCTCACAGCGCCTGAAATGGTGACCGTGTGAGGGGGTTTGAAGTAGGTTTCTTTGAAGACCGTCACCTCGTCGAGTCGCTGTAAACCGAGATTTGCGGACGGGTCGCCATCGATCGCTCCCTTCACGTTGAAGGCGATCAGCTCTTTCTTGAGGTCGGGCAATGTCCTGAGAATGTTTCCCCTCTCGCCGAACGTGTCTTCCAGAAGACTGTCAGCTTTCATCATGAGATCAGCGACCTTCATCCCCGCTCGATACTCGTAGACACCCGGCTTGCGAACATTACCGGAGATCGTGACGCGGTTCTCAAGCTCACCGCGAATGCCGAAGACCTGGACAACGTCACCATCGCTCATTTCAAATAGACTTCGCTGCAACTCACCAACGCTTCCGAATGAAACGTCGATATCGAGAATCGTCCTTTCGTACTGCGATCGCTGCTCGAAGGGAACGATGCGCTCGACATGCACTCGCTTGAAGTCGGCGTCGTGGCGGAGATTTCCTGCGAGCTGGATGAGGTCCGCCAGCCTCTCGGATTCTTTCAGCTCGTAGATGGCGGGCTTGTGGACGTTTCCTGCGAGCGCCACGCGGCGTCCGGCGAATCTCACGAAGACAATGTCGCCGTCTTGCAGACGCACGTCCTTGGACTTATCGCCCTTGAGCGCAAAATCGTAGAAGTCAATCGTGCCCGCGGTCTGTGTCTCGCGCATCACTCGAATATCCCGAAGCGAACCTTCCGCAGTGGGCCCGCCCGAGTAGTACAAGGCCGTAAACGCCGTAGCCATTCCGGCGAGCGTATACGACCCCGGCCGCCGTACCTCTCCAAGGATGAACACCTGAATTGTCCTGAGCTTGCCCATGGAGACATCAAGGAACGTTGTCGCCCTCGGCTCGCCGCGCCGGAGGCTCGAATATACCATGCTCATGCGGTCGATGAGTTTGCGCTTGAGGCCATCAAGCGTCAGGCCGTTCACTGCCACCTGGCCAACGTTCGGTATGAGGATGTAGCCGTCTCGACTGACTGCAAGCTGGTAGGAAAGCTGCGTGTCGCCCCAGACGTTGAGGAGGATCTCGTCGCCGGGTCCCAATACATAACCGGGAGGGATCGGCACATTGACGTTCGGCTCGAACATCGTGACGCCGACCTGGAAGATGTCGTATCCGAACGGCTTGAGGTCCTTGGCGATGGCTCGATCCTTGAAGGCTGTTGGAACAGCGATTTCTTCTTTTGGAAACGCCATCGTATCGAGGCGCATCGGAAGGACGGGGACGCCGGGAGTCGGAGGCAAGGAGATCTGCGGGGCCTGTGTGGTCTTGATCTCCCCACCGGTCGTTTGCTGGAGGAACTGCTCGAGATTGACGTTGCGCTCGCGCGCCCGCTTGATAGCTTCTTCCTCAGTGATGCCCAGCTGCTGGAGCTTCGCGCGAATCTGCTCCGGGGTTAGCTTCAAGAGAATGCCTTGCTGAGCCTGCTGGATGATTTTTTCCTTGTCCTCTTGCGAAAATCCAACGCTGAGCCAAAAGATCGAAAGCAGGAGTGTAACATAGACTGCGATACAACGATTCATCGAAATCTCCTAACGGTTGACGATTTCATAATCATGCAGATAATCGACATCAGTCAGCCCCAGCCCCGTCCGTGGACGGGATAAACTGCGACGAGGCGTGTCTGATCCATTATACGGGCTTCGACTCAAATCCGCAATACCGTAAACTCGGTATTTTTTGAAGTGGAGTGATGCATAGATCGTAGCGCGAAGCGGTGGTTCGCTTTGAGCGAAATAGCATTTCGCGCTACAGACCTGCTACGATTCCTCGCCGACCGGCTCCTCCGAGGAGTATAGCACGTAGCGCGAAGCGATGCTTCGCTTTGAGCGAAATAACAGTTCGCGCTACATTAAGGAGTCTGAGACGTAGCGCGAAGCGATGCTTCGCTTTGAGCGAAATGGCATTTCGCTCTACAGTCAATGGCTGGGAGGGGTGCCTGAGAGCTTGTTGTAGAGCCAGGCGAAGACCCAGCCGACGATGAACATTGTCACGAAGCCCCATACCAAGCCGATGAGGCTGCCAAGGAACGAAAACGAGTATCCGATGTAGAACTGAGACAGCCTTGAGAGATGCTCTCCCTCTCCTCCCCGAAGCAGGCTGATGTTGGTTAACAGGAAGATCAGGAGCCCCCAGATAATGCCGGCTGAAAGTGCCAGAGCCTTTGCATTGAGTTTCATCGGTGCCTCCTGAAATAATGTGGGATATTAGTGGATTGGGGAAAAAGCGAGTTTGGAGTTCTCAGTTTGGGATTTTGAGTTCAAAAATCCCAGTCAGTTCGAGTCCCGACTGTCACGTCATTCTGAGTCCCGTTCTTCAGGACGAACCTGCCCGCCTACGTCCGCCCGGACGGCATGGTCGGACGGGTCGTTCAGGCGGGCGCGCAGCGGGCTGGTCAGCCTAAGGCTGAGATGAAAATCGTGTTGCCCGGGTA
>Ga0315289_10005524_pt1 | contig 18684 bp, 16 predicted proteins | sample YL17G11_40_MG_FD_203452 | JGI IMG/M metagenome (GOLD analysis project Ga0315289, IMG submission 203452) | Sediment microbial communities from Yellowstone Lake, YNP, Wyoming, USA - YL17G11_40 | ecosystem: Environmental > Aquatic > Freshwater > Lake > Sediment | place: USA: Wyoming | collected...
TCATTGATCGTTATATCGAGAAGCGGAAAGCGGACACAAACCCCGGCACCCGCATAAACTACAGGCAGGCCAAGGGGTACCTGGTTGCGTACTTCGGGGCGACCAGGCCAATGGACCGAATCACCCAGGGCGACGCCGAAGACTTTCGGCTGGACCTGTTGACTCGGCTGGCTGACAACACGGTCCGGCGGGTGTGCGGGCGGGCCAAGCAGTTTTTCCGGGCGGCCATCCGGCACAAGCTGATTGCCGAAAATCCTTTCGTGGAGATGAAGTGCTCGATTATCGAGAACCGGGAGCGGGATCGGTTCATTACCCGCGATGAAGCCGCGAAGGTCTTGGAAGCCTGCCCCGACGCCCAATGGCGGTTGTTGTTCGCCCTAAGCCGCTTTGGCGGGCTACGGTGCCCGTCCGAACATCTGGGGCTACGGTGGCAGGACATCGACTGGGAACGCTCCAGGATGACGGTACGGAGCCCCAAGACGGCACGCAAGGGCAAGCCAAGCCGGGTTGTGCCCATCTTTCCCGAGTTGCGGCCCTACTTGGAAGAGGTTTGGGAGCAAGCGGAGCCCGGAGCCGAGTACGTCATCACCCGCTATCGGGACCGGGAAAGCAATCTGCGGACTCAGTTATGCCGGATCATTGCCAAGGCCGGCATGGAGCCGTGGGAGAAGCTCTTTCAGAATCTCCGGGCGACCCGGGCGACGGAGTTGGTTTCCCAGGGCTGGCCAGAGTACAAGGTGTGTGCCTGGTTGGGGCACACTGAAGCCGTGGCCAAGAAGCACTACTGGCAAGTGACCGATGACGATTACCGACAGGCCGCGGGTGTTACTGACCGTGGTCTGGGTCCGAACGGCAAAGCGCTGCAAATGGCGCTGCAAACTTCCGGTGCAAAGCCGTGCGATGCGATGAACGGCACTTTTCACCCCCAAGCCGGAACCGTCGATGATTCATCGGGTTGCATCAATTCTCACAAATCCGCACACTACTGTACGACTGAACAGATGACCCCGACGGGATTTGAACCCGTGTTGCAGGCTTGAAAGGCCTGTGTCCTGACCTGGCTAGACGACGGGGCCAAGGGCTGAGCACGGTTTGAGCTAAGACCCGCTTGTATACAGGCGGGCAGTGGTGGCGTCAAGAGGCGCTGGAGCAGAGCAACAATCGCTGGTCGAGGAAGGCGTGCGGAGGCAAGCTGACCAGCGAAAGGAGGGGGGCTATCTTAGGCGTCACCGCTGGTGCCGGCGGCGTCGGCCTTGCTGGCCGTCTTGTCTCCGCTGGCCGTTTCGTTGCGGTGGATCGCGTCGAACACCTCGCGCCGGTGGACAGGCACTTCCTTCGGGGCTTCCACCCCGAGGCGAACCTTGTCTCCTCGGATCTCCACGACGACGATCGTAATGTCATCGTTGATGATGATACTCTCGTTCTTCTTGCGCGATAAAACTAACATGGTACGTTCCTTCGCTCTCGTGCCGAAGCGCCCATAATGGGCCCCCCGCGGCAAGTATGCGCGCATTTGAGCGTACACACCACTATCATTCTACAATACGCCCGATTCCCGCGAAGTCAAGCGAAACCGCCGCCCAAATGGCAGTTTTCTTTGAGTTTTTTCAACGGGACAAATATCGACGCTTTGGATGGCCGCGGTTTTCGCGGGAGAATGACTCGTTTCGTTGCTCCCCATTATGGGGGTGGCATACACAAACCATTATCTACGAAATAGTTATCTATTCATATCGGCAATATGTGAATTTCTCCGAGGCCGGTTTCCCGATGGCCACCTGTCGTGTGCCGGCCCGGTGCAACGGCGGCCCGACAGCTCCTCGCCGAAAGTTGAGCTCGTCCAACCGCTGGCAGGAAACCCGGTTGCACGGCCCTATTGCAATACACCCATCATCGTGGTTCGATACTAGTCGATAAGTGTATATTCACCTTCGCGACGTTGCACCCAACGTGGAACAGATACTGAAGCGAATGCCGGCTGGATAGACAATGACGGCAACACGATTCGCCAGGCGTACTTGGCGGCGGCGCGTTCCTGTTTACAATGGATGACTTGCGGTGATGACGCGATCTTGCTGCGGGGTACAAACAGCCACGAGTTGAGGGAACAACATGCGGCAGTGGTTTCTGAATATTTTCGATGCCGTAACGACGGTCGTGCACGCCATGTGGGTCAGTATTCGTTATTGGCTCCGCACCTATGATCCGCAGCGGCGAACGTTTACCGAGCGGTTCGAGTATCCCGAGTTGCCGGTTCCGGTTGCGCCACGCTACCGCGGTTTTCACCGCTACGATCTGACGACCTGCATCGCCTGCCAGCAGTGCGCCAAGGCCTGTCCGGTCGGATGCATTTACGTCGGCAGAGAACGGGTTGCCGGGCGCAAGGGCTTTCGCATCACGAGTTTTACGATCGACTATACCAAGTGCCTGTTTTGCGCCCTGTGCGTGGAAGCCTGTCCGGTCGACTGCATTTTCATGGGCCGTTCGCACGACTTAAGTTCTTACAGCCGAGATGGTTGCATCGTCGACTTCTCCCGATTGCCGTTGGAAGTGGCCTGGGGGCAAGCCAGTTTGAATCCCACGGCGGTGGCCTACTCGAAGGTCATTTTGCAACCGGTCCATGAAGGGCCTGGCGGGTGAGGAGCGGTAGACGGTAGGCGGTAAACGGTAGACGGTAGACGGTAGGCAGTAGCACGGTGTTTAGCGGCCGCCGGGCACCGACGGGCACCAACCGAAGGTTGGTCGTTGGTCCGGCGGCCCAGGCGGCGCGAAACGGGCACCTTGAGGCGGCGGGCGTTGCAAAACCATCCGGTTATGCTCTAAAATAATCGCCTTTCAAGAGGCATAATCTTCCTGGAGTTGGGGGTCTCCGCGGCCAAATGACGCCGATCTCGATCGTTGCCTACCTTGTGCTTTTTGCCACGGTGGCCTTCCTTTTTGTGTTGATTTCGCTGCTCTTGGGACGACTGTTCCGCCCCAGCGCGCCAAGTCCACAGAAGCTGGAGCCCTATGAATGCGGTGAGCCGGCGGTCGGGTCCAGCTTCGTGCAGTTCGACCTGCGCTTCTATGTCGTGGCCTTGGTGTTCATTATTTTCGAAGTCGAAGTGGCCTTTTTCTTCCCTTGGGCGTCGGTCTTCGGCAAGCTGACGCGGCTGACCGCTCCGTCGTTCTCGAGCGGCTCGGCGGCCATCTGCCGACAGCTCGACATTCCGGCCTCGGCCATGCCGGCGGCCCAGCAGGAGATCACACCACAGAGTAAGTCGTCCGCGAGCGATTTTCGCCGCTTGGCGCTGGCGTCGATGGTCGATATCGTGGCGTTTTTTGCCGTTCTTCTCGTTGGGTTTGCTTACGTCTGGAAGCGGGGTGACCTGGATTGGGTTCGTGCCCATCGCGGTCTCCCATCCGGCGCAACCGAAAAAATGCAGCAATCGTGAGGCGATGCCGGATGGACTTTTCGGAAATCTACCAGCGGCTGCAAACGCGTTTCGGTGCGGCGATCATCGGCAGCAATGCCACGGCGCTGGATCCGTGGGTCGAGGTCGAGCCCGCCGCGCTGCCGGAGATCGGCCGTTTTCTCCGCGATGAGCCGCAGTTGCGGTTCGACATGCTGCACTGCATCACCGGCGTTGATTACTTCCAGCCCGACGCGGCCGCGGCAGCCAAACTGCCCTGGCAGCCCCACACCGAGGTCATCTTTCACCTGTCGAGCATGGTGCATCGCCACCGCCTAGTGTTGAAAGTCATGCTGCCGCGTTGGCAGGGCGGCGTCGCAGGGCAACTGCCCGAAGTGCGTACGGTCAGCGGCATTTGGAGCACGGCCAACTGGCACGAGCGGGAAGTGTTCGATCTGAGCGGCGTCCGTTTCACGGGCCATCCGGATCTGCGGCGGATCCTCTGTCCGGAAGACTGGGCAGGCCATCCGCTGCGGAAAGACTATCAGATGCCGGCCGCGTACCACGGGATCCAATCGAGGTAAGCTGCGATGGCGGTACGGCATGACGATTCCGGTTTGCTCGAGTTCGACGTCCACACCGACGAGATGCTCATCAACATGGGCCCGCAGCATCCCAGCACGCACGGGGTGCTGCGGCTGGTGCTGCGGACCGACGGCGAACTGATCACCGAGGTCACGCCGCACATCGGCTACTTGCACCGCTCGGCCGAGAAGATCGGCGAGAACCTCACGCCGCGGCAGTGGATTCCTTACACCGACCGGCTCGATTATCTGGCCGCCATGAACATGAATCTGGGCTGGGCCCTGGTGGTCGAAAAGTTGCTCGGCTACGAACTGCCCGAGAAGGCCCGGCACGTGCGCGTAATGATGTGCGAGCTGAACCGCATCGCCAACCACCTGGTAGCGGCCTGCTGCTACGGGCTCGACCTGGGAAGTTTCACGCCGTTCATGTGGGCCTTCCGCGAACGGGAAAAGATCCTCGACCTGTTCGAGGAGGTTTGCGGGGCACGGCTGACGTACAGCTACATTACCGTGGGTGGAGTGACCGCCGATTTGCCGCCGGGCTGGCTGCAAAAGTGCGCGGCGTTTCTGGATCAATTTGAGCCGGTCATCGACGAACTGCACGCGCTGTTGACGAGCAATGCGATTTTCATTCGCCGCACGGCAGGCGTTGGCGTGCTTTCCCCGCAGATGGCCGTCGACTACGGCTGCACCGGCCCGGTGCTCCGCGGCAGCGGCGTCGACTGGGACCTCCGCCGCGACGGCGAGCCACGCTGCACGCAGATGTACGAGGGCTACAAGTTCGAGGTGATCGCGCAAACCAACGGCCAGTATCCGCAGGACCACGACTATCCGCCGGTCCCGGCCGCGGCGGTGCTGGGCGACTGCTGGCACCGCTTCTACGTGCGGATGCTCGAAGTGGTGCAGTCGATGGCACTGGTGCGGCAGGCGATCGAGAAATATGCCGCTTGCCAAGGCCCACTGGGAGAGCCGATCCCTTTACGAAAGAAACTCCCGGCGGGCGAGGCGTACCTGGAAACCGAGGCCCCCAAGGGGCAGATGGGTTTCATGATCATCAGCGACGGTTCCGCGATCCCGTGGCGCGTCCGCGCGCGCAGCAGCACTTTTTGCAACCTTTCGGTCACGTCCGAACTGTGTCGCGGATGCCTGCTGGCCGACGTGCCCGCCATCGTGGGCTCGCTGGACCTGGTGCTGGGCGAGATTGATAGGTAGGGATTTAGGGATTTAGGGATTTAGGGATTGGGAATCGATCCGTAACGGCAATACTTGTTTCAAACCATAAAGCCGCGACCGCCGGTCGCGCTTTCCGAGCGCACCCAACTGACAACTGACAACTGACAACTGACAACTGACAACTCCCCCGTGGCCGAATATCTTTCACAATACCTGAATCCGCAGTGGCAGTGGCTGGCCTACGTGGCGGCGTCGCTGGTCCACGTGGGGCTGCTGCTGACAATGGCGCTGGCGGCGGCGGCCATTTCGATCTGGCTGGAGCGGAAGGTCTCGGCACGGATTCAGGACCGGCTTGGTCCCACTCGCGTGGGCGGCCGTTTCGGCTGGCTCCAGCCGCCGGCCGACGGCATCAAGTTGCTCTGCAAGGAAGACATCATTCCCACGGCCGCCGATCGGCTGCTCTTCCGCACCGCCCCGTACATCAGCTTTTGCGCCGCCTTCGGCGTGTTCCTGGCACTGCCGTTCGCCGACGGTTGGGCCGCGCTGCAATTCGACTCGGCCGTGTTCTTCTTCCTGGCCGTGGCGGGCCTGGAGGTCTTCGGAGTGATCCTGGGCGGCTACGCCTCGGGCTCGAAGTATTCGCTTTACGGGGCGATCCGCGAGGCGGCCCAGGTCATCAGCTACGAAGTGCCCATGGCCCTGTGCGTGGTGATCCCGGTGATGATCGCCGGGACGATGGATCTGGTCGCCATCGGCAATCAGCAGGCCGGCTGGTTCACGAACTGGTACGTATTCCACGACCCGTTCACGTTCGTGACGTTTTGGGTTTACGTCACCTGTGCGGTGGCCCATGTCAATCGCGCGCCGTTCGACCTGCCCGAGGCCGAAAGCGAGCTGGTGGCAGGCTTCATGACCGAGTACTCCGGCTTTCGCTGGGTCATTTTCTTCATGGCCGAGTATGCGGCGATGTTTGCCGTCAGCGGCCTGGCGGCGATTTTGTTCCTGGGCGGCTGGAACGGCCCGATCCCGGTGACGCACTGGCTGGGGCTCAGCTACAACGTGCATCCCCTGGCCGGCTACCTAGGAAATCTGCTGGGGATGTGCAACTTCATCTTCAAGTGCTTCGCCGGCGTGACCTTTATGATCTGGCTTCGCTGGACCCTGCCGCGGCTGCGGATCGATCAGGTGATGACCACCTGCCTGAAGTACTGCATCCCGCTGGCCGCCGCGATGTTCCTCGGCGCGATGCTGTGGGTATACGCCTTCCCGGACGGCGTGATTCTGCGTGAAAAGAGTGCGCCGCGGGCTGCGGCAGGCAATCTTCAACCCCCCGTTGCGCTGTCAGGACGCTGACCATGGAAACGATCAACTGGCACAGCTTCTTCTTTCTGCTGTTTGCGGCCGTTGCGGCCGCGATGGCCGCTGCCGTGGTCGTCTCCGGCAACATCGTGCGGATGGCCTTCTACCTGGTCGTTTCGTTGGGGGCCGTGGCGGGACTGTTCTTTCTGGCCGGGGCCGACTTTCTCGGCGCCGTGCAACTGATGGTCTACGTCGGCGGCACCATGGTGTTGCTGGTCTTCGGCGTGATGCTCACCGCCCGGGGGCCTTTCATCTCGATGCAAACCGGCGGCGGCCAATGGGTGATGGCGGTGGTGGTGGGCGGCGCGTTGCTGGCCGTGCTGCTGCAAACCGCCTTCAGCGTAGGGTCTTCGGCGAGACCGCGACAGGTTGAGCACACCCCGCCGGCCGCCACGGCGCCGGCGTCGACGACCACGCGTTTGGGGTTGGGGCTGCTGGGCGTCCGCGTCGATAGACTCGCCGAGGACGGCCAGGACGAAATCCTTCAACAGGGGATGTCGGGCTACTTGCTGCCGTTTGAAATTGTCTCGGTCCATCTGCTGGTGGTGTTGATTGGCGCCGCATTCTTGGCGCGAGCCAAGCGGAAGGCGGAAGGCGGAGGGCGGAGGGCGGAAGGATGAGGGATGAAGGATGAAGGATGAATGCAGAATGTGGAATGAACGCCCCGATGAGTGATCGGTGAAGAAGACACTGACCACTGACTACTGACCACTGACTACTGACAACTGACTACTGACCACTGACAACTGACCACTGACCACTGACAACTGACCACCCATGAACCTTCTCACTCAACCCGTCGGCGTGTCGCATTACCTCGTGGTGGGTGCGATTCTGTTCGTCTGCGGCGTGGTCTGCATGGCCACCAAGCGGAACGCACTGGGGGTGCTGATGGGCATCGAGCTGGTCCTCAACGGGGCGAATCTCAATTTCGTGGCCTTCGGCAGCCCGTACTTGCAGCCCGACGGCCGCGCAGCGTTGGGCCTGGATGGGCAACTGCTGGCGATCTTCGTCATCGTGCTGGCTGCGGCCGAGGCGGCCGTGGCCCTGGCCATCGTGCTCTGCTATTACAACAACCACGCCACGGTCGACGTGGACCGGGCCGATCAGCTCAAGGGATAATGGAACTCATCAAGATATTGCCGCTGTTGTTGGAATCGGCCTGGCTGCTGCCGCTGGCCTCGTTCGCGCTGATCGTGTTTTTCGGGCCGCGGATGGGCAAAGGCGGACGCTGGGCCGGATACCTCGCCACGGCGGCAATCCTCGCATCTCTGGTGCTCTCGCTCTGCGCGCTGGGCTGCTGGTTTGTGTTGTCTCCGCCGACCGAGGAGGCAGCCCACATCGGCGGATTCAGGATCCCGCCGCTCAACGTCGAGCGGTACTGCCTGGGCCAGTTCGACTCGCTGCGGATCGTGGTCGGCTACTACATCGACAGCTTGACCATCGCCATGTTCTGCATGGTGACGTTGGTGGCCTCGTGCATCCACGTGTATTCGCTGGGTTACATGCACGAAGAATTAGAGGAGGTCACCGACCCGCTGGTGCGGCTCGCCAAGGGCCAGCCGTTGCGGCGCCGCGGGCGCTTCCCCCGGTTCTTTCAGTATTTATCGCTGTTTTGCTTCAGCATGCTGGGACTGGTGATTGCCGGCAATGTGGCGATGGTGTTTGTCTTTTGGGAACTGGTCGGTATTTGCTCTTATCTGCTGATCGGCTTTTACTTCGAGCGCAAGTCGGCGTCCGACGCGGCCAACAAGGCCTTCATCGTCAACCGCATCGGCGATTTCGGCATGATCGTGGGGCTGATGGCGGTGTGGACCGGTTTCGGCACGTTCTCGTTCGGCGATTGGCAGGATACGGAAGGCCGCGTACAGCCGGGCATCTTCCGCCAGGTTCGCCCCAGCCCGGACGCGCCTAAGCCGATCGTGCCCGACGGCATGGTCCAAATGGCGGCCTGCCACGAGGTCGAAGCCATTGTTTGCGGCGCGCCCGATCTGGCCACGGCGCGGCAGGAGATCGCCGCCCGGCTGCCGCTGTGGCGCAGCCAGGGCTACGGTTACTGGTTGCTGGTGATTGCCGGGCTGGGGATTTTCTGCGGCTGCGTGGGCAAAAGCGCGCAGTTTCCGCTGTTGGTCTGGCTGCCCGACGCAATGGAAGGCCCCACGCCGGTCAGCGCATTGATTCACGCCGCCACGATGGTGGCCGCGGGGGTGTACCTGGTCGGGCGGTTTTATCCGGTGTTTACGCCCGAGGTGCTGCTGGTGATCGCCTACGTCGGCTCGATCACGTTGTTCATCGCCGCCACGATCGCGCTGGTGGCGACCGACATCAAGCGGGTGTTGGCCTACTCGACCGTCAGCCAATTGGGCTACATGATGCTGGCGCTGGGAGTCGGCGGCTGGCTGGCCGGGATGTTCCACCTGTTTACGCACGCCTTCTTCAAGTCGTTGTTGTTCCTTTGTTCCGGCTCGGTGATCCACGCCTGCGGAACCAACGAAATGCCGCAGATGGGCGGGCTGCGGAAGAAGATGCCCTGGACTGCCTACACCATGCTCGTCGGCTGCCTGGCCATTTCCGGGGCGGGTGTGCCGGTGTTGGGGGTGGGACTGAGCGGCTACTACTCCAAGGATTATATCATCGCCCAGGCGCTGCTGTTTAAGTCGCAGAACCCGACGCACGCCTGGATGTTTTACGTGGCGGCGGCGGGGGCGGCATTGACGGCGTTCTACATGTTCCGCCTGTGGTATCTGACCTTTGCCGGCCAGCCCCGCGACGAGCACGTTGCCAAACATGCCCACGAGTCGCCCGCGGTGATGGTGGCCCCGCTGGTAGTTCTGGCCGCCCTTTCGGTGGCGGCCGGTTGGAATCTGTTTGCCAAACAGCTTGGGCTGGCGCCGTTGTTGGATTCGGCCCGGCCGGTGGGGCCGACTGCGGGTGCTTCGGCCGGTCTGTGGATACCCCAAGTGACCCAACCGCCGGAAGAGTTGGTCCACACGCCCGAAGTTCACGTGCCGGCCGCGCTGATTGCATTTACCATGGCGCTGGTCGGTTTTCTGCTGGCCACGTCGATCTATGGTTTGCGGAAACTCGACGCGGCCGACGTGCGGCGGCAGTTTAGTCCCATCTACCGCTTCCTCGTGCACAAGTGGTGGTTGGATGAGTTGTACGACTTTGCCTTCGTGCGGCCGGTGCTGGGGATCTCGCGCTTCGCGGCCGGGGTGGACCGCAAAGGCATCGATTGGTTGGCCGACAATCTCGCGCGGTGGGTGGAATTGCTCTCGCGGCTGGACGACTGGATCGATCGCACCTTCGTCGATGCCTTGGTGGATCTGACCGCCCGCTGGACCTACGCGCTGGGGCTGCGGCTGCGGGCGATCCAGACGGGCAACATCCGCCAATACGTGATGCTGATCGCCGTGGGCACCGTCGCATTATTCGTACTGATGAGTCTCTATTGGAACTACGCGACCGCGAGTTTTTGAGGGAGAAAGGGGACTGGCTCCGTCGCTACGGAGAGGATGGCCGTGGCAAATCGGGTCGCAGCGACGGTGCCTGTCCCCTTTTCCCATGTGAGATCTTGCCATGTTTTCCCGCCTGACTGAGCCCGTCGTGCTCTTGAGCCTGATCGTTTTCCTGCCGGCTTGCGGGGCGCTGCTCTTGTGCTTTCTGCCCAAAGGGCGCGAGAACCTGATCAAGCTGGTGTCGCTGTGGATCACGGTGGTGGTCTTTGCGGCGACCGTGTGGATCGCCATTCCCGCGGAAAAGCCGGGTGAATTGGGCCGGTTCGCCCTGAATACCCCCGGCATGCAAGACGTGGTCAATGTGCCCTGGATCCCCTCGTTCGGCATCTCTTACTTTTTGGGCATCGACGGCATCAGCTTCCCGTTGGTCATTCTCACGTCGCTGCTGAGCATGCTGGCCATGGGGGCCAGTTGGTCGATCGACAAGTACGTCAAGGCGTATTGCGTGCTGCTGCTGCTGCTGGAGGCGGGCATGCTGGGCGTGTTCCTGGCGCTGGACTTCTTCCTGTTCTATGTATTCTGGGAGGTCATGCTGCTGCCGATGTATTTCCTCATCGGCATCTGGGGCGGGCCGCGGCGCGAGTACGCGGCGATCAAGTTCTTCCTGTTCACGTTGGTCGGCAGCGTGTTGATGCTGATCGCGCTGTTGATGCTCTATTTCGCCAGCGACGCAACTCGGCTTAGCCCGCAGCAGCGAACCGCCGCCCACTTGGCCGAGGAGCCCGTGGTCACCGAGTTCGCGCCCGACGGCACACCCAAACCGTTGCACACGTTCAACCTGTTGGCCTTGGCCGAGATCGGGCAACTACCCGACTCGCCCTTTGGGCAGGAGTTGCTCTGGGGCAAGTCGTTGGGATGGTGGGCATTTTTGCTGTTGTTCATCGGTTTTGTGATCAAGTTGCCGGCGGTTCCCGTGCACACCTGGCTGCCCGACGCCCACGTCGAGGCCCCGACCCCAATCTCCATGATCCTGGCCGGCGTGCTGTTGAAGATGGGCGGCTACGGCGTGCTCCGCGTGTGTTACCCGGTCTGCCCCGCCGCGGCCTACAACCTCGCCTGGCTGGTCTGCGGCATCGGCACCGTAAGCATGGTCTACGGGGCGTTTGCCGCCATGGCCCAGAAAGATTTCAAGCGGCTGGTGGCCTACAGTTCCGTCAGCCACATGGGCTACGTGTTGTTGGGGATCGGCGTGTGGAGCGCGACGGCCGCCAACGCCTTTGCCACCGAGTCGTGGAAAATGGGCATCAGCGGGGCCGTGTTCCAGATGTTCGCCCACGGGCTGAGCTCGGCTGGCATGTTCTTCCTGGTGGGCGTGGTGTACGACCGTGTGCACCACCGCGACCTGGATCAGTTCGGCGGATTGTTCCAGCGGATGCCGCTGTACAGCGGCCTTTCCATCGGCATCTTCTTTGCCGCCCTGGGCCTGCCGGGGCTGTGCGGCTTCGTGGGCGAATTTCTCGTGGTGCTGGCCACCTGGAAATACAGCATGGCCCTGGCCGTCGTGGCCGCCTCGGTGGTGATCCTCACCGCGGGATATATCCTTTGGACGATCCAGCGGGTGTATCTTGGGCCGCAGTACAAAGGCCCGCACGCCGAAGCCCTCCGGCCCATGACCCGCCGCGAGGTGAGCATTATTGCTCCCCTGCTGGCGCTGGCCATCCTGCTGGGCGTTTATCCCCGCGCGCTGCTCGACTACGTCACTCCCAGTGTGGACCACATGGTCGATCGCCTGTCCGGATGGACGCAACAAATGACGAAGACCTCGGCCACCGAAAGCCAAAGGGGACAGGTCCATGTTTTCGGCCTGGAGTCTGTTGGCGAAAAGCGTCGTTCGGCCGAAAAATGGACCAGTCCCCAGGGTGCCACGGGCAGCTTGCCTGCCCGTGCCGGCACGTCACTGGCTGACAAGCAGCCAGTGGCACCGGGCGCGGGTCTCCCGACCCCGCCGTCTTCTGACCGAACGTCTCAACTGCACGAGAGCCATCTTCGGTCGGGTTTTGTGAAAACAACACTGTCACCTTCTGACAGGCCGGAACTGCTCTCCGGCCGATCGTTGAAGGAACCCCCGCAGCCGTGACCACCTTCCCCCAATTGATTCGCGACGTACTGGCGGTCGATACGCTCGGGTCGCTTTGGGCGTTCCGGCCGGAGCTGACCTTGTGCGCCACGATCGTGGCGATCCTGCTGGTCCGCACGGCGACTGCCAAGTGGAAGAGCAGCGCCTATTACCTCATGCTGCTGGGGACGGCTGCGGCATTGTACCTGGCGATTTGCTCCTGGGCCGAAGTGCCGGCCAAGTCCGAGCCGATCTTCACCGGCATGCTGGTTTTCGACAGCTTCTCGGTCTTCATGCGCTGCCTGCTGCTGCTGTTCGCCCTGCTGTTTACCACATTCACCCAGGTGACAGGCGTGCCCGACCCGGACGACGCCAGCGAATTCTACGTGCTCATCCTGGGAGCCCTGCTGGGCATGTGCCTGATGGTCTCGGCCAACCACATGCTGATGGTGATCCTGGGCGTAGAAATGGCCAGTGTGCCCTCGTACGTGCTGGCCGGCATCTTGAAACAGCAGCGGCAGAGCACCGAGGCCGCCTTGAAATATGCCGTCTTCGGCGCGGCCACCGCCGGGGTGATGCTCTACGGCATCAGCCTGCTGGTGGGCGTGCTCGGCTCGGCCCAACTGCCGACCATGGCGGCCCAACTATCCGAAATGCTGCTGGGCGGCCAGGCCGGCGACCGGACCGTGGCACTGGTGCTCGGCGGCCTGATGGTCATGGTGGGACTGGCCTTCAAGCTGTCGGCAGTGCCGTTTCACTTTTGGGCGCCCGACGTCTTCGAAGGCGCACCGGCCGAAGTGGCCGCCTTCCTGTCGATCGCGTCGAAGGCGGCCGCGTTGGCGCTGTTGGTGAGGCTGGCGCTCGGGTTCAGTTATTTCGAGGAGTCGTGGCTGCCCATGCCCGGCGCCGAGGAGGTCGTGCAACTGGCCGAGTGGGCTGGCGATTCGCCGCCCGAGCCTGACGTGGAGGGTGCCACGGGCAGCTTGCCGGGTGCCACGGGCAGCTTGCCTGCCCGTGCCGACGCACCACTGGCTGACAAGCAGCCAGTGGCACCCGGCGCGGGTCTCCCGACCCCGCCGTCGAACGCGCAAGCCCAAATGCGTGCCGAATCTTTCCAGCAACAGTGGCATGCCCGGCTGGCTGCCTTGGAGCCGGCGCGGCAATATATCGGCGGCCTGATCGCGCTGTTGGCCGCGGTGACCTGCACTTTCGGCAACTTGGCGGCCTACGGCCAGACGAACATGAAGCGGCTGCTGGCCTATTCCACCATCGCTCATGCCGGCTACCTGATGATGCCCGTGGCCGCGGCGGTGGCCAGTGCAGGCCAAGATTACGGCAGTGCCCGCTTCGCCGTGGCCTCGATGGCCTCGTACCTCGGCATCTACCTGTTCATGAACTTCGGCGCCTTCGCCTTGGTCGCCTTCCTGCGAAACACGCTGGGGAGCGAAAACATTGCCGATTACGCGGGCCTGATCCGCCGCTCGCCCGGCCTGGCCGTGTGTGGGACGATCATTCTGTTCAGCCTCGTCGGGCTGCCGCCGCTGGCCGGGTTTGCGGCGAAGTTCGCCATTTTTGCGGCCTTGTTCCAGTCGCGGCTGTTGCTGTTGCTGGCCATCGGCGGATTGAATACCGTGCTGAGCCTGTTCTATTATCTCCGCGTGGTCCGGGTGATGGTCTTCTCGCCCGAGCCGGCCGACCGCCCGGCGCCGGTCATCCCCCTGGCATCGATCCCCGGCGCGTACTGCGCCGTGCTGACTCTGCCGTTGCTGGTGCTGTTTGTCTGGTGGGGTAATTTGTTCAACCTGACCTTGGCTGCTACTTCCTCGCTACTGCGATGAGCATGGAAATCGTCACCAACCAAGCCGACCAAGTGGCCGTGCTCAATCGGCTGCTGCACATCCTCTGTCGCTCGCTGCCGTCGTATCTTGCCGACGCAAAACCTTGGACCGACGGTCAGCAGGAGCCGATTGAGCAAGCGCTGAGCAATCTTGCGGCCGACCAGCAGCACTACGCCCGCCGCGTGGCCCAGGCGATCGTCGAGTATGGCAGCCGGCCCGACCCAGGCCGCTTCCCCATCTACTTCACGGCGATCAACGACGTGGCGATCGACTTCCTCCTGCGGAAGGTCATTGAGCTTCAGCACCGCGACCTGGCGTCGATCGAGCGCTGTGCCGCCGAGTTGGCCGCCACCCCAGAGCTTCACTCCTTGGCCGAAGAGATCCTGGGCAACGCCCGGGGGCACCTGGAGATCCTGGAGGGGCTGGGCACGAGGGATGAGGGATGAGGGATGAACGATGAGGGATAAGGGATGAGGGGCTGTTGTAAGAAACATTTAGGGTAGAATATGCTGACGTAGTTCAAAGCCCGCCGACTGCGTCGGCGGGTCGGGTGGCGGCTTCAAAGCATCTCAGAAACACAAATTGGGATTGGCGAACCTGGTTTCGTTGTTAGGCGACGGTGGTTTCCATCTGCTCCTCTACGGGTCGGAGGTGTTTCATGAGTCGCACGTTGCTTTGTTCGCTCGCTGGTGCTGGGGCCGGGTTCCTTGTGGGTTTTGCGGTCATACCCATGGCGGCTGGCGCACAACCAGGGAGCGACACAAGATTTGTCGGCGTGTGTCTGGGTGTTTTCCTCGCCGGTACCGGTGCCATAGCGTGTGCCGTCGTTGGTGGCGTGGCGGATTTGCTGGCGTTCTTCAGGAGGAAGGAACAAGTCCAGAGAGAAGCACAGGATCGAGACAAGTCAGGGTCCGGTAGCGCAGTGGGCTAACAAAACGCTGCACCCGACATCGCCGCCATCGGTCAACTCGTGGTATGCTGCCCGTCGAGGCGGCGGTGCGGGTGTGCTTTATCGTTTAGGTAGTATTGAAGCGTACTCTGCAGTCCTCGCCGACGCAGTCGGCGGGCGTTTGGTTCCTAAACCCCTGGCTCTTATCCCTCATCTCTCATCCTTCATCCTTCATCGCTGAACCCACCCCTCCATGCCCGAGCGTCCACACTTCTTGTTCGTCACCTGCCAGGTCGGCGCGGCGACGACGGTCAAAGAGGAGTTGTCGCGGCGTTGGCCGGAGTTTCGTTTCGCGTTTTCGCGGCCGGGATTCTTGACGTTCAAGCTGCCGGAGAATCATGAACTGCCGGCCGATTTCGATCTGCAATCGGTGTTTGCCCGGGCGTATGGCTTTTCGCTTGGCAAGGTGACCGGCCAAGACACGGCCGAGTTGGCCCAGAGTGCCTGGAGACTCTACGGTGGGCGGCCGTGCCGGCGGATTCACGTCTGGCAGCGCGACACGGCCGAACCGGGCCAGCGTGGGTTTGAACCTTCCATCACTCCGGCGGCCGTCGAGGCGCACGCGGCGCTGCGACAAGCCTGCCCACGGCCGGAAATGCTCGCCGCCGGCGCCGACGACCCAAACCAGCCGGCCCGCCGCGGCGAGTTTGTGCTCGATTGCGTTTTGGTTGCGCCGGGCGAGTGGTGGATCGGGTACCATCGGGCCTCGGCCGTGCCGTCGCGATGGCCTGGCGGCATCATTCCCCTGGAATTGCCGCCCGATGCCGTCTCGCGCGCGTGGCTGAAGATGGAGGAGGCCTTGCGGTGGGCCGACCTGCCGATCCCTCCGGGGGCCCGAGTAGCCGAAATCGGCAGTGCGCCGGGCGGCGCCAGCCAGGCCTTGCTGGGCCGGGGACTGCTGGTCACCGGCATCGATCCGGCCGAGATGCATCCGACGGTGCTGGCCCATCCTCATTTTACGCACATCCGTCGGCGCAGTACGCAGGTCCGCCGCCGCGAGTTTCGCAAGATCCGCTGGCTGACAGTCGACATGAACGTGGCCCCCAATTACACGCTGGAGGCGGTCGAGCAGATCGTCACCCACCCCGAAGTGAGCATTCGTGGGATGCTGCTGACGCTGAAGCTGCTGGAGTGGAAGCTGGCCGCACGCGTGCCGGAGTACCTCGACCGTATCCGCAGTTGGGGCTACAACCTGGTTTGCGCCCGGCAGTTGACCCACAACCGCCAGGAAATCTGCGTCGCGGCGTTGCAGAAGCCGTTCCGGCGAAAGCCCCACAATCCTTGACAGCCTCGGGAACGATGCCCAAACTGATAGGGAAGGGCTGAGGTTGACGGCCGTGATCTGATAAAATGACCAATGACCAAGTCCGAATGACCAAGGAATGGGGAAAAACGCGCAACCGATGACGCGACCTGTTTGACGCATCGCCGCGTTCACAGCGACGCCATACTGCGCTATTAGTCATTGGGATTTGGTCATTGGGATTTAAAGAAGCGCGGGTGCTCAATGTCGATCCTCGTGGTTTGTCCAGGCTGCCGAAAAAGCTTTGATGTCAGCGAGAAGTTCGCCGGCAAGTCGGGCCCTTGTCCCAAGTGCAAGACCATGATCCAGGTGCCCGCCAAGAACGAGGAGGTCAAAATCCATGCACCCGCCGAATTCGCCTCGGGCGGCCGCAGCACGACCGGGAAACTGGTGACCAAGCCGATTGCCCGCCGCATCGTGAAGGTGCAGCCGGTGGTGGCCGTGGCCATCGCCGCGGCCGTGCTGATCGTCTTGGCGCTCACGCTAGCGGGCCGCATCGCTGGGCTGTTCAAGCATCCTGTGCCGTGCGCGATCGGCTTCCTGCTGGTTTCGCCGCCGTTGGCGGTGGCCGCCTACACTTTTCTGCGCGACGACGAGCTGGAACCGTATCGGGGCCGCGCCTTGTATCTGCGGGCGGCGATCTGCGGAGCGGCTTATGCCATGCTCTGGGGCGGGTTCAGTTATTTGGTCAACCAAGGGATTTTGACGGCGGAGTTCTGGACCTGGGCCGCCACCATCCCGTTTTTCGTCATCGGCGCCCTGACCGCCTTGGCCACGCTGGACCTTGACTTCGAGAGCGGCTTGCTCCACTACGCCTTCTATCTGCTGGTGACGATCGTGCTGCGCTGGGCCGCCGGACACGGCTGGATTTGGCAGCTCTCGAACCCGCTGGGACCATAGGATCGGCCAAACAATAAGTTGGGGACTGTCCCGATTTTCGCCCGAGCGAAAATGGGACTGTCCCCCTCCGAATTGTCAGAAACTGGCAATGACGACTTCCATCCGCGATATCCCCGAGGTCGCCGCGCTCGATTCCCGGCGACACCTGGTGCGGATCCCGCCCGAACTCGACGTGCCCTTAACCCAGCGCGTCCGCCGGGTGATTGATACCGCCGAGTTCCGCCGCCTGGCCCGCATCAGCCAGTTGGGGCTGGTTTCGCTGGTTTATCCGGCGGCGCATCACACCCGCTTCGAGCACAGCCTCGGCGTGTACCGGCTGGCCCTGTTGTGCCTGAAGCAGCTTGCCGGCGACGAGCGATTCGCCGCGGCAGTCTGCCCGCGCGATGCCGAGGTGTTCCTCGCGGCCGCACTGCTGCACGACCTGGGGCACTGGCCGTTCTGCCACCCGATCGAGGACATGCGGCTGCTGAACCTCCCCAGCCACGAATGGTTCGCCCATGGCTTTCTTACGGAGGGCGAAGTGGGCGACGTGCTGCGGGACGACTGGCGGATCGAGCCGCGCGAGGTAGCCGCGCTGCTGATGGAAGCGCCCCGCGATACGGCCTCGCAGATCCTCGGCAGCATGCTCTCCGGCCCGATCGACATCGACAAGATGGACTATCTCTTCCGCGACAGCCTGCACGCGGGCGTTCCCTACGGCCGGCACTTCGACCAGCAGCGGCTCCTGGGCAGCCTGTGTCTGAACCAGGCCGGCAGCGGCCTGGCACTGCGGGACAAAGGAAAAACCGCCGCCGAGCTGTTGGTCTTCGCCCGCTACGTGATGTTCAGCGAGGTCTACTGGCATCATGGCGTCCGGGCGGCCACGGCCATGTTGCAGCGGGCGTTTTTCCTGCTCCACGGCGCCCTGGACCTCAACAGTTTATTTCGCATGACGGAGCAGGAGATGATCGCCCAGTTGCAGCGGGCGGCCGGCACCGGCCCGGCGGGCGAACTACTCGACGGGCTTTTTGGGCCCCGCCGGCAACTCTACAAGCGGCTGGCGCAATACAGTTACTTCGAGCAGCGCGAACTGTATCAACGGCTGGCCCGGCGGCCGTATCCCTGGCTGGCGGCCTGCGCCGAGCAGTTTGCAGCGGTTGCCGCCGCGGCGTTAGGCCGCCCGTTGGCCCCGCACGAGATCCTCTTCGACGCCCCGCCGGTGACCCGCGAAGTCGAAATCGACGTGGAAATCTACTTTCCCAAGGAAGACTGCTACCGTCCGCTGGGCGAGGTCTCACCGGTGGTCTGCACGCTGGCCCGGCAGCAGTTCGACGATTACGTCAAGCGCGTCCGCATCTTCGCCCATCCACGCGTGGTGGCCGACCTGCGCGGCCTGACAAATCTTCCGCAATTGGTCCAGCAGGCCGTGGAACGGATGGGTTGAGGCGATTGGGGATTGTGGATTCATAACCTACGCAATTGCCACTCCGACCGCTATAATAAGTTGAAGCCGCCTTGCTGATTCGGTACAAGGAACGCGCACATGAATGCCCAGTATGCACAGTTATTCAATTTGAGCGTCTCAGAGAAACTGCTGTTGGTGGAAGACCTGTGGGATAACATTGCCGCGGAT
>Ga0315289_10005525_pt1 | contig 18680 bp, 15 predicted proteins | sample YL17G11_40_MG_FD_203452 | JGI IMG/M metagenome (GOLD analysis project Ga0315289, IMG submission 203452) | Sediment microbial communities from Yellowstone Lake, YNP, Wyoming, USA - YL17G11_40 | ecosystem: Environmental > Aquatic > Freshwater > Lake > Sediment | place: USA: Wyoming | collected...
AACGACACGAGCGATGCGGGCCATGCGGTTATTTTACTGTAAGCAATGCCTCTGTCAATAATTAAGTGTTCTGTCCCCGGAATTCCCCTGCGGGATCAGAGTTCCGGAGTTCCGGGGAGTTCCGGGGAGTTCCGGGAGTTCGGAGTTCCGGAGTTCCGGGGAGTTCCGGGGAGTTCCGGGAGTTCGGAGTTCCGGAGTTCCGGAGTTCCGGGAGTTCCGGGGACAGAACACTTAATTGCCCATCCTCCGCGGTCCAGGCTTATTCCTCCGCAATATTCGCCCGGTAATCGCCTCGAGTTTTTCAATAAAACTCTCATCGCCTACAGGCCTACCCGTGTCCGCATTACTGGTAAACAATCTGGAGTTTTTGTCGTCGCGGTCATCTAAAAGGTAATTTTTCCAGTCAGTGATAATGTCCGGCACAAAATTGTTAGACAACAGGTTATCCTTCTTGCCGAAAACATGCGCCGACGCGCTGGACCAAGGATAATCCCAAGCCTTCTTCGCTATCCCCGCGCGGACAGGATTTCGCTCAACATAACGGATCGCCGCGTAAAGATGCGGTTCGCTTAATACGCACGATTTAAAGCGGCCTTCCCATAAATGTCCGCGCCACTCTTGTTTGAAGTTTATTCTTCGCGTGTATAGCTTATGCGCCTGTGCAAAACCGCGCGCAAAACTGTCTTCCTTTTTAGGTACGGCGATAAAATGAACGTGATTGTCCATTAAACAATACGCCCAAAATTCTATCCCGGTCCTTTTTGCCTGCTCACGCAGGTATGCTAAATAGGCACGCCGGTCGTGATCATCAAAAAAGACGCGTTCGCGACGGTTTCCCCGGTGGATAACATGGTGCGGATAGTCAGGCACAACGACACGAGCGATGCGGGCCATGCGGTTATTTTACTGTAAGCAATGCCTCTGTCAATAATTAAGTGTTCTGTCCCCGGAATTCTCCGGAATTCGTCCCCGGAATTCTTTCCGGAAATTTTAATTCGTCTTAAACGGTTAAGCAAGTAACTTTTTTGACATACGCGCCCAGAACTGGATCAGCGGCAATTCGCGTTTGCTCTTTCTCGTAAAATTCCGCGCCGGGCCGCGAGCCTTTTTCTTTTAAAATCTCGGCTTGAATTTTCGCCTTCATCTCCACGCAATCAAAGGTTTTATTTTTTATCATAAGTCAACCACCTCCTTGGGCGAATAGATAGATATCGGTTTGTACCCGTTTAATAAATTTACTGCTTGATATCCGGCAATCTTGTCGTAATGGACAATATGTTTAAAATTCCAGCTGACTACGAAATCAACATCATAAACCGAGGCGGTTGCGATATGTTCAGCATCTAAAACTGCTGCCGCGTCAACCACTCCGGCTTTAACATAAGCATCGCGCAATGATTCTATTTTTCCGGAAAATTGCGCGAAAGCTACATTTTCCGGCGGCAGTTCGGCAAGGACGTTTTTAACCCTATCCGGCGCCTTACTAAGTTCATCAACTACGGTATGGGAAATTACCAGCGTAAATTTGCCGGTTTTAATCTCCTCAAAAAACCCGCGGCTTTCTTGAGTAAATTCTTCATCAAACACGCCGCCGAAAACCGATGTATCGGCGTACACCCGCAATGTTTTCATGCTTTTATCTCCCAAGTAAATTATACCTTATACTTCTCTGATTTCCTATGGTTTTTTAACACCCCGACGCAACACTTCGCGTATATAGCTTATGCGCCTGTGCAAAACCGCGCGCAAAACTGTCTTCTTTTTTCGGTACGGCGATGAAATGAACGTGATTATCCATTAAACAATACGCCCAAAATTCTATCCCGGTCCTTTTGGCCTGCTCATACAGATATTCTAGATAGGTACGTCGGTCGTTATCATCAAAAAAGACGCGTTCGCGGCGGTTTCCCCGGTGGATCACATGGTGCGGATAATCAGGCACTACGACACGAGCGATGCGGGCCATGCGGTTATTTTACTGTAAGCAATGCCTCTGTCAATAATTAAGTGTTCTGTCCCCGGAATACCCTGTAAGCAATGCCTCTGTCAATAATTAAGTGTTCTGTCCCCGGAATACTGCTATCCCTTCAGACAAGCCCCAGCGCCGGAAAAATATCTTGCCAGGGTAAAATGTCTATACCGGCCGCGGCGCGTTTGCGCGGGGCGCGGCAAACGCAATATAACGCCGCTTTGGGACAAAACTCCTTGAAAGAGAATAAACCGGTTAAGGCGCTCTTGTCGGGGTTTTCGCTTGATTTTATTTCTATGGCATGAACCTCACCGCGCGGCGTTTCAATTATAAGATCGACCTCGGCGTTATTGGACGACTGATAAAACGAAAATTTGTAATCTTTTCCCTTATAATCCGCCAGCCGGATTATTTCCGTGATGATAAAATGCTCAAAAATCCGGCCATACTCGTAAGTTTTAGGAATAACGCCTACGGACAACTTGCCCGCGATAGCCCGAACGATACCGGTATCGAAAAAATAGAATTTGGGATGTTTGATCAGGCGCTTACGCAGGGCGCGTGAATACGGTAAAAGAAAAAAACCGATGAGCGTATCTTCCAGTATCTGAAAGTATTCCTTAACCGTATGGTAACTCGTTCCGGTTTCGCGGGCGATATTTGAAAAATTAATAATATTGCCGTTTTCGTCGGCGGCCAGGGCGAGAAAACGCAGGAATCCGCCAAGATTCCTTACTAAAGCCTCAGCCTGTATTTCCTCTTTAAGATAAGTCTGGACGTACGCCTTAAGGGTTTTGGCCGCCTCATCGTTGTCCGGGCTCAAATACACGCTGGGTAATGTCCCGATACGCAAAGCTTTATCTAAGGAAAACTTGGCCCCCAACTCGCTATGCGTCAAAGGATACAGATTAAACGTCCAGGCTCTTCCCGCTAAAAGATTGGCGCGGCTGCGTTTTAATTTCCTGGCGCTTGAGCCGCTCAATACGAAATAAGGCGCGGATTTTGAATTCTCCAGAATATAATGGATTTCGTTCAGCAAAGCCGGAATCCTCTGGACTTCATCAACCAGCACATGAGTGAACTTTTTATCCCGCGCCAGCACTTCATCCCTGAATAATTGAGGCTGGGAAGTCAAACGCAGATATTCTTCCGAACGCAATAGATCATAGGAAAGCGTTACCGCCGGATCAAAAAAAAGCTTGAGCAAGGTGCTCTTGCCGGTTTGCCGCGGGCCGAACAGGAAAAAACTATGCCTTACGGGCGGTTGTAAAAGTCGTTTTACCATGGTTCTAATTTACCATGTAATTTAGAAGTGTCAATATATTTCAGCTTCCGCGTTGCAACACCGCCAGGCATTCCACATGCCTGGTATGCGGGAAAAAGTCAAAAGGCTGGCAAAGCTCGATCCCATACGCTTCGCTTAAAAGTTTCAGGTCCTGGGCCTGGGTGGCCGGATTACAGGAAGAATATATTATAGTCTCCGGTGTTAGTCCGCGCAGGATGGTCCGGACCAGCTTGGCGCAGACGCCGGAACGCGGCGGGTTCAGCACCAGGGTCTGTACGTCTTTGCAAAGCTCGGGGCTGGCGTTAAGAAACTTGCGGGCGTCTTGGGCAAAAAAGGAGATATTGGCGATATTGTTCTGGCTGGCGTTGCGGCGGGCTGCCTCCACTATTTCCGGGGACAACTCCACTCCCAGCACGGACTTGGCCTGCCCGGCTAAAAACATGCCGATGCCGCCCGAGCCGCAAAACAGGTCCAAAACGTCTTGGCTGCCGGATAATCCAGCGTATCCGCGGATCGCCTGATAAAAATCAGCCGCGGCGCGAGGGTTGACTTGCGCGAAAGTGTCGATGCCGATATCGAAAATAAACCCGTTTAAGTCCTCCTGGATATATTCCTGGCCGGACAAAAACATCTTTTTTTCGAACACGACCGCATCCGAGACCGAATCGTTGATGATCCAGTATAACGACTTAAGCGGCGCCGCAAGCTTAAGCCCGCTCATGGCCCGGCTAAACCCTTCGGCGTCGAATGCCTGCTGGGTGGTAGTCACGATCCCCAGCATGGTCTGGTTGGTGAATTTGGTCTGGCGCACGATCAGGTGGCGCAATAATCCCCGGTAGGAATATTTATCGTAAGCCGGCCAGCCTTGCTGGGCCGCGAAAGCTTTCACCGACTTAAGTATCAGGCCGGTATCCTCAGAAAATATCCGGCACTCGTCAAGATCCATGATCTTATGGTCTTTGCCGTAAAGACCGAGGATCAGCCCGCTGGAGCCCTGACTGAAGGCGAACTCCATCTTGTTGCGGTAATAAGACTCCGGGTAAGCGCGGATCGGCTTGATTTCGGGGTTTAAACCAACATTGCTAAAGAGCGCTTTGACCAAAGCTTCTTTGCGTTTAAGCTGCTCGGGGTAGGGGACGTCCTGGAAAGAACATCCGCCGCAGGTGCCGGAATGTTTACAAAGTTTTTCCATACGCATCGCATTATACGCGATATTTTTATCGCTGCGAATGATTTTTTGTTGCGATCATCAGCGTTGTTTGTGTCCCAAATGGGCTTATCCGTGCTCGACAGCGTTCACACTGCTGAATTAAACCTGATAGCCCTGCCTGCCGGCAGGCAGGCCTACGGGCTGTTTCACATGTCTGCGCGCGGTAAGCCCATTTGGGACACAAACAACGCCATTTATTATATAAAATCGGTTTGCGTTATACCCCTGGAGTAAACCGCTCTTATGGCCGAGTCGAGAGGACGAGGCCAAAGCGCGAGCGAGCCACGATATAACCCCTGCCTGCCGGCAGGCAGGGCGTGGCGCAGCGTTTTTACGCAAGGGGTATAACGCAAACCGATTCAACGTTATCTTTTTATTATCAGTTTATCCAATTCTGTCCGGCGGGTAGACTTGGGGACCATGGCGGGTTTGCCCAGAGCGATTACGGCTTCTAACTCCAGGTCTTTCGGCAGTTTCAGCATTTTATCGATCTCCTGACGTTTGCTCAATATCTCGCCCAGCCAGCAAGCGCCCAGCCCCAGACCATGGATATAAAGCAGGATGTTCTGGATACAGGCGCCGATGGCCATCAGGTCTTTTTCGTAATTGTAAGATTCCCGGCGGTCCAAAAGCACCAGGATGACTTTGTCCGCGCCGTGGATGACGTAAGAATATACCGTATAATCGGCGAGTTTGTTTTTATCCTTGCCTTCCAGCACCATGAACTTCCAGGGCTGGTTGTTCATGCCTGAAGGCGCCCAGCGGGCCGCTTCCAGGATATCTTTGATGGTCTTATCGGGGATCTTTTCGCGTTTAAACCTTCGGACTGCCCGTCTTTCCTTAATAAGCTTCATCAGATCCATACTGTCTCCGTGAAAAGCGTACAGCGTTTAGCGGATAGCGTATAGGCGTATTTGTGTTTAACTGTACGCTAAACGCCATCCGCTATACGCTATCTAAATATCCTAGATTCTGCAAAATTCTTGGGCTTTTTTGCCAGCCCGGTTCCACTTTCACGCCCAGGTCCAGGTAAACTTTTGTTCCCAGCACAATTTCCAGATCGCGGCGCGCCTCAATGCCGGCTTGTTTTAGTATAGCCGCGTTTTTACCTATGACAATCTTTTTTTGCGAGTCCCGCTCTACGTATATCGCAGCCTTTATATAGGTAAGCTTTTTTCTTTTCGCTATCTCTTCGATCTCCACCGCGATCGAGTGCGGCAGTTCGTCGCGCAAAACGCAAAAAAGCTTTTCGCGGATGATATCGGCGCAGCGCATTTTTACGGGAAAATCGGTGACTGTGCCGGGTTCGTAAAAGGCCGGGCCCTCAGGAAGGTTCTCAACGATCAGGCCGCGCAGCACATCCAGATTTTTGCCGGTCTTGGCCGACAAAGGCAAAAACGAAAGCACCGGGTCCGCTATACCTTTGGCCGCGATCTTGGTTTTCCAGACCGCCACGTAATCGTCGGTGAAACGGCCGCCCAGGTCGATTTTATTTAAAACCATGATCGTCCGGGCGGGACGCCGCAAAATACTGTCCATGACCTTTTCTTCTTCCGGCCCGACCGCGCGGGAAGCATCAGCCGCGTAAAGGATCAGCTCGCAGTCTTTAAGAGCGCCGGCGGCGACGTCATTGAGGCAAACCGTAAGCTCGTCTTTAAAAGAGTGCATACCGGGCGTGTCCACAAACACGGCCTGGGCGCCTTTTAAATCTAAAATGCCTCTGATCTGATGCCGGGTGGTCTGGGGCACGCGGCTAACGATACTGACCTTTTGGCCTAAAAGCGCGTTCAAAATACTGGACTTGCCGGAATTGGGCCGGCCGACCAGGATCACGAAACCGCAGCGGAAATCATCGGGTTTTTCAATATCCATATTTATGCAGTTCCACCTGCAGCGTTTTTTTAAAATTATTCAGCAAGCTGTGATGACTACGGGGCAACAAAAATTTCAATTCGCGTTTAAAATCGATCTTGCAGGTTTCCAGCTTTTGACGAACACCCGCCAAAGCCGGCAGTTTATGCTTATCAAAAGACATATTAGCGCGCAGTAAAAAATATAAATCATAAAAATCCCGCGGCTTTGCCCTCGCCAATAAAGCCGAAACTTTTTCCCGGACCAGCTGCTGGCATGGCAGGCAAAATATATTAAACGCCGGTAAATAAGCGCTATCAACCAAAAGCACGTCGGGTGAAACCGGCTGACGGTTTCGGCCGGAACATTCCAGGCGCACGGCGACCGTAAAATCCAGAAATGAAAAATTTAAAATCCCCAGGTACCCTCCGGAAGTATTTTTACTCTCGCCGATATCGCAGGCTACCGCGCTATTTTCGATATCGCCGGCACATCCAAGAACCATAGTTTCTATACTTCGCTTATCCAGCCCGAAACAGCTGAAATCAAGATCCTCAGAAAACCTCGGGCTGCCGTAGGCGATCCGCAAAGCCGTACCGCCTTTAAATAAAACCCGTTCGGATTGCTTTTGCTGATAAAAAGCCTGCAGGAATAAATGCTGACAGTACTCTCTGGCGATATTGACATCGAGAGTCTGATATTTTTTAGTAAATTCTTCGATCGCTGCGCGGCTGATCATATAAACTTTTAACCAGGACGGTTAACCTCGGTTTTTTGAACAAACTTACGACTTTAAGTAATTTCTGCCGGCGTACCGCAGTTAGTTGCAGCCGGTCATTTAACGTCTTTTTTTTCAGAACGACAAAATATAAATAGTCCGCCAACGCTTTTTCCGGGTCGGCCATCAAATACAGTTTGGTATCTTTTTTGATTCCGGAATATCCGAAAAATAACTCTCTTTTTACGCGGTGATAGATATACTGCGTATCACCGGCCGTGAATTCCCGAGAGGCCCGGGTCGTCGCCGAAATGACCGAATAAACCGTTTCCGGAATAATATTGTAATAGGCCAGGGCCGTTTCAAATGAAACATAAGACGGCTGATAAAGGTGATTGGCGATCACAAACTTAGACGGCAGGTTTCGGCTAAAAACGTATAACCCGTTTTTTATTTTTAAGAACAGCCCGGTCAGGCTGTGCCGGTTGATAAAATTCTTGGCCGCGTCGCGGGAAACCCCGAAAATCCCGCGAAAATCCCGCGGCGTAAAAAGTGAGATTCCCTTTTCCCGTAAAACTTTTTCTACCTTGATATAATTCAGTCTTTCCATATTTATATGTAAAAAGTGAACTGGAAATAGATTACCATTTTGAGGGAAAAACGCAAGAATTATTCACCGGAGGGGCTTTGCAGAACAAGATGATTCTTTTGTATTATCGCGCGAAAAGCAACACCTGCGCCGGCGAAGTCCACCAGGTCGACTTTAAAGGGCAGGTCCGAACTGTCAAGGGCGTGCCTTAAATCCGCGAGTAGTGCGGCCGGCAACGGTTCATCGCCGATCACCGCCAGGTCGAGATCGGAAAACTTTTTGGCCGGCCCTTTTACCCGTGAACCAAAGGCCCATACCACGCGGTCAGGCACATGGATCCGCAATATTTTTGAGATGGTTTCAAGGTCGCGGCTGGCTACTCCGATAAGTCTCATTGATTTCTGCGCTTTAGCTCTTCTATGATAAATCCCACGTCTTGAATAAAATCGTCGACCACGCTAAGTATCTCTTCGGCTTTATCGGCATCGTAGGTATGAGCGGTGATGTTGCGCTTTTCCCGGTAGACAAAAAACGACCGCGGGTCTTTTATCAGGCCGGCTTCGGCCGCGGTTCTGGCTAGTGTGCGAAAATCCATCTGGTCTATGGCCGTGGGATTAACCGACGCCATTTCCAGCTGGCGTTTAATCATTTTGTGGGCCAGCTCGAAAGTGTATTCAAAAGCCTGAATGGTCGCGGCCCTGAACTGCTGACGCAGATCTTTATCGTTCTTAGCCATGTCGGAACCAAGATAATCACGGCTCTTTTTTAATTGCTCCAGCGCCTTTTCCAGGGACGAAAAATCTATTCTTTCTTTTTTATCCATGCTATTATTTTCCTTTTTTGAGCCGTCTAAGATATTTCAAATCTTCTTTGTCTTTAGGACGCCCGGCGGCTTCTTTCATTACGATCTTTTAATAATCGTAGTAACTTTTCTGTCTCCGTTCTTTTTAAATAAAAGCATTTTCAACTGGCGGCTCTTTTCCAGCATCATCCGAAAACGCTGCGCTGTGCTTAAGCTACGCAGGTATTTAAGCTCAAAGGCTATCTCTTTAGCCTCATTGTGGCGTTTGAGTTTTAAAACCATATTTTATTATACCACAATTACTTACTGCCGGGCAAGCGAAGCGGTCCCGACGGGTTCCCGATGGGAATAAAAATTGACGTTTGTCGTTAAAGCGTATAGAATAAGTGCGATGGAAAACTGGAATGATTTAATTCAATACTGGCGAAAAACCGCCAAGCATGACTATGAGACCATGCAAGGGCTATTTACCTTGAAACGCCATTGTGACTCGCTATTTTACGGCCATCTGGTCCTGGAAAAACTTTTAAAAGCGTTGGTGGTAAAACAAACTCGCAATTACCCCAAACCGATCCATAATTTACTGATTCTGCTGAAAGACTCAAACGTACAGCTATCTCCAAAAGACGTTGATTTTCTAGCCGAGGTGAGCAAATTCAATATTAAAGCGCGTTATCCTGACTATAAATTGGCTTTCTATAAACTTTGCACCCGCAAGTATACTCAAGATAAAATCAAACGAATTGACGCACTTTACGAAAAATTATGCGCAACGTTAAAGGCTTAAGTAAAATTAGAATTGTGCTTAAACGCTACAAAGCCGCCCTGGAAAAAGATAATTTTCCGGTAAAAGCTCTGATCCTTTTTGGCTCTTACGCCCGGGGTAATTTCCGGCGTTACAGCGATATTGACGTTTGCGTGATTTCAGAAAAATTCGCCTCTAACCAGGACTATTACGAGACTTTTCTCTGGAAAAAAACCTTAGAAGTGGACCCGCGCATTGAACCAATCGGTTTCCATCCCCGCGACCTCAAAAGCATCGACCCCCTGCTTCATGAAATCAAAAAAAACGGAATAGTTGTAGCGTAAGCTTACTTTCGGACAACCGCAGCAGTCCGGCTACTGCCGAGCAAGCTGGCGGGAACGGCGCACGGCGGTGAACTGGAAGCTGAATCCGCCGAAGTCCTCGATGCTGAAACTGGTGCCATCGGAACGGATGATCATGGTCGTGCCATCGGGCATTTTTTCTACCCGGAAATTCGGCCGGCTTAGATCTATCCCGCCCTTTTCCTCCACACCCGGGGGTGCCTGCCTGCCGGCAGGCAGGTCCGCACCGCGCGGCAAACCCGGAAAATCGCTATCGCGACGTTCCGGGTTTGATGAAGACGCGCCGCCGAGAGTGGGTATCCCCCGCTCTTGGGTAGGATTTATGCGCGATTCCTGTAACCCGGTAGCTGCAGGAATCACGTTGCCGGCCTGCCCCGTAGCGTAGCGGCTCGGGGCATTTCTCTCGGCGGCCTGCCCGCCGGTTAGGCGAGCAATTAAAGCCGGCTGGGGATTTTGGTTATTGTCATTAATTCGGTAGATGACTTGATATTTGATCCGTCCCGGCCTACCTTCTTTGGTCACTTTGACTTTTTTAAGACCGGGGAAAACTATTGCGGGATCGTTACCGGTGATGGTCAGCGTCGGCCGCTGGGCAGTACCGGCATACTTATAAGCCATCGGTGAAGAAACGCGGTTAAGCCCGTTAAAAAATTCCTGACTGGTCATGCCCTCCACGCTGAATCCCATCAGGTCATTGACAAACACCGCACCGCCGGCTTTGGTCATCCGTTTACACTCGGCGATCAATCCCGCCTTTTCTTGAATATACATCGCGGTAAGCGAACCCACCAGGACAATGTCAAATTCCTGGTCGCCGAACTTAAATCTTTTGTCGGCATCATGCGCTACCTGTCTATCCCGGAAATAGCCCAAAAACTCTCTCGCCTGGTCCGCGGTTATTTCGCCCTGGGAATTCGCCGCGAATTCCTGCTCCGTTACATTGATCGGCCGGCGGTTGACAAACACAGGCTCCACATCGGGAAAGTCCTTGCGCAGATCAAAAATAAGCTTCCCGGCTCCGGCGCCGACGACTAACAGTTTTACTTTCCCGCTTTCGCCGGTCCGGCTTAAAGCCGCGGTTAAAGCGCGCCGGAGCGCTCCGCCAAAAGCCTGATCTTCGACATCCAACCCGCGCATCAATAACCCGACCCCGTAACGATCTTTTTCTTGAGACCGGTTCAGCACTATTTCGGCCAAAAGGCCTAAGCCGGTAACTATATCTTCCGTAAGCGACCTTTCCGGTACTTGTCTTGCCTCCAGCCTGGCGATGTTCCGGCGCACTACCTCTAGCGCCTGCGGCACTTGGAAGGGCAGCAGGTACTGTCGGTCAAGACCTTGTTCCAGCGCTTCCCGCACGCCCAGCCGGTCAGCCCATTTTTCGTTAAGGTCGCCGAGATCCCGCGCGTCCGGCGCAACCGCGGCCAGGTCAGCTTCCAACTCTCTGGCTATAGCTAAAGCTTCATCGATCTTACCCTGCTTGGCCAGGCTGTTGATCTGGTCATCCACGTCGTGGATCGGAGTGCTTATGCTTGAGCCGACGTTGGGGGGCAGGGTCTCCAGGTCAGCACCGGCCAGGCGCACCTGGTAAACGCCGTCGCTTATTCTCGTAAGGCTCAGACCGCTAGCGTACTGCGGCTTTTCCAAAAATTCCGCCAGGGCTTCCGAGGAGGGCATAGGATCAGTCCTGGTCAGCCAGAATCGTCCCACCACGGCAGGATCGAACTCGACAGTCCCGTCGGGAAAAGTTATCAGGCTTTTAAGGTATTCCGCAAAATCCCTGACCAGCGCGATATCGCTTTCCCGTAATAACGTAAGTTTAAGACCGTTTTGCTGGGCAAATAAATACAGCGCTCCGGTTTCAGGGACAACGCCAAAGTTATAACTGGTATGATCAAAATCATTAACAAACACCAAACGCGAGCGGCCATGCAGATCGTTATAACCGCTGCTGATCGCGCCAATGCTCTGGCCTTCGCCTAAAAGCGCCGCTCTAGCGTTTTCCTCCAATCGACCTTGAACAGCCGAAACATATTGATCATTTGGCGCGACATAGTCACGCAAGTACCTAACCGCGCTTTCTGCCGCGATAGCGGCGATCTCCGGGGTGATGCCGCGAGAAACGCTAGGTTGTTTTGGCGCAATCAGTTGTTCTTTTTCTGTAATAGCTTGTTTTAACCGGTCGCGGGTAACTGCTTGCGCGTTGATCACCGCGGCTAAGCCCTCGACCACCGCCTTGTTCAATTCAGCTATCGTAATGCCCCCTGGCTGGCCTAGTTTTAAAGGCGTCAGGTCCGGCTCAACTGCCGGGCTACCGGGGATATTGGATGGGATTAGCCCTTCGCTTAACGCGTAAAGATCATCCTCGGGCATCACGATATTGCGACGCGCCAGCAAACTTTCAAGTGAGTTTTTTATCGCCACGATCTCATCAGCCAGGGTCTCGATCGGCGTGTTGATGTTGCGGGCATCCCGGTTAAGCGTTTCTTTGTCCGGCAGGCCGGTAGTAAAAGCCGCGGGGTTGTCAGCCAGCTGTTTAAGGCTATCCGGCGCCGATTCCGGATCGACCATGTTTACTAATTTATGCGAGAAATATTCAGCCCGCGACAGACGGCTGTAAGGCAAAGCCAGCTCCAATCGCAGGCCGGGCATGCTTTTGGCCGCGAAAACCAGAAACGGCCAAAACCTTTGCATCTTGACCGGGTTACCGCAAAGACAAACCGCCCGGCGCTTGGCCGCGGCCCGGGTAAATATGTAGTAAAGCGCTTTTAAGACTATTGGGTTTAACCCGCGCAATTGCTCGCTTTGCGCGGGTGTCAGGTTAGCGCGGTCCTTAATACCTAACAGATCCGCCGGAAGATCATTAAGCCCGACATTGCTATCGCCTTCATCTAAAATCGCGTCTATGTTGTGGCTGGATTGGGCCAAAACCGGCAGGATCTGCTGTAAAAATATATCCGGGCCAAATAACTGGGCCATAACGTCGGTCTCGGCTTCCCAGCCGGGTTTTAACATGATCTCGGTATCGCTTATCTGTCTGGCCCATTTATTATCGTCTTGGGTCAACTTTTTAGAAAAACTCGCCCAATCCAGGCCGGCCTTATCCGCCTGATCCCTGGTGACTACTCGCGAAATAGCCGCGGTGTTCTCCGCCATGAACCGCAATCTAAGCTTAAGCTGATCAGCCGTGACCGGCAGGTCTTTAAGCTCGTCGTTAGTAAACAGCTGACGGGCCGATTCCATCAGTATTTTTTCGCGGGAATATCTACAGTCAGCCCTTCCGGATACTTGCGGCACCAAAAGCGAGATCTCTGACTTGGGATTTTCTTCGGCCAGCTTGATCATCACTTTGGCCTGCTCAATAGCCATGGCCAGGCCCGGGCTTTGCGGCCGGTAAAAACTAAAGCCCCGGTCTTCGGGACCGCTAAAGGCGGCAAACAGCGGTATTTCCTTGTCCGGAGCGTTTTCCAACAGACGTACTACCAGTTCTTTACCGGCTTTGAGCGCTTCGCCGAAAGTCTCGCGCAAAAATTTAGCCAGCTCCTGGCGTTTGGGCATCACCGTAGCCTGGGTCAAGATCTTTAAGAATTCGGCCCGGACAAGTTTCATGCCGACCGCCTGCTTTATCCCGAGCGCGACCTCCCGCGATTTCTCCCCGGCCATACCAAACCGTATACTGCTGCCGTTCTCAAACTTTATTTCTTCGGGATGAGGCGTCCGCCGGGCCCAAGCTTCGTAAAGCCGGCCGCGCCGGCGCTCTTTAGTTATTTCTTGGGTAATAAACCCTTTTTCTTTTTCATTCAAGCCAGCCATGACTAGGTTTTCTACCTCCATCTCTTCCAACATGTAGTAAGGTAAAATTGCCACGTCTTCGCCTTCTACGATACCAGCCATCACTTTAGCCGGCACTTCGAATACTCCGGGTATGCCGTTATTACTTAACACTTCGCTTAAATGGCTGGTCGGACCGCCGCGGTCCTGCACCGCCCCTTGCACGTCGTACTCTTCCACCAGGTAATCGATGTCCCCGGGATTGACTATGCCCAGCACTACCAGTATCACCGGTTCACCCGTATTCAACTGCAGGTGCTGGCCATGCGACTGGCGCTTGATGATAAACACCACGTCGCTGGCGAAGTCCTTGACCGCGGCGACATCCGTGGTATTGCCGACATCCTTACCAAAAACTTCCAGCGCCCTCCACAAAGCCCAACTGGCGGTATTACTTTCCTGATCGATCAGTCGCGCGGCGTCGCGCACGATCCGGCCCCAGTCTTTCGGTTTCCCGGACAAACGCTTTTGGGCTTGAAGCGTGGCCTGGGCCAGCTGCACGATCTGATGCTTTCTCATGGCTTTCCATAGATCGTAATTCCTGGCGCCGGAGGCGGGTTTCGTGCCTTTCCAGAAGGTACGCTCGTGAACCAAGGTCTCTAAAATAAGGGTCATCGCCTGATAAGCGTCGGTAACATGCGATATTATTTTTGCCGAACCTGCGGACAGGTTGACATCGACCCGGTGGCCATGTAATATCGGCCAGAGGGCTTCGCGCGGGATCCCTTGCGAATCAAGTAACGTGACTATGCTGGAGGTCTCCTGCTCGATGAATTTGACCAGCAGGTCCTCGGCCCGCGGCCCGTCCTTAGCCAGCATAGCCTCAACAGTAGAAGCGTAAGCGTCCACCATGCCCATCAAGGTATCTACCTTGCGCGCATCTTCCGGCAGCTTTTTTTCTTTTTCTAAAACATCGGCATACTGCTTTTTTATAAAGCCTACCGTATCGCGCACCTTTTGCGTTTCCACGGCTACATCCACGACTTTATCGATATCTTCGTGTTCCTTGAGCAACGCGTCAAATTGCTCATGCTTGATCTGGCCGCTTTTATTTAACTCGACCAGCCAATGCATGCAGTTATAGGCCTTGCCGCCGGACTTAAGGGGCTTGCGGGCTTCTTCCAGTACCTTATCCAGAACGGCGATGACCAGGGTGTTAGCGCCGGAGGGATCTGCGCGTTCCTGGATATTGGCGCGCATGCTTTCCCAGACGGCGATGTCCGCCAGCAGTCTGTTTTTGGCCATAAGACCAGCGGCGTCGCCAAAGCAGGACCGGATGACTTTATAATCGTGCTCGCGCCGCAGGATCACCGCTTTACCCATGCCCGGGACAAGCTCGCCGTTGTTGCTGAAACCTTTACTGCCCTTATATTTTTCCAGTATGCCCCGGATCTCCTGCGCGTTCATCGCCGGCTCTTTGAGTAATTCCTCTTCCGCCCCGCCGCCGGCGGGACTCCCCTGAATATTTTGCGGGTTGGTCGCCATCGCGCCGACGATTGAGTCGGAGGGCGCTAAGGCGACAAACAGTTCTGTAACCAAAGCGGATGTGCCGTTAGAATCGCGCTCATAACGCAAAAATACAGGCGCGCTTTGCGCCAGTTCGCTAAAACTCCTCAAACCGTTACCGGCATTATGTAAAGCGCGATCGGCGTCGCGGCTGTCAATATCACGCAGATAGGCTAATGGATGTTTTTTATCACGATTACGCTCGACATTATTCTTTAATCTCTGCCAGGCTTCCTGCGTAGAGTCGGGCTGAAGAATGCTGAATTTAAGCATACCTGGCGCATCGGAAACTGTGGCGGGAATTATTTCAATCGCTAAATCAGCCGTAAATAATTCATCGTCCTGGTTTTGCAAGGCGTTCTGGACTAATTCAAAAAGCATACTGACATAAAGATCGGCCTCGCTGACGCCGGCATCTTCTAAGGCTGCTTTTATTTCTGCTTTTTGTCGCCTGTCCAATGAACGCAGCTCGTCCGTTTCCCGGCGCTCGACGCGCATGGTTTTCAAGATTTTACCTTGCGGCAACTTCACTAGATCAGCCTCGTTTAACCCTTTTGCGAAAATTACGTTTTCCTTCCCGGATTGAATGCTTTCATGGACGGTTTCAACGCCTTGCGACCGGCTAACCGACAAATTATATCTTTGGTTCAGATCTTCCAGAAGCGATTTGACCGGGGTAAGATTCGGCGGGCCGGTGGGTTGATACGCGGCTAAAAATGCGTCGCTGACTGCTAAAGCTTCTTGGTGGGCTTTTTCCGGATCAAGCCCGGCTTCCAGAAGCTGGACTTCGACGATCTCGTGCAGCAGGTCGGCCAAGCACCGCACTGCGTCACCTCCGGGGAGTTCCTGGCCTACCGGCCGTGCCACCCCGGAGGTGTTAAGCCCGGTCAAGCGCTGGCGCGGGAATAAGATCTTTAAAGCTCCGGCATGGCGGGCAATCGCCGCGCCAATACGGTCAGAATCTTTAACCAGATTTCTGTCTAAAAATACGGATATAAACTGTGCTTTTGCCAACTCGGCCTGCTCTTTAGTCAAAAGGCCGTTGGCCACAAAATAATCCAGCGCCGCTTGCAGCCCCGCCCTGGCTGGCGCGTTCTCTTTTTTATCGTGCGTACGCTGGAACCGGTCTAAAACCTGGCCGAAGCGCTTGGTTCTTTCTTCATCGCTTAACTTAACGCCTTTTTTATAACCGATCATCTTATCTACTTTATCAACTATGGCCTCAAACGCCTTGTTCTCGCTCAAAGTACGGTTTGCGCCGCCGGCGGACGCGCCGACAGGGCCATCTTCTGAGTGCGGCAAGACCACCGGGCCGTACTCTGGGGTAGAAACTACTGTCATACGGTATTCTTTCTCTCGACTCTGATTGGGATCCAGGGCCGGCATAAGGACCCGGTCGCGGATATTCTCAAGAATCTGGCGGTTGGCCGCGAAATTTTTTTCCGCCATGGGCAACCACGTTTCCGGAGGAGCACCGGCGTCTCTAAGCTGTATCGGCCCAATGATCATTTGCAAGGCGTTTATGATATCGATATCGCCCAGGTCATGGCCGGCTACGGTCTCGTTTATCCTAAGCGCTTTTCGCAGGGCCGCGAGCATATCCGGCCGACTGCTCAAATCGCTTCCCTGCCAAAGGGTCTTATCTTCAAGGATCGCCGTGCCGATTTTAAGCACCGCATCCCAATCCCCGGCTTCGCCGGCAGAAAGAATAGTGTTGATGCTGTTGGCTAAGCGGGCGATGTTGCCCAGTTCCCGGCCGGTCAACAAATGCGCTTGCGGCTGCGGCGCGGTTTCATCTTTCTTATCAAAAAATATTTTATATTTACCAAGATGTTTTTTGCCGCCCGCGTCTTCTTCCGTAACGTCAACTCTGTACCCTTCATCCTTAAGGCTGCTGATCACCGAATACCCTAAAGCCTGCGCATCGTCCCCGGGCTGTACCCCCCAAACTTCACAAGTTTTACGGCCCAAACTTCTTAAGTGATTTAAAGCATACATTTCGATTTGTTTGCCGCGGCCGCCGGACCTTTTCCCGGTAGGATCGACCCAAATATAATTTATCGAGCTATAACCGGGTATCCGGTCGGATAAACTGAAATTTACAAAAGCCTGGGCCTGGTCGCCTTCAAACAAAATTATCCAGCCGGCTTTTTCAGCAGCCCCCATATTTTTGTAACTTGCGATCTTTTTCCCAATATCTCCTTTGCCCTGGTCAGAATCCTTAAAAAATCCTGTCATCAGATCAAGAAAAGATTGCTGACGTTTTTTATTACCGACTTTATCGTAAGTAACGATCTCCCTTGCCGTTTCCGCCTGGGCTGCCGACTGCCCTTCCATCGCCCGCGGCTGGCGGCCCTGTTTTTGTGCTTCTTTAAAGGCTTGTTTGATCTGTTGCGGGGAGGCCAGTTCGACTTGGATATTGACGCCGATAGTAGAGAGGATTGTTTCTAAGGCTTTGCCGGCAAGAAAATCGCTAAGCATTGCTTCCAGCTTTGGCTGGTTTTGGCCGCTTAACTTTTTCTTTAAACGTTCGTTGACGTCGGCAAAAGCGTCTTTTAAATCCTGGGGTATGGCAAATTTATTGTTGGCAAAGGCTGTGCCGAAAATATTCGCCAGCCTTTCTTCGGCGCGCCAGTGTAAAGTTATGCCTAAAGCCTTGACCATAGCGTGAAAGCTCTCGTGGCCGTCCACGAACCGGGCCGCCTGCTCTATAGTTACCCCATTACCCAAGAATGGCACAAAATCATCGAGGTGATTTTGGAGTTCCAGCCGGTTGACCTGGATTATCTTTACCCCCGTGGCCGCGTCGCCCACGGTAAAAGCGTGGATCCGGTCACCCACCCGCATCGGCCGGGGACCGGGTATGGCCGTATTGCTTGCCCCGTTAGCCGAAGGCTTCACGGGGTGCGCATCAATAGCGGTGTTATGCGCAATGATCCCGCCGGCCACGAAGTTATGCGTGCCTTCGACCTCGATATCGTAGACCGGCAAGTCACCGATGTATTCGATGGATACGACTTTATCCCAGAAAATACCGGTTTGAACCAGTTCTGCGGCTTCAACATCCGAAACCAGTCGTCTTGACACTAAATCGCTGAAATGGTATAGTTGGATTAGAGGTAAATAAATATGAGAAAAAACGTTACTGAAGCGCTTAAACACCTGCGCCGGGCTAAAGAATTGGCCGCTAGGATCAAGTCTCCTTTCGCCGGCCTGACCATGGATAAGGCCGTGGCTAAAATACGTAAGGCCCGCGAAGAGCTCTGGGAGGAAAAACTTGCGGCTGGTCTTAGACACAAATGAATACGTAGCGGCTCTCGGTTGGGTTAAAAATCCCGCCTCCGAACTTTTACTAACCAAATTGATCAAGAGCCCTTCAGAATACGTCTTGCTTATTCCGCGTGCCATCGTCAACGAAGCAAGAAGGAATCTGCCGCCGATATTATTTACGCAATTTATCAAAATCATCCAGGCGGTATCTTCTATTGACGAAGACATCCTGGTACCTTTTGAGACCGGCGCTAAATACGAATCCCTGGGGCTTAAATCTGCCGACGCTTTTATTGCCGGATATTGCGAATGGGCCAGTGCCGATATCTTAGTTTCAGAAAACCGCCATTTTTTATCGCGTAAGTCGAATTTGCCTTTCAGAGTGCTCAATGCCGCTGATTGTTTAAAATCACTAGAATAATCAGCCGTTGCGATTTTCTCCCCCACCCTTATATCTATCAACTTCTTCCATTTTGTCATTTGAACATTTGTCATTCGTACCAGATATGGATGATTCAGCGTGGTCTTTAGTTCCCGGCCGGATG
>Ga0315289_10005526_pt1 | contig 18678 bp, 19 predicted proteins | sample YL17G11_40_MG_FD_203452 | JGI IMG/M metagenome (GOLD analysis project Ga0315289, IMG submission 203452) | Sediment microbial communities from Yellowstone Lake, YNP, Wyoming, USA - YL17G11_40 | ecosystem: Environmental > Aquatic > Freshwater > Lake > Sediment | place: USA: Wyoming | collected...
CATCAATGCTAGTCTAAAGCAGCTGCTCATCTTCATTCCCAAATCCTTGCTCATCTTCAGTATCTTGGATTGTATAATGAGACTTATAACTTTTGCTGCTTCAAAAATTGGGCAGGTGAGCTTCTCATCTTTAAAATATTTTTATAAAAATTTAAAAAAATGTATAGAGGACAATATGCTCCCAACTCTTTATTGCCGACAGTCTCCACGTTGTGGGACCTCAGTCTGCAGCCGTTAGACTCCCAGCGCCTTGCCGGCAGCCTCCACTCCGGCACCTCTATCCTTGAGCAGCCCCTCTTTGGCCAGCACCAGCTCGAGAGTCTGGATGGTCCTCAGGATATCCGACTGGGAGCATATGCCCATGGTTCCTATCCTGAAGATCTTGCCCTTGAGCTTCTCCTGCCCTCCCGAGACCACGATGCCCTGCTTCTTCATCCCGCCTCTGAGCTTGTCGTCTGTGATCCCGCTCGGAATCCTCATGGCAGTGACGGTGTTGGAGTAATGGGAGTTCTGGTTCACTCTTGGAAAGAGATCTATATTTAAAGCCCCTGCCGAGGAGCGGACCGCCTCCGCGAGCCTCGCCGTTCTGGCCCGGCGGGCCTGGAATCCCTCTTCCCGTGCCATGTGCAGAGCCTCCTGCAGAGCATAGAAGAGGGGGACGGCCGGCGTAAAGGGCGTCTGAGTGGGGCTCTTCTTAGCGCTCTTGAGGTGAGACTTCAGATCGGCGTAGTAGCTGGCACTTCTTTCGAGCATCCGCTCCTCCGCTCTGGGGGATACGGAGACCATGGCCAGCCCTGGGGGGACTGCCAGGGCCTTCTGGGAACCGGTGATGGCTATATCGATGCCCCACTCGTCCGTCCAGAACTCATTTCCTCCTATAGAGGAGATGCCATCAACGATGAACACCGCGTCGTGCTTGCGGGCCATCTTGCTGACCTCGCTGGCGGGATTGGTCAGGCCGACTGATGTCTCATTGTGCACCATGGCCACCGCCTTGGCTCCCTCCTCCAGAGCCTCTTCCACCTTCCCAAGATCGAAGGGTGTGCCCCAGTCGAATCCCACGGGAATGGCCTGGCCGTACCGCTCTCCGATCTCGGTGAAGCGCTCGCCGAACTTGCCATTGCTTATAGTAACTATCCTGTCTTTTCTACCTATGAGGCCGGCCACAGCGGCATCCATTCCCACTGTGCCGCTGCCGGTCATTATTACTATCTGGTTCTTGGTCTCGAAGAACTCCTGCAAGAGCGTGCGGCAATCATCGTAGATGGCTCCGAACTCTGCGCTCCTGTGGCTGATCATGGGCCTGGACATGGCACGCAGCACCTTGGGCGCGACCTTCACGGGCCCCGGAATCATGAGCAATGTATCCTCTATATCCATGAGATCCCCTTTTAGCTAGTGTTTCTGAGGCGGCTATATAAAGCTAGCTTTAATATTCTGAGCCGTGGCCCAGCTATGCCTGGCGAAGGGGGGAAGCTCTCCGCGAGCTTTCAGCCAGCTCTTCAAGAACTCGATGGTTTGAGGATCGCTCGGGTAGCCGCTTCCTATCTGACATCCATAGGCGGCTTCAATCTCCCTGATGGACTCGTCTCTTCTGACCTTGGCCAGTATGGAGGCGGCTGAGACCACGGAGTGACGCTGATCGGCCTTGTGCTCTGCCAGGATCTGCATGGAGGCGCCGCTCTGGACCCGAACCCGTTCAGCAAATCTGGCCTCATCCACATCGGCTGCATCCAGGAAGGCCCTGTCTGCGCGCAAGCGGGCCAGCACCTGGGCAAAGCACCTGACCATGATCTCGTTCATTGTCATGACCTGCCTCAGCTCGTCGATCACTTGCGGGGCGACCTCCAGGATGTAGAGGTCTACGGCGGCATCGGTGATCTTCCTGGAGAGCACCTTTCGCCGGCCAGCTGAGAGCTGCTTGGAGTCCTTGACGCCCCAGGCTGCCAGATCGAAGAGCTGCTCCTCTTCCACCACCAGCCCGGCCACAAACATAGAGCCGATCACCGGTCCCTTGCCAGCCTCGTCCACCCCCAAGAGCAGCATAGACTTCCTTTTAGGCCTTCATGTGCTTTATCTGTTTTCTGCCCGGAAAAAGAGCTCTGCATAGCTGATCTCTCTCTTCACAAAAAGGAAAATAGATACGCAACCTTTATACACTAGATATGTGGATGAGGTATGGCACTCAAAGCGGGGTAGGGTAGTCAGGATATCCCGACGGGCTCATAACCCGTAGATCAGTAGTTCAAATCTACTCCCCGCTATTAATTTAATAATAATAATATCATCGCGAATCGGCCTTTCTATGAATCAAATCACGATCATGATACGAAAATGCCCGTATTGTAGGTGCTAACATCATCCTGATTCCAAATTATGCTACTCTGGGCTCCTTCTATCTATCCGCATGTGGTCTTGGAAATTTCTCGAGATGTTTTCAATTTTGCTTATAATATAATTCATGGACCTCAGTGCATAGACGAGCGCCGACTTCCCCTATGCGGAGGTGGTGTCCTGCCATAAAGCCGCCACGGCCTAAGGCCTGCCCCAAAATTTTTGTGGGCTGGATGAGAACAGAGTCCCGCCGGTTCTGATAATCTAGGGCATCGCCTGGCCCAGGAGAGGAGAGCTCGGCCGGGATGGCCTGGGCTGCATCTGGAAGCCTGAGAAAAAGTCCTGGGAGAGGGTCTTCTCTCTGAAGGTGGCGGAGGCTTTTGACTCCTGGCCCGAGGCTGCTCTTTCACCGGAGCTCCAGAGGTACCTGGATGGAGCCGGGGAGCGAGCCAGGAAACAGGAAGAGTATTACCGCCAAAGAGCTCGAGCGCCCGTGAAGGCCAAGGTCAGGCCCTTCACGCCAGAGACGCGGCTTTAAATCGCGAACCTGCGAACGAGGAGGCTATTCGCCTCCGGCTTTCTTTATTGGAAGAAGAGAGCTGGCATTAGTGCCTCAAAGATCGGTGTGGGAAGGCTGGCGTCTTGATACCTTGGAAAGTATCATCAGACCGGGGGTGGATTATGGGCATAATAATATAAATATATACGAAGCTGGGGGCCGAGCTGGTCAGCATTGCGGAACCGGGGCGATGGGACGACCCCACCCAAAAGCTCCTTCTGACCATGGTGGCTGCTTTTGCTGAGTTTGAGAAGTCGTTGATATCTTCGAGGCTCTCAGCAGGCAGGAAGACAAAGGCCAGACAGGGTGGGTATGCTGGCGGCAAAGCACCCATCGGTTACAGGGCAGAACGAGGTGACAAAGCCCTGCAATTGGACGAAGAGAAGGTTGCTGTAGTCAAGCGGGTATTCGAGCTGCGAGACTCTATGCCGAATGCATCTCTGCAGAAGCTGGCAGATACCTTGAATGCCGAAGGACTTACCACGACGGAAGGCAAGCAATTCTATCCTATGCAGGTCAAGCGCATTTTGGACAGGAGAGGCCTATACGAGGGCCATAACAGGTATAAAGATGTAGAATCCGATGGGCAGCACCCGGCGATACTCTAGGAGGAAGTCCTATTTATCCCGCTACGAGCACTTTTAGACCGCCAGTGACACGGGTTAATCCCCCAGGAAAATCACATCCTCCAGTCCCTTGAAATGAGGATCTCCTGTTAAGACTTTTGCACCCTCTCGAATCGCTGTGGCATAAATTAAAGCATCTCCCAGCCCCCAATCTCGTTCATGTCTGAACCTGGCCCCCATGATAGCAATCTCTTCATCAACTGAAATCAAATAGCACCTTGTGACCATGGCCCGTCGCCTCTTCTCTGCCGTCTTTTCATCGAATCGGTCGAGTGCTATGCGATAGATCTCGGCCAGGTTGATGCTGCTTATGATAATCTCTTGATTCTCGTCCATCACGTAGGTCTTGACCGACTCTCCGGTTTTGCTGCCAGCGAAGAACTCCACCCAGGCCCAGGAATCAATCAAAACGATCAATCTCTTCCCTCTGGAATGGTGCTATCCCCGGCATACTTCCGAACTCAGATTCATCCATTTTCTTGGCTTTCCTGAGCAGATACTTGACCACCTCGTTATAGGATTCGGCATTAAGCTCCTTCTTCAACATGTTCAGTATTTTATATACATCGTCTTGGACTTGGATTGTGGTTGACATAGTTACAAGATTATAGCAATATAAGATTATAAAGCTTTCTTAGTACGGATCTACCATCGATTAGCTACTCAGGCTTGCCTCCCTTGCGAGCCATAATGCCCCTGCTCTCCATCTTGCCCGTGCCCAGCCGCCCAAGTTACATATGTTCTCGTGTGGGGTATTCTCGCACGTGCCTAGTCAAGCGTTTTTCTTCCCGATTTTTCATTATTAATACAAACATTTATTTAGCAATAGCGTCCAATACTTCTTTTGGTGGTCTTGTGATTAGGAGGGTGTTGCTTCCTGCCCTATTGTTCCTGTCATTGATGCTGTCCATTCCTGTCTATGGACAGGACAGCTCGATTGTCATAAGTACCGATGGCTCTGGATACTCTAGCTACTATGGAAGCAGCCCTATGTGGGGTGAGCAGGACGGATCAATTAGCATAACAACCGGCAGATCAGGCTTCTATTCCAATTATGGTGGTTACTCAGGTATACCGCAAGGGTATGGCACATCCATTGCTCCCATCAAGATAGGACAACAGTCTTCGGACTCCTTGATGAAATATCAAGAATTCTATAGCTTCGACCAAGGAACTCAACCCCAGGGTCTAGTTCAATTCGACATCAATCGAGCTAAACCCACCTATCTCATAATAAACGGTCAATCTCAGCCGTACAATCCCAGTTATGTGCCCATTAATTCTTTATGGATTCAGGGGACCACAAGCTGGACTCAATACATCCAGTGCCCTCTGAATGCGAGGTTCAAGCTGCTCGCTTTCTCCCAGGGTGGTCCGGCAACGATGGTCGAAGATTATTCCACTGGCGATCAGACTGAGGATAAATTACCGATTCTATCCTGGATATACCCAGGGTGCTTTCTGGGCGGATGCTGAGGGTCGTCATACACTCACATTCTACACATACGGCCAGAAAAGCAATTCAGTTGTAGTAGATGTAGTGCCGTATAGCGGCCAATACATTGGGCCGACACAGATCCCTTCAGGACCACGCTCTACCCGCACAGTGGGCATAACCATAGGCTACACTGGTCAGGGAGAGATTCAACAGCCTCAAGGCATTCCACAGCAACCTGAACCAAGCGAAATTCCAGGCGAGACTATCGAACCTGAACCAGTTGGGCAGCCACAAGGTGCAACTGTAGAAGGAACTGCTTGTCCTTGTGTTGGGCAACCATGCACATGTCTCCATGGGAGATGTACTGCCGAGGAGACGCAGCAATTTCATGGGACTATTCAGGACATTAAGTCCAATCCAGACGGCTGGTTTTATGATCCAAGGGACGATTCTAAACATGGGCCTTATGAAGAAGGAAAGTGCTACTGCAATTGCTGGCATGAATATGGTGTCTATATAGAAGAGAATTGTCCTAACATTATTACTAATGTGATTGGTGAACAAGAAGTCCAATGCCCTGGTAGTACAGTGGAACAGCCGCAGGAAATTCCACAGCCGCCAACCGATCAATCTGGTCTAGACGGCCAACAACAAGGGAATGAAATGTACTTGGGTTATGAAATAACCGGATATAGCGTATACTTGGATGGAAATTATGTAGGAACAGATGGCGAAAATGGCGATGCCCTTGATGGCAATTTCATAATACATGATATTTCATGTTGGGGAACCCATACAATAGTCGTCGATGATGGAGAATTCACTCATACCCTGGAGTATCCCTTTGACTGTGGAACACCATATTCAATTAACGTGGGAGATGACCTCTTCGTAGTGGGGAGTTCTCAATAAGGGCATCCAGAGAAGGACTTGTCTGGACAGAAGCCGCTATTTATCGGGATAAGCACTTAGGAATCTTATGTGTACTTTGAAGCGGCAAAGCACGGAGAGGACACATAGGATCTTTGCTGCCAACTATGTATAACATGCTCTTTGTGGGAGGTTCGCCGTAGCCGGAAATAATTTTATAAAAACATGTCTAGTTCGATCCCCCTTATTCTACGCGCCAGAAAGTGGGCTGGATACAATCGATAGCAGTGGGTTTAAACAACCAGCATCTGCGGACACGCAAGTTTACTTGTTTTGCATTCTTGCACAGCCTGGAACGGCAGTTAGGTCGGAAACATACCTTGTTCGTTTTTGTGGGTTATACAATTAGATACGTGCAACTTGCAAATCAGCCGAAAAATCTTATGTGTCCTTCCCAGGGCCAGAGATCCAAGAAGTCCACATAAGACATTTGAAAGCCGGATATCCGGCCCCAATGCAGTTTGCCCAGCGTCCAAGAGAAGATCGATGATTGTTGTAACAACTTGTCACAATCGTCCTTGCCACGAGCCCCCCTTAACAACCCCCGGAAAAACCCCCGGAAAAAGACATCCAAAGCTAAATGTGACAAGCTGTCATTATGATACGGTAAGCCTAATTTATCTATCCGGGTCAGCTTTCGATCCTGTTTATCCCCCCTGGGAAATAGATGATATTGGAGCCCCTCTTCGAGGGCTTCGAATTGATTGTAACAATTTGTTACAATCAATTTCTCCGTAACAAGTTGTTATTATGAATCGGCCTCCTTCACGAGATGAAGAATCGCTTTGCGTCTAGCCTTCTGCTCCAGCCTGGCCCTGGGATCGAGCTTGACGGCCTGCCTCATGGCCCGGAGGGCTTGCTCGCGGGCGATCCTCCTGCCCTCCACCATGGTGATGGACTTGATGACCTCCTGGGTGTCCAGGCTGCTGACGCCGTTATGCAGTGACTCGAGATGTATCAGAGCCCTGAAAACCTCCCCTTTCATTGGCGCAGCCGCCCTGGGATGCTGCCAGATGAAACGCATAGCCTCAGTAGAGCGCTCCTGCAGCCCGGCATAGGCCTGGAAGGGGTCTATCTGCTTTCTGATCCTGGAGTTCCTGAGCCGGCCGGGCATGGTCCTCAACCGCCCTGCCAGCTCCCTGGCCTGGGGCGTGGCCGGAAGCTGCTGGAGATATCCCAGAGCCTCGGAGATGAGATCCTGCTGGGCCTCGTAAAGCTCTATGAAGGCGCCGGCATACTGCTCCAGCTTGAGCTTGTCCGTAGCCTGATGAATCCCAAAAAGGTTTGTGCAGCTGGAGGGATGTATGCATCAGCAGGCCGCAAGATATATTTAGTTACAATCTTTACAATATTGTTCATGCTGGCAACAAAGCGCATTCCGGTATCTCCTGATGTGTGGGCAGAGCTGTCTACCCTTAAAAGGCCGGGGGAGACTTTCGATCAGCTCCTCAATGAGATGATAGAGCATGAGAAGAAAAATAGGCTGATTGAGCATCTGAAGAAGATTGCAGACGAAGGCGAGTTTGTGGAGATGCAGCTTTGACCTACCGGGTGCTGATCGAGAGAAAGGCCCAGAAGTTTCTGGCAGAATTGCCTGATAAGACTCGAGCTATAATAAAAACCAAGTGCAAGATGCTCATCGAGGATCCTTTTCCTGGTCGAGCAGGAGACAAGGAACTGCTCCACTTGGAGTATAAGCTATATCGGCTTCATGTGGGAAGGTCGTATACTGTCTTCTATCAAATCTGCGAGAAGGAGAGGGTGGTAAAGATCCTAGAGATTGCTACCATCTATCAAGCGCATAAAATGTATGATAAATTATAAATAAGCGTTAGATCTTTCCGATATGATAAATGCCTATCTTGAAAGCCGCTCACCCCCCTAGTTGAAGAGTTCACCTTGATCTGGCTTTGAGGCGAATCTATGTAGGGCTGGCTGGACGAGGCCCGCATATACCTTGAAGAGTCACTGGAGCATAAACCTGAGGACAAAAAGATACTGCTCAGCCCAAGGAAGGGAGGATTCAAGTATAGAGCCTGCCGTTGCCTCTCCCCGAATCTATGAACTAAAAGCCAGGTTCTGATCGCCATGTCTGGTCCCAAGAAAAGCAAGAATATCCTACTGCTAGGACTCGTCAGCCTGCTAAACGATATCAGCAGCGAGATCATCCAGCCAGTTCTGCCCATCTTCATAGCAACCCTCGGAGGCGGCTCCCTTACCATAGGCCTCATCGGCGGCATCAGTGACGGCTTGCCCAGCATCTTCAAGCTCTTTGCAGGATGCTGGTCTGACCGCGTAGGAAAGCGAAAACCTCTGGTGGTAGGGGGGTACGGTCTTTCTGCCCTTGCCAAGCTGCTGCTGGCCTTTTCCGCGACATGGCAGCAGGTCTTCCTGCTAAAAACTCTGGAGCGGTGCGGCAAAGGCATACGCTCGGCTCCACGCGATGCCATGATCTCTGAATCTGCCGATGAGAGCCGCCGGGGAAGAGGCTTTGGCCTGCACAGGTCCATGGACTCTGCAGGCGCTGTTATCGGCTCGATCCTGGCCTACCTCCTGTGGCAGGGCGGCCTGGATTACCGCTCCATATTGCTGGTGGCCGGAGGCCTGTCAGTGCTGACCCTGATTCCCTTTTTTAGGATCAGGGAGAGCCATCAATCCCCTTGCTCCGAGCAAGGACTGGACCTCTCCCATCTCTCCCCCTATCTCAGAAAGTTCTTGGCCATCTCCGCCCTCTTTGCCTTTGGAAACTTCAGCTACATGTTCTTCATCCTGCGCGCTCAATCCCTCTTCAGTGGGAAGGAGGCCGTGGCCTTTTCTCTGCTGCTCTACGTTCTGTTCAACCTGGTCTACGCTGGGCTGGCTATGCCGGTTGGCATCTGGTCGGATAGGATTGGACGGAAGAATGTCCTCACCCTTGGCTATGCCCTCTTCGCCCTCAACGCCCTTGGTTTTGCCTTCGTCTCATCGCTGGCGGGTCTAGTAGTGCTCTTCGCCCTCTACGGCCTGGTCTTTGCCCTAGTTGACGCCTCAGAGAGAGCTTTCGTCTCCGATCTGAGCGATCCCCGGCTGAGAGGAACATCTCTAGGCGTCTACTACGGATTGGTGGGCGTAGCGGCAATTGTGTCCAGCCTGATCGCGGGAGGACTGTGGGCGCTCTATGGCCCGCAGGAGACCTTCGTCTTTGGGGCAGGGGCGGCTGCCTTGGCCGCTCTGGCCCTTCTCAAGATGCGAACCTGATATTTGCGACTCAGATAAAAAACAGATCGGAAGGGCAAATCGATCTATCAACTGTCTACGGCGCGCCTCCGCGTGTGGTGTTCCCCGCGGACGCCCCGGGATTCGCGGCCTTGAGCGAGAGCTAAAAGGCATCGGTGCGACACATGAAGAAGCTCAATAGTAATAGTAAGTCGTTCTGTCTGGGGGAGAAGCAAGGAAGGACAGCCAGACATGGAGGGAATGGCATCATAAAATTCAACTAATCAGAGGTTCACAACCCTTTTTCGCCAGATCATAATAAGTCTATATCAATTTCATTTCCCCGAAATTCCCCGATCCAGCGAAAAAAAGAAGAATCCCCGGGCCTTCCGGGAAAAATAATGTCTCGCTTTCGGATCGGCCAGCTTCCTTTCAGATATACTGCTTGACCAGCTCCTCGGGCTCGCTGACCTTCGTCTTGTGCATTATCTTGGCTGCGGCCATCTCCAGGTCGCCCTGGTATACGACGGTCCTCTCCTCGCGTATGGCAAACATGCCGGCCTCAGTGGCCAGTGCCTTAAGGTCTGCGCCGCTGGACCCCTCGCACATCCGGGCGATCATGGTCAGGTTCACGCTCGCGTCCAGGTTCATGCCCTTGGTGTGAATCTTGAGAATGGACTCTCTGGCCTCTCTGCTGGGCATGGGTATCTCGATGACCCTATCGAAACGGCCCGGCCTGAGCAATGCAGGGTCCAGCATATCCAGCCGGTTGGTGGCAGCTACAAGCTTGACCTCACCCCTCGCGTCGAAGCCGTCCATCTCCGCCAGCAGCTGCATCAGAGTCCTCTGCACCTCGCGGTCTCCGCTGGTGGCCCCATCCATCCTGCGGGCCCCAATGGCGTCCAGCTCGTCGATGAAGATTATGGCAGGAGACTTGTTCTTGGCCAGCTCGAAGAGCTCTCTGACTATCCGGGCGCCCTCGCCGATGTACTTCTGGACGAACTCAGAGCCCACCACCCTTAGGAAGGTGGCCTCGGTGCTATGAGCCACCGCCTTGGCCAGAATTGTCTTTCCAGTTCCGGGCGGACCGTGCAGGAGCACGCCCTTGGGCGGATCTATGCCCACGGCCACGAAGAGATCTGGCCTCTTAAGAGGAAGCTCAACTATCTCCCTGATCTCCTCGATCTGGAAGTCCAGGCCTCCTATCTGGGAGAAGTCAACATCAGGGGCTTCCTCGATCTCCATGCCGAAGACGGCCGGATCGCGAGGCATGGGCAGAACGCACATTACCGCGAAGGACTGCTGGTTCAAGCCCACCTGCACTCCCGGCTTGATCTCCTCCTCGATGAACTGGGAGAGGTTGACGACAAACCGGGGACCAGTGCTGCTCTTGACGATTACCCGGTTCTCGTCCAGGACGTCGATGATGGTCCCCACCACCATGGGGCCGACCCGCAGCCTCTCAAGCTCGCTGCGCAGCTTTCTGGCCTCCCTCTCGAACTTGAGCTTCTGGTTCTCGATGAGCCTCTTCTCTCCCTCCACGCGGTCCTTCTGCTCCCGCAGGGCTAGATTTCTCTCCTCCAGCTGGCGCATCCGGTCCAGAATGTAGCGCGAGAAGTCTGCACCGGCCTGTGAGTCGGTCATTCCATCTCCACTGTCCATAGCTAAAACTTTAATAAACTCTGGCCCCTATAAAGGTTTCCGAGATGAGCGAGATGCAATGCGAGATATGCGGCGCTGAGATCCCAGGAGGACCGAGCAGGATAATAATCGACGGCTCGACCCTGGAGGTCTGCAAGAGCTGTGCACGCTTCGGCAAGCCGGAAGACAAGTGGTCGCCAGTTCCCAGAAGGATGGTCCCGGCCGAGAGGGCCTTCACGGTGAGTAGGCCCAAGCCTCGCGACAGGCTCAGAGATGTGGTCGACATTGTGCCGGAATACGGCAAAAAGATCAGGGAAGCCCGGGAGAGCCTGGGGTATAGCCCTGAGGAGCTGGGGCTCAGGATCAAGGAGAAGGCGGCGCTCATCAGGAAGATAGAGAGAGAGGAGATATCTCCCGAGGACGAGATAAGGAAGAAGCTGGAGAAGGAGCTGAAGATCAAGCTCACCGACCTGGCGGAAGAAGCCAAGATGAAGAGCTCTGGGGCCTCCAAGGTCCTCACCCTGGGAGATATCGCCAGCATTAGACGAAAATGATTGAAGATGCGAGCGAGGGTGTGATCCTGGCGGGGGAAGTGATCCTGGCCGGTGGAGTGATCGTCTATCCTACCGAGACCGTTTACGGCCTGGGGGGCAGCACCCTTGTGGAGGAGGCAATTTCAAGGGTTTTCCGGATCAAGAATAGGCCCCATTCCATGCCGATCTTTATAGCGGTTTCTTCCTACGAGATGCTGGAGAGGGTGGCAGAGATAAACGAGGAGGAGCGGGATATTCTGGAGAGGATCCTTCCCGGCCCAGTCTCAGTCCTGATCAGAAAAAAGAGCATAGTTCCCGACTCTCTGACCGCCGGATCTCCCCTGGTGGGGATAAGGTTCCCGGACCACGAGCTGGCCAGAGAGATCATCGATTCCTGCGGCCCCATCACCTCTACCAGCGCCAATGTCACCGGCTCGCCGCCCCCGGCAAGCGCTGCCGATGTTTCTCGAGAGATTGCGGATGCCGTGGACCTGGTGATAGACGGCGGAAGGTGCAGGTATGCCCAGCCGTCCACCCTGCTCGACCTCTCCGCCAGGAGGGTGGTCAGGAAGGGGGCAGGCCTGGAAGCAGTCTTGAGGGCGATAATGTGAGGATCAGAGACTTCTTTGAGACGAGAGACGGCTGGATCTTTGCCGTTGCTGACTACTATCATCCCCGCGGAATCAGATCCCTCCTGAGATATGTCCCCCACCCCAAAGGAGAGCGGATGGCCAACGGAAAGCGATACCGCAAGCTGGACTTCGAGGAGTCTTACCAGTTCTTGAGAAAAGAGCGGCCGGATTATGTCCAGGATCTGCACGTCGTCCCGGAAGAGGACGTCGAGCGTCTCTTCCTGCCCTCTCGGGGCCTGGCGAAGGCGGTAGACGTGGACTCCCGAGTCAAAACCATCGCCTCGGTGCTTAGGGAGGCAGGCCTTCCTTTGGAGGCGATGGGGCTCACCGGCTCCATGCTCCTCGAGTTGCACAGCCCTTCCTCGGACATAGACTTCGTGGTCTACGGACCATGGTGGTGGAAGGCCAGAGATGCCCTAGCCAGGGCCAAGGAGGAGGGCAGTATCCAGGACCTGGATGAGGAGATGTGGAGGACGATCTACTCCAAGCGCAAGCCTGAGCTTGGCTTTAATGAGTTCGTCCTTCACGAGAGAAGAAAAGGCAACCGGGGCATGATCGAAGGCACATACTTCGACCTGCTCTTCACCAGGGATTACGACCAGATTGCTCCGCAGCCGCCAAGCCCGGGAGAGGTCCTGGGAAGGAGCCGGATCAGGGGGCAGGTGGAGGATGCTGCCTTTGCCTTCGACAGCCCGGCCGTCTACCGGCTGGACCACTCGGAGGTAGTCGAGATCCTGTGCTACTCCCACACCTATGCCGGGCAGGCCTGGCCGGGAGAGACCGTGGAGGCAGAAGGGGTCCTGGAGAAGACCCCCCAGGGCCTGAGGCTGGTGGTGGGAACCACCAGGGAGGCCAAGGGGGAGTGGATAAGGTCGATCTCGCTGCTGGAAGAGGAAGCCCGGAGAGAAAGGAGAGATAGAGGCGCGGGATCTTTGACCGTCTCAGGTTCATTGCCTATTGGAGATTCATAGCCTATTGGAGGTCCATCTTATGTTGGAAGTTCGAGCATTTGACATCGAGATCGGGCAGCACAAGGTAATGCTCAATGTGGCCGATGCCCGGGCCATGGGGCTCAACGCCGGCGACCGGGTGAGGGTGAGGACCAAGGGGGCCTCCACCACTGCCATCCTGGATACCACTACCCAGATGGTGGCTCAAGGAGAGATAGGCATCTTCACCGAGGCCCTCAAGGAGCTGAAGGAGCCCAAGAAGGTGGACGTCCTGCCTGCACCCAAGCCCATGTCCCTCTGCTACATCAAGAAGCTCATGGACAACCAGAAGCTTAGCGAGGAGCAGATCCGGTCCATCGTGCAGGACATAGTGGACAACAACCTCTCAGAGATAGAGCTGTCAGCCTATATTACGGCGTCCTATATCCACAACCTGGACTCTCAGGAGACTGAGTGGCTGACTCGAGCCATGATCGAGACTGGGGAGAGGATCCACTTCGACACCCATCCCGTCATGGACAAGCACAGCATCGGAGGCGTTCCGGGGAACAAGGTATCCCTCCTGGTTGTTCCAATCGTCGCCGCGGCAGGCCTGCTCATTCCCAAGACCAGCTCCCGGGCCATCACCGGCGCGGGAGGGACTGCCGATCTCATGGAGGTGCTGGCGCCAGTGGAGTTCAGCGCCGAGGAGATCAAGGAGATCACAGAGAATGTGGGTGGGGTGATCGTATGGGGTGGGGCCACCAACATCGCCCCGGCAGACGACAAGCTGATCAAGGCCGAGTACGCCCTCTCCATAGATCCCTACAGCCAGATGCTGGCATCCATCATGGCCAAGAAGGGCGCTGTTGGAGCCGACGATGTGGTGGTTGATATGCCTGTGGGCCCGGGAACAAAGCTGCCCACGGCGCAGGCGGGAAGATCTCTGGCCAAAGATCTCATCGACCTGGGCCAGCGCCTGGGAATCCAGGTGGAGTGCGCCATGACCTTCGGAGGATCTCCGGTGGGCAGAACCATCGGTCCTGCTCTGGAGGTTCGGGAGGCCTTGTCAGTGCTGGAGAACAAGGGCGGGCCCAACAGCTTGCGGGAGAAGAGCCTGGGTCTGGCGGGCATCCTCCTGGAGATGGGCGGGGCGGCCAGCAGAGGAGAGGGCTACAAGGCTGCAGAGGAGCTGCTCTCCAGCGGAAAAGCGCACAGTAAGCTGATGCAGATCATAGAGGCCCAGGGGGGAAACCCCGGGGTGAAGTGCGAGGAGATCGCAATTGGAGAGAACAAGGAGGATCTCCTATCACCCATCAGCGGCTATGTGGTGGCCTTTGACAACAAAAAGCTGGTTGAGCTGGCCCGCATGGCCGGCGCACCCTCGGACAAGATGGCAGGCGTGATAATCCACCGCAAGATGGGCGAGCAGGTCAAGAAGGGAGATCCCCTCATCACCATCTGCTCCAGCTCAGACTGGGAGCTGGAGAGTTCTATCAAGGAAGCCAAGAGACAGATGCCCATTGTGATTGAGGGCATGCTTCTCGAGAGATACCCCCGGGTGACGGAGATATGACCTGCGATATGACCCTTATCCCAGGAACTAAGGCATTACATATCCCACGAACTAATGGCATGACATATTCCACAAACTAATCGCTCAAGGAGAGACATCATGAAGGTCGCAATAACTTACCATGAAGCCTTTGGCAGGGACGGATTCAGTGTCCTCAAGGACAGGATCCGGCCCTCCTTTGAGGAGCTTAAAGCGTCAGGATTGATAGATGGAGAGACGGTCAAGGTCTTCTTGCCCGGACCAGCTCCCTTAAGGCTGGTGGAGAGGGCTCACACGCCGGGACATATGGAGAACATGGCCACAGATCCCTACCGCGAGGTCGCCATTCTGTCGGCGGGCAGCGTGATAATGGCATCAGAGCTCGTGGCTTCCGGCCAGGCGGAATCGGCCTTTGCCTATACCGGCACCGCCGGCCATCATGCCTCCCGGGGGAGCTGCTGGGGCTTCTGCTATTTCAACGACGTGGCCATCGCCATACTCCGCCTGAGGGAGATGGGTCTACAGCGCTTTCTCATAGTGGACGTCGATCCCCACTTCGGAGATGGGACGCGCGACTTCTTCGGCGACGACCCTTCGGTATTTCACATAAACTTCCATAGCGGCACAGACGAAAAGCACGATCCCGCCCGTAACAACTACGATATCGGACTGGGATTTGGCGCTAGCGACGAGCAGTTCTTGCGGGCTCTTGAGACGGCACTCGCGCTGGCGAAGGACTTCGATTTCCAAGAGGCCTTCGTCATCTTCGGCCACGACTCCCACCAGGACGACTACGGCGGCTTCAACCTCACCTGTAGCGCCTATCCCAGAATGGCGCAGATTATCAAGAATGCCGTCGGAGACCGAGGCCTAGTCTTTGTGCTGAGCGGAGGGGCTACCGTTCACGTGGCCAGGGAGGCTATACCTGATGTGATCAGAGTGCTGGCCGGACGGTGGCCGAATTGAGGATGGCCTCCGGCTGCTATCCTTGTATCCTGGATAGGGCCAAGTTCGAGAGCGACCTGGTACTGGCTACAGAGGACGAGAAGAAGGGCGCCATAGAGGAGCTGCTGGACTTCATGGCCTGCCACAAGGGAGGGGTGCCGGCACTGGTGGGCACAGAGAGGGAGAGGATAATAAAGAGGCGAAGCCGGAGCCCTGACCCCTACCGGACGTTGAAAGAGGAGAGCAATCAGCTGGCGAGAAGCCTTCTGCCTATAGCCAGAGAGTTCTTCCTTCAATCTGAGGGCAAGCTGGAGGCCCTGATCAGGATAGCAGCCGCGGCAAACTCTATGGAGTTCGGCGTCAAAGGCCATGATTTCGACAACTCTACCTTCGGCGCAGCCTTTGCAGACCTTCTGAAAGAGAGGCTGGAGGGAGATCTTGCCGAGGTGGAGAGGCTCCTTGACCAGTACGAGAAGATCTTCTACCTGACGGACAACTCAGGGGAGGCGGTCTTCGACCTGTTTGTGGTTGAGAAGCTCAAAGAGATGGGCAAGAGGGTGGTCATGGGGGCCAAGTCGGAGCCCGTATTGAACGATGTCACAGCCGAGGAGCTGAGGGCCATGAGCGAGGAGGAGGTGGTGGCCACAGGTCCTGTGGTGGGGACGACTTTGGAGAGCCTGAGCCCTGTGGCACTGGATCTCTTGCATGGCAAAGAGTGGCTTATAGTCGCCAAAGGCATGGGAAACTATGAAACCATCTCTGAGTTCCAGGAGCAGCTGAAGGGAAGGCTGATCTACGTTCTCAGGGCCAAGTGCGAGCCAGTGGCCATGAATCTGGGGGTGCCAAGGGGATCTCTGGTGGTCAAGACGGCCTAGCTGCGGCCTGTGAGGGCCTTGCTCTGCCCCGACAACCTTTCACTGAGCAAGCTAGTTTTTAGTCTGCAATTGAGAGTTTGAGTTTCCGTTTCCAATTGAGTTTGCCCATTGACCGGGAATCACATCCAGCAGTCGAAAGAGCAAATCGATCTCTCAACCGTTTTCGACACTCATTCGGGTGGTGTTCCCCGCGAACGCGTAGGGCGTGCGCCCGCGGCCTTGAGCGGGAGCTAAAGGCATCGGGGCGACACAGTAGGCAGCATGATAGTCAGGAGCTGCAGCTTGAGCGCCGGAGAACAGCCAGACTCGGGAGAGGAGAGACGAGGCACACCAGGTCGCCTTTCGCAGGAAAAAAGACGCCTATAATCTCAGCGGTAGTTCATGTCCGGCTCCTGCTGGGCTGCCTCCTCCGGCTCCTCGAACGCGAGGTTTTCGAGAGATATATCCAGGTCGAGGAGGGGCAGCAATGTCTGGAGCAGGTTTTTGGTCGCCTTGAGATCTACAGGGTACTCTCCAGTGGTAGCCCCCAGGAGGCAGAAGCCGCGCATTCCGTAGAGGGGGGCCAGCCCGGCCAGAAGGCCGTTCAAGCCTCCGATGGCACCATTTCTGAGCAGCGGCAGACCTGCCTCTTCGAGCTGCCTCGCTGCGTCTGAATCGCTGGCAACGCCCAATACCCTGTTCTCTGCCTCTCCCAGATAGGCGGCCAGAGCTATGAAGTCTGTTGAGCCGCGAGATCTGGCCTCCTCCAGAATTTCTCCTGCCAGGCAATACATCTCTCTTATCTCCAACGGCTGGGCGTCGCCCGAAAATATGAGCAGTCCCTCTCTCTCTTTAGGCGCTTTCAGCTCAGCCTGCAATAGATAGGCCAGGCCGTCGGATATCATGATCTGGGCCGGGAATCCCGTGGAAAAAAAAGACTTTACAGGCTCGCATTCCAGAGCAGTGGCCAGATAATCTGCCGCCACCTTGCCCACGCTACCAAGCCCCGGAAGGGCGCCGATACAGACGCTACGGGAAGAAAACATTAGCTGCAGGTTGCCCTGCAGCTATAACATCTTTTCGCCGATTCCCCATCTTACTGTCCTCCGACGCTGATGATCCAGTTTACGGGAAGAGTGCTGTTGTTCACCTGCACCTCAGCGGGTCCCAGCTGGCCTGTCCGCCTCACATAATAGAAGGAGTTGCCCGTGGCATTCTGCAGCTCTGCCATTAAAGGTATCAGACCATAGCCGTAGAAGCATACGTAAAACTCCTCGCTCATGGGCATGGCAGGCACCTCGATATCCGCCATGGAGATAAAGTTAGGGTTAGTGAAGTACGGCAGCTGCGTATCCGCGTAATGGTATAGCAGATTCAGATCTTTATCGCGGATCTCAATGGTGAAAGGCAAGGGCGTTGGGAACGAACTGATCGAGCTGTTCCACCTATCTGAAGCCATTATTGATATAAACTGAAGCTTCCAGCCCGGCTTTGGCGGCTGGAACTTCACTGTCTGTCCGACATCGATAGCAAAAGATGTCGCAAGTGAGGCGTTCATGACTGATATGTTGGTATCACTAAATCCCTTCAGCTCGTTGAATCCACCTGCGGCCGGTTGTGTGGTTTGGGCCAGGGAATTGAAACAGAGCACTGCACAGCACAGTGCCGCCAATAACAAGATCACTTTCTTCAAAGGATCACCCAGTTTGGGCAATGGTAGCCCGCCCATATATAGATAATGCTTAGCGCAAAATAAATAAAAGTGAGTAAATTAATTATATTATTAATAATTATCATGTAGTGAATCAAAGCTGGTTGATTTCAAATATTATAGGACTTACGCACTTGGCGGAATCTTTTATGTTCTCACTTAGGGCATTTCTCAGACTAGAAGTAGAAAGGCTCAAGACGGGAATAAGTTGGTTTGAGGCCAAGCGGAGAATCATACGTCATGCTATCCACTTATATATAAAATATCCTAGTTATTTATTGTTTGGAAGGGCAGTTCACAGATCAAAGGCGATGTAAACGGGGATGTAAAATATCCAGACATAATAGATGACCATCAGAGTGAGGCCCAGGGGCACAGCCAGCCGTGACCACTCCCGGCTGGTGATATTCAGCTTGTTGGCGGCCACAATGTTGGCTATGTTCCCTGGGATGAGCATTCCCCCGGAGATCAGCAGCCCCATGAGCATGGCCTTGATCTGCTCTAGCGACATCTTGGGCGTGATCTCAGAGGCAGTCAGGGTGGCATTGTCCAGGATGGCAGAAAGCATATTGATCCAGTAGAGGATCTGCGGAGGGACCTGGACCAGGTAGTGATCGATCATTACGTCCAGGCCGTTTCCCAGGAGCAGGAGCGCCATAACGAAGAGATAAATCCTACCGGCCCTCTTGAAGACATCCTCAAGGGTCTCCCCTTTGGGAGCACATTCCGCTTCCTCGGGATCGCAGGCCGTTTTGACGAACATGGAGGCCAGCACTCCCATGGCCAGGCAGCCGGG
>Ga0315289_10005527_pt1 | contig 18678 bp, 15 predicted proteins | sample YL17G11_40_MG_FD_203452 | JGI IMG/M metagenome (GOLD analysis project Ga0315289, IMG submission 203452) | Sediment microbial communities from Yellowstone Lake, YNP, Wyoming, USA - YL17G11_40 | ecosystem: Environmental > Aquatic > Freshwater > Lake > Sediment | place: USA: Wyoming | collected...
GAGATTCCGGGGCCGGAAACACCAGAAGTCGAGGCCCCTGCACCAGCCGAACAGCCGGCAGACACAGAAGAGATTTCATTGGCGCCGGAAACAGGAATTCCCATCCCAGAAAGCGAGCTGACCAGCGCTGACACAGCTCTAACCAGCGAAGGAATCAGTGTCCTGGGGGAAACCGACCGGGACTACCAGGTGACAGATGACACACTGGCCGAAACTACAGGCACATTAGGAACAACAGGAACGATGGGGACAACAGGCACGGGTGGTACAACACCTGAGCCGTCGCTGGAAGAAATTGAGGAAGATGTAAGTATGGATACCTTCGGCAGCGGCTCAGGCCTGCTGGACCTTTCGCTGCAGGCCGATGACACCTCCCTGGGCGCTATTCTCGACGAGATTTACTCTGCCGAAGGGGCCGAGGTCAAGGAGCCGGCCCCCGCAAAATCAGGTCCGCCGGAAGAGGCCGAGCAGCTCGAAGCTCCGGCAGAACTCGGCGGAGGCGAGCTACCCGAAGATGAACTGACCGCTCAGGCCGTGCCGGAGGCGGCTGCAATAGCTCCGGCGTATGCGTACATTGAGCCGGAGCCGGATGTGATAAGTAACACGCTGGGAATACTGTTATTTTTGCCTCTTGTGCTGTTTATTTACACCGCGGTCATGGCCGTTGGAGGACTAAAAGGCGTACTGCCCCTGGCAAAAATCCAGGGTACAATCTGGTATATTATGATTGGGGCCGTTGTGATAACAGGCGTGGCGGTCGGTGCTGCTTTTATGCTAAGCAGACCTTCTCCGCCAGCAGGGGCTGTAGCCAAAAAGGAAAAGAAGGCAAAACCCCTGAAAAAATCCAAAAAGGGAAAGGAATCTCCACCGCCGGCGTCTGAAGAAACCGCCGTGTAATTCGTCGTGCGTCCCCTCGACTTCGCTCGGGACAAGCGTGCGTAGTTTGTGGTTCGTATTTCGTTGTTTCTGCCATAGGCGGGCAAAATCGTCAATCCTGTACGCTATTTTTCTTCCAGCCAGTGCGAGGTAAGAACCGCAAGGTCAACCTCATTCTGGTGAGCATTTGCAACTGCGAATCCTTCGAAAAATGCTGACAAAACGTTGCAAAAAAGTTTCAGACACGCGACGGCGTGATTAAACATAAACGTGTAACAAAAGAATTAAGAAGGGCAAAAAAATTCAGGCAAACCACGAAACGAGCGGGACTTATGGGTGCCGCCAGAAGATGGCAGGGCCATAGCACCGCCATTGGGGTCGCCATAGCTAACGAAAAGCGAAACGTAATCGAAAGAGAAAAGAAGAATATCTCGAATACGAATTCGAATACGGTTAATTGCTCTCTTCCTTCTTCGAATTCGGTTCGGACCACCGAAAGCGGATAATTTTGCCAATTTGCTCTTGACGGATTACTGCAAATCTGTTTTATTTATCCGCGTAGATGAAAAAAAAGAGCTATCTTTATTATCTTGGAAAGGATTGAACAATGCGAGCGCTTAAACTTTCGGTTGTTTCTATCGTCTGTGCTTATCTATTACTGCTGACCGGCTGCGAGTCGCCGCAGCAAAAGGACCTTCGAATCCAGAACGACACCCAGCGTAAGCACATAGCAGAGCTGGAAAGCGAGCTTCAAGCCACCAGTTTGCAGCTTGAGCAGGCAAAAAGACAATTCGCTGATGCGAAAGAAAAGGGCGGTATCGAAGTAGATACGCTCCAGCAAAAAATCGCCGCGCTCGAAGAAGACCTGGCTAAAAAGAAAGAGCTGATTGCTTCGATGCAACAGAGGCTGCTTTCCGGCGCAGCTCTACCTATTGAGCTTAGCGCCAAGCTGGAGGATTTTGCCAAAGCCAACGAGCAAATGGTCAGCTTCGACCCGAACACGGGCATAGTAAAGTTCAAAAGCGACCTGCTTTTCGAAAAGGGAAGTGACAAAGTGGCGCCTGCGGCAGCGGAAGCTGTTAAATCGCTTTGCGGAATCTTGAATTCCGAAGAGGGCAAGAAATTTGATATCATAATCGCCGGCCACACCGACGACCTCCCCATCCTCAAGCCCGACACCCGCGCACAGCACCCGACTAACTGGCACCTGTCAGCCGACAGGGCGATATCCGTGCTGGACGTGATGGGGACAAATAACATCGACCCCAAGCGAATGAGCGTGCGAGGTTTTAGCGAATATCGCCCCGTTGCGCCGAACTCGCCCGGCAAAAAAGGCAACCCGCAAAACAGGCGCGTCGAGATTTACATTGTCCCCGAAGGGGTCTGACAATAACGGATAGCGTTTAGTATTTAGCCCGCGGTTTTACCGCAGGCCATACGAAATACGAACGACAAACCGCTATCCACGACAATGGCAGAGCGCACTCTAATTATTATCAAGCCGGACGCTGCTCAGCGACATCTGGTCGGCGAAATAATCAGCCGGTTCGAAAAAAAAGGGCTTAAGCTCGTCGCGGCAAAATTTATGCAAATCCCGCTGCGGCTTGCCCGCCGACTTTACGCTGTCCACAAAGGCAAGAGTTTTTATGAAGGCCTCGTGAAATATCTATCTTCCGCACCGTCGCTTGTAATGGTCTGGGAAGCTGATGGCATCATAGATATGGTGCGAAAAATGATGGGGGCCACCTTCGGCTATGATGCCCAGCCGGGCACCATCCGCGGGGACTTTAGCTGCTCAAAAGGATACAACCTCATTCACGGTTCCGACAGCCCGCAGTCCGCGGAACAGGAAATCAAGTTATTTTTCGGCCCTGAAGAAATCATCAATTATCAATTCACCGATTCCGGCTGGCTCTACGGCAGGAACGATTAGTCCGAAAAAGTGCGCCTTTCTGTAAAAAGTGGATTTTACCCGCTAGAACCAACCCTTTTTTACTTGAACTGACCGCGTCTTTATGGTAGAATACTACAAAATGGCGTTCCAGGAGGAAACTGGAGGAGATAAGAATAATGAGAAAACTTATTCTCGTTCTTGTATGCCTGCTCGTCTTCGGCCTGCCAACGGCAGGTCAGGCGGCCCGCGTCTGGTGGGTTGATGACGATGGACCCGCAGACTTCCATAATATCCAGGATGCCATCGACAACTCTTCGGATGGTGACACTATTATTGTTAAACCGGGCATTTACAGCTATATCTTTTTCAACGGCAAAGCCGTTACGGTTACAAGCCAAAACCCGAACGACCCAAACACCGTCCAGTCAACGATTATTACCGCCGGCTCCGGCTACAGCGTAACCTTTGACTTTCTCGAAGGCAACAGTTCCATAATCACCGGCTTTACCATCACAGGGCGGGGCATCCACTGCTACGGCGCGTCACCAACCATTTCAAAAAACATCATCAAAAATTGTGCAGATAATGGTATTCACGGAGACGGCAATGCTGCTCCTGTTATTTCGGACAATACAATAAAATCCAACGCGTGGATGGGCATATACTCCTGTAACGGGCCAATCACCGGCAACACTATATCGGGCAACGGTTGCGGTATAGCCAGTTGTAACAGCCCAATAACCAACAACATTATCTCAAATAACTACAATACAATCCCGGGTTTTGGCCTTGGCGGCGGCCTGTATAATTGCCACGGCAACATCACAGGCAACACAATTGCAAACAATTATGCCTCCTATAGGGGGGGCGGACTGTATGGATGTAACGGCGATATCAGCAATAACACCATCACCGGAAACAGGGCCAATTCTGAGGGCGGGGGTCTGTTCAACTGCCAGGGGAACATCGGTAATAATATCATCGCAGGAAATGTCGGTTATCACGGCGGCGGACTTTGCAACTGCGGCGGCCTCACATACAACATATATAACAATACCATCACAGGTAATAGAGCGGACTACGGCGGTGCAATCTACAACTGCAGCGGCTTTGTGCGAAATAATATCCTGGCTTTCAACCAGGCAACCGAAGTGGGCGGCATATACGGCCCATGCGACAATTCCTATAATGCTTTCTGGAATAACCAGGGCGGTAACTTCGGCGGCGGTGGAGTCCCCAGCCCAAAAGATGTGGTCATCGACCCGCGTTTTGCAGTCAACGGTCAGTGGGACAGTCATGGCACCGGCGACCCGAGCGATGACACTTGGAATGATGGTGACTATCACCTCAAATCTCAGGCAGGCAGATGGGACCCCAACAGCCAGCTCTGGGTCAAAGACGCTGCAACCAGCCAGTGTATAGATGCCGGCGACCCCAATTCGGTCTGGACCGCAGAATTGTGGCCGCACGGCAAACGCATAAATCTGGGCGCTTACGGCGGAACTCCCGAGGCAAGTATGTCACTGTCAGGCGTCGGTAATGTTGCCGACATAGACAACGATGGCCTGGTAGATTTTAACGATATGGCACTGCTGACAGAAATGTGGCTCTCCGACCAAATCCTGTTGGCCGAAGACCTCAATAGGGACCGAATAGTAAATCTCGCAGATTTTGCCATTCTTGCCGCCAATTGGCGGCCCGGGGCGCCGGCCCCTAATCCTATGACCTGGGCAACACCGCCTTATGCAACCTCGCCTTATTCAATCGCAATGGTAGCTACTACCGCCACCTCAACCGACTGGAGCGGCGTGGAATACTATTTTGAGGACTTCGAGCATCCGCAATTCAACAGCGGCTGGATTTCATTTGCACCAGGCCAGCAGCCCAGGTGGGAAAACACAGGCCTGACCCCCGATACCGAATACTGGTATAGAGTCAAGGCCCGCAATAAACTCAACCTTCTGGAAACCAGCTGGTCAGAGCTTGCTTCCGCAACCACTCTTCCCGAGGATACCACACCGCCGACGCCTGACCCTATGACGTGGGCAACCGAACCTTATGCAACGTCCTCCACGTCAATCCGTATGGTTGCCGCCACTGCATCCGATGATAGCGGCGTCCAGTACTATTTCCAGTGCACTTCAGACGCCAATTACAATAGTTCCTGGCAGGATAGCCCCATATACGAGGCCACGTCTCTGAAACCGGCTCTCTATACCTTTGTTGCCAGAGCACGGGATAAATCGCCCAATTACAATACCACCAGTAACTCGACCCCGGCTACCGTTGACCTTAAACCTCCGACACCAAGTCCGATGCTATGGGCCTCTGGCGGCGAACCGAAAAAAGTCGATAGAGGCGGCTCCTTTAACTGGTGGGCTGTGATGACGGCAGCAGAAGCCACCGACGAGAGCGGCGGCATCCAGTACTTCTTCGAGTGCACCAATAACTCCGGCTTCAGCAGCAACTGGCAAAGTAACCGATACTACGAAGTACAACTCGGCGGACAGTCCGTACCCGCCAGGTTCAAGGTCAAGGCACGCGACGCGCATGGCAACGAGACCGGCTGGTCATCTGAGCTGCCGGCCAATCCCTGACAGCAAAAAAAATTGCCAGCGGACTTGACAACCATTTAACAATCGCCTATTGATTATCCGGTGCTCGAACACAATAATTGGTCATCGATAGTCACAAAAAGGGGATTCGTTATGAAAGTCAGTATTGGAGACACCTGCACCGCCTGCGGGCTTTGTTGCGATACCTGTCCTGAGGTTTTCGAGATGGGCGATGATACGGCACAGGTCATCGTTGATGAGGTGCCTGCCGAATACGAGGACGCTGTTCAGCAGGCCGCCGATGAATGTCCCGTCGAGGCGATTGTGGTGGAGTAAACTCGACTCTCGATATTCGAGTTACGAACATCCTGAAAGCTGCCGACTTCGTTCTCTGGCTTTTCTGACAGCAGCGGCAATCAGAGAACCGAATTTGCCTTCTGCGAGGATTTTGAGTGCTGCTTCGGTCGTCCCGCCGGGCGAAGTAACCTTCTGACGAAGAATGGCAGGGCCTTCGTTATTTTTGGCCGCTTCGACCGCAAGCATACCTGCCCCTTTGGCAGTCTGCAGAACCAGCTCTTTCGCTATTTCCTCAGATAGACCTAATTCAACTCCCGCTTTTATCATTTCCTCCATCAAAAGAAAATAATAAGCCGGGCCGCTGCCGCTTATGGCCGTAACGACATCGAGCAAATCTTCATCGTCGATGACAACTGCCTTCCCGACCGATGAGAAAATTCGCATCGCCTTTTTCAGCATCGGCTTTGCCTTGCGGTTAGCGAATAGCGCACTGGCACCCTGGCCAATCAGGGCAGGGGTGTTCGGCATAACACGAACTATCGCGACATCACCCAGCACACTAACAATACCGTCAATCCTTTTGCCGGCCACGATGGATATGACCAAAGCGTCCCTTTTCACATCGCCTGTTATGCTCTTCAGCGCATCGGCCATATTCTGGGGCTTGATGCTCAAAACGAGCGTCTCTACTTTTGCCGCCAGCTCGGCATTATCCTGCACAGGGATAACATCATATTTTCCGGCAAGAGACTTCAGGCGTTCCGCCCTGATGTCACTTATAAAGACGTCCGCAGGCGCATAAACCTTCGCGGTGATTATGCCCTTTATAAGGGCCTCAGCCATGTTGCCGCTGCCGATAAAACCTATCGTGTCCACTTGTTTCTCCTTGTTAAAATTAATCCTTAATCTATAATCTCATCAGTATTTTCTATAACTAAATATAAAGCTAATTGAGGAGAAAAACAATGCAAAAACAGGTCAAATACGAACAGGCCGTCAAGACCAAATACCCCGAGCAGGTAATAATAGCCATCGCAAAAGACAAATACGGTAAAGCCAATCCCGTTACGCTCGGCTGGACAATGATTGCCTCCTACGAGCCGCCTATGATGGCGATAGCTGTAGCAAAGACACATTATTCAATTAAGACCATCCGGCACTCGAGGTGCTTTACTATCGCATTCCCATCCTCGCAAATGGCTGACGCGGCTTTATTTTTCGGCTCGCGGTCCGGGTGCAACACCGACAAGTTCGCCGAGTTTGATTGCAAAACCCTGCCCGCCAAGAAAATCGACTCGGTTTTGTTGGCTGATGCGGTAGCAAATTTTGAATGCACACTCGAATCGCAAATGCCTGCTGGCGACCACATAATTTTTGTCGGAAAGGTCGTTGCCTCCCATATCAACACCAGGCCGAAAAAACGGCTATATACTGTTGGCCCGGGACATAAATTAGGTGCCGCTTCATAAAAAGATGGAACGTTTTCCGCAACCTGCCTGACTTCTATTCGCAGAACTTGCGGGCAAAAATCCTCCTGCCGAAACTTAACCGGTGAGCAGCTCAAACTCCTCGATACTGAGGGATTGCCTCAGCTTCTGCAAGGCAATCAGTTCAATCTGGCGGACCCTTTCCTTACTTAAGCCCAGGTCCTCGCCGATTTGCTTGAGGGCTTTCTTCTTCTTTTTTATTGGTGAGCCGAGCAGGCCAAAGTGATTTAAGATTATATATTGCTCTCGCTCGTTAAGATTATTGCTGATAACCTGTGCCAAGTTCCGGCGGGCTTTCTCAACAACTGCGATATCCGCTGTCGCTGCTTTCCGCAAATCACGCTCAATATTTGCCAGTGAAACTGCCGCTGCCTTATCAGGTCGAATTACCCCGGCAGGAATCTTGCGGGCATAGCCCTTCACTATAGCCCAGGAGGCCCGGCTGCCGAATCGATATCCCTTCGTGTAATCAAATTTCTCGACCTCCTCCACCAGGGAAAGATTTCCCCTGCTAATGAGGTCCATTAAATTCTCCCCTGTGCCGGCGTGTCTGATTGCAACGCTGACAACAAGTCGCAGGTTCGCTTCAATTATCATTTTCTTGACGCTCTCTGCCTCGGCCAAGTAGTCCTCTATTTGCTTCAATGATGCGCTCGATACACGATTGGGTATCATTTCGGCTCTGGTTTTGTGTGCCAAGAATTTGAGGTAATTGTACCTGCGGAATAGCTCCGCCTCGCGCTCTCTATTGAGCACAGGAGTATCCTTCAATGTTTGTAAATACTCCGGCAGCAGCGATGTTCCGGCTAATTCAAACGGCTCAATACTATCACCCGCCTTTGGCGGAGCAAGCTTTACGCTGCTAATCGGCTTTCCAAGAATCTTCTCCTTCGCATCTTCCTGGAGAAATTCGCGACTTTCGACAAACTCGATCTTTCTGGCCAGAATCTCTTTTGCTCTTCTCTGATTTACAATCCGATATATCGAGCTTTTGCTGCGGCTGAATCGCCTCATCAAATCCCTGACATCGCATCCCTGCTCGAACAGTTTATAAACTTCGGCAGCTTGCGCAGAATCAATTACGCCTGCCGGCCTGGTGAAAATAGGATTATCCGGATTGGCCTTTTCATAATTGGTGATTGTGTATCTGACAGTCTCGTGGGCCTTGCCGATTTGGGCCGCTATCTTGCTTATAATCTGATACCGGGAGAGGGTCGTACCACTCGCAAGTTTGACGGCCTGCTTTATAATCTGCCGTCTTTGCCCATCTGTCAGGCGCGCAAAACTTTTCGCTCTGGCGGCGAGATTCGGATTTGCCTGGAAAAATCGGTCCACCACAGATTGCAAAAAACCGAAGCGTTTTACCCCGTCATCGAAAACAAACTTTTTCGCAATCAAACCTCTTTTTCGCCAGCGATGAATCGTTTTGGTTGAAACGCCCGATGAAGTCGCAAGCCGCTCAATAGAGTAAACCTTTTCACCAAGTTTCGCGGCAAAACCGGGGACTCGACTGCTCAACCTGGAGATGAAAACCCGCAGGTCCTCCAGCAGCTCCTCGCCTTTTATAAGCTGCCGCTCGATTGCGCCTTTCGGGTGAAACCCTGTGATACGGAAGTGCACGAAATCGAAAGGATATTCCTTGTCCTTGTCGATGATTGCACAAAGCTTTTCGGCTGCGTCGATCTGCTTCTGAAGCGACTTTCGAGGCGTAAATCGAAGCTGCATCAATAATTCCGCAAGATTGCGATTCTTTATCTGCCGCATAATTTTTAGTTTGTAGTTGTGAGTTCGTTGTTGGTAGTTTCCGGTTTGTTATTCTAAATTCTACATTCTAAATTTTTCAATTCTATTTTCCCATACCACCAGGTGTCCATTTTACCAAGTTGGTCAAAGAAAAACGGCCTGTGGCACGGCCATCTTGGCCGTGTCCTCACGGGCTGGAAGCTCGTGCCACTGGTTGTTCCTGGATTTGCTGGAGGATTGAAACCTGTAGCGAATATCAGGCGACAAGTCTTTTAGCCACATCGACAGCCGAAGCGGCGTCTGGAGCATAGCCATCGGCCCCAATCTTGCTGGCGTAACCGGGCGTTACAGGTGCACCGCCTATCATAATCTTAGCCGGGATGCCGGCCGCCTTGAGGGCCTTTAGGGTTTTCTCCATGCTCGGCATCGTTGTAGTCAAAAGCGCGCTCATACCAATCAACTGCACGCCCGTTGCCCTGGCCCGCTCGATAAACTTCTCAGGCCTGACATCAACGCCGAGGTCAACAACTTCAAAACCCGCTCCTTTGAGCATCATTGCAACTAAATTCTTGCCGAGGTCATGCAGGTCGCCCTGCACTGTTCCTATCAGAAACTTCCCGACCGGCTTGACGCCCGCCCTGGCGAGCTCCGGTTCGAGAACTTCCATCGCCATCTTCATAGCCCTCGCAGCGATAAGCACCTCAGGTATATAAATCTCGTTCTTTTTGAAACGTGCGCCAACAACATCCATGCCTGCAATCAGCCCGTCGTGGAGAACGGCCGAAGCCTCCGTGCCCTCTTTAAGGGCCGCCTTTGTAATCTCTACTGCAGCGCTTTGATTACCGTCAATAACCGCTTGAGCTAATGCTTTCAAATCTGCCATTCCGTCTTACCTCAATATTTACTTTTCAGTTATGTTGAAATATACCTTACCAGGCCATTCAGAGCAAACACCAAAGAAAATACTCCTCACCTTATCCCCAATCCCCACTTGTGCTTCCTGACGGATTTCAGAATCTTCTCGGCACATTCCAGCGCAGCCAGGCCTTCCTCGGCGCTGACTTCGGGCACAAAAGATCTATCGCCAACAGCCCTCAGAAAGGCCTCCTGCTGCAAGCGGACCGGCTCCTTATCATCGATTTGGAGCTGCTCGATGTGCAACAGGTCCGGCCAGTTCACCATTGTCAGGTCAAAATCCCCGGTCTCTCTGTGCTCTTTTATCCACTTGACGACATTAATATTCGGGTCGGGCTTGATGACAATCCCGCTTTTTTTAAGGTAATCCACGCTCAAATACGCCTGCCGGCTGAACACCCTCACCTTTCTTTCGGTCTTCAAAGCCAACCTCGAAGCGGTGATGTTGGCGATACAGCCGTTCTCGAAAACAATCCTCGCGTTACAAATATCTTCCTTTTCATCTATGACACTGACTCCTACAGCCTCGACTTTCTTAACCCTGCTCGCCGCCAGCGACAGAATAATGTCTATATCGTGTATCATCACATCCAGCACAACGCCGACATCGGTGGAGCGGAACGGATACGGACTTATCCGGTTGGACTCGATGAATCTTGGCTCGATATCGAGCCGCTTCATCGCCTGAACGACCGGGTTGCAACGCTCGGAATGTCCAACGGCCACAACGCTGTTACTTCCCCTCGAAAGTGCTACAATCTTTCTGCCCTCCTTAGCGCTGGCTGCCAGCGGCTTCTCAATAAGAACAGCGATACCATTTTTGATAAAAATTTTCGCCAGCTCCAGATGTGTTACTGTCGGGGTCGCTACCGTTACCGCATCAACCTTGTCGAGAATATCGGCGCAGCAGGTTGCGGCCTGACAATTATATTCCTGGGCAAGATGCCTTGCCTTCTGGATGTCAATATCGACTATGGCAACGAGCTGGCTCTGCGGTAACTGGCTATAGACCTTGGCGTGAATTGTGCCCATTTTGCCCGCGCCTACAACAGCAGTGCGTATCTTAGTTCGGGGTTCGGAGTTCATAGTTCGGAGTTAATCGAAAATCGTAAATCGCAAATCTCATCTTCTTTCAATGCTAATGTTTTCTAAATGTCTCTAAGTACCTGCCAAACTGATGCTCGCTGCTTCTGGTTATCGCATCAATCATCGCCCTGACATTTTCATCGAGCCCGTCCTCCTGCGCCAGAGCTTTCGCATTATCCAGCAATGTGCCGCTGTGGCGGTAGAGCTTCCTGTATGCCTCGAATATCTGCTGCTGCTGCTCTCCCGTAAAGCCAGCTCGCTGCAGACCTCGTTTATTAACGCCCCGAATCCTCTGTGGATAATGCCCGCTGACAATCAGAAACGGCGGAACATCCCTGTTAATCCCGGCAAGCCCCGCCGCATAAGACCACTTACCGACGGTAACAAACTGATGAAGCCCGACAATGCCGCTCAGCCACACACCCGTCTCAACCTTGCAATGCCCGGCCACGTGCACGCAGTTGCTCATAACAATCTTATCTTCGAGTATGCAGTCATGTCCGACATGAGCGCCGACCATAATAAAATTACCACTTCCTACCTTCGTCTGCCCGTCCGGGTACACACTGGGGTGGATTGTTGCCTGCTCGCGGAAAATGTTTCCATCACCTACCACAAGACCGCCAATTGGGGCATCCAAACCCAATGTCAATATCTGCGGTCTGCACCCAATCACGCAACTGGGGAAGAAGTGGTTGTTCTTGCCGACCCTGACATTGCCCTCAATGACCACGTTGGCATCGAGAATGGTGCCGGAACCGATTGAGACGTCGCTGCCTATCACGCAACCAGGCCCAACAACAACATCCGGGGCGAGCTTGGCACCCTTACCAACCACCGCGCTTGCGTGTATGGTAGTCATTCTATGCCTTCTATTACCTATACGAAAAACCCTAAATGTCCGTCCTCATAACCGTTTCATCGTCAACGAGCATAAACCTTATCTGCGCCTCGGCAACTATCCTTTCGCCAACCATTGCCTTGCACCGGCACTGCGCTGTTCTTTTTCCGACCCTGACCGCCTCGGCAGCGAGGATAAGCTGGTCTCCGGGCACGACGGCCCGACGCAATTTTACGTCGTCCATACTCAACAGCACCGCAAGTTTCCCCGTATGCTCCAGCCGCTGCGCAAATAACAGCCCCGATACCTGCGCCATTGCCTCCACAATAAGAACACCGGGCATAATGGGCGTGCCGGGAAAATGCCCCTGGAAGAAATGCTCATTAAAGGTTACATTCTTTATCCCTTTTATCCGTATATCACCTTCGATTTCAATTACCCTGTCAACCAGCAGGAACGGATACCTGTGCGGCAAAATCCTGGCAATCTGGCGAATGTCCAGAATCGCATCGGTGCCGAACTTGCGGATGCGCTCCTGCTGCTGGGCCGCTTCATACAATCTTGTAACCAGTTGCTGATTAAGAGAGTGCCCGCTTTTATAGGCCACAATCCTGCCCGAAATCGCCTGGCCCACCAGCGCAAGGTCGCCAATCAAATCAACAATCTTGTGCCTGACGCACTCGTTTGGAAATCTGAAACTATTTTTAATCGGCCCTTCTGAGTCGATAACCAGGATGTCGCGGGGACTAAGGTGCGTGCCTATCCCGCGGGCCTGAAACTGCTTTGCCTCGGCTTCAAGCAAAAACGTTCGAGCCGGCGCCAGATGCTTCTCAAAACTCTCCGTGGTCACCTGGCAGCTAAAAATCTGCCTGCCGATGCCGGTATGCCCGCCGTAATCTAAGTCGTAGGTAATACTCAACCCGTCACTAGAATTTGGCAGGGCATATATCGATGCGTCACCGGCTGTAATACTGATCGGCTCTCTGACTATAAACTCCTTTCGGCGAACATCCTGCTCAACTGCCCCGATGTGCTTGAGGACTTTGAAATACTCGGCGCTGCTGCAATCCGGAGCCGGCAGCTCCGGACCCTCAACCTCCACTACCACGTTGTCAATCTCCATCGCGCTCAACGCCGCCAGACAATGCTCGATGGTTTCTATACTGACAGAACCCCTCTTTATCGTGGTGCGGCGACTTCGCTCGGCAAGGTTGGGCGCAACAGCACTAATCCGGACCGGCTCGGGGACATCCGTCCGCACAAACACTATCCCGGAATCGGCAGGGGCAGGGCGAAAAATTACCTTTGCATCCTTACCCCCAAACATCCCCTTGCCGGCAATTTTGCCTTCACTTTTTATCGTCTTTTGCAGCTTCAAGTTCTTCAATCCTCTTTGTTAGCTGCTTTAACTGCTCAGCGATTTTGGGCAGTCGCATCACCAGACCAACTATCCGCAATGCCTCTTTTCTCTCAATCGCCGGCGTCCAGGCCAACTGCCGGCCGGCAGGGACATCATTCATAACACCGGCCTGAGCGCCAATCATAACGCCGTCTTCTATCTTTATATTATCCGCCAGACCCACCTGGCCCGCCAGCACCACACCATCTCCCAGTCGGCAACTGCCTGAAATACCGACCTGGGCTGCTATCAGGCAGCACTTGCCTATCACCACGTTATGAGCAATTTGCACGAGGTTGTCTATCTTGGTCCCCGCTCCAATTACGGTATTTCCGAACTTTGCTCTGTCAACACAGCAGTTGGCTCCTATCTCGACAAAGTCCTCGATTATCACACCGCCATTATGCGGAATAAGCCTGTGGCTGCCGTCGATAAATACGTACCCGAAACCTGTCGAGCCGATTGTGCTGTTTGCCTGAACGATGACATTGTTACCCAGCCGGCAGTTGTGATAAATAACAACATTGCTGTCAAGACGGCATCTCCTGCCGATTTGTGAATTCTCGCCTATTTTGCAGCCGCTGCCGATTATAGTATTTTCGCCGATTTCCACTCCATCGTCAATTACCGCTCCCGCACCGACAGCAGCGGTTCCGGCTATCCTGACATTGCGCCCGATTTTGGCGCTCGGCTCAATGCCCTCAGACACCCCCTTGAGCTGCGGCGCGAAGATGTTCAGAGCTTCTATCAAAGCCGCATTAACATCTTTGACAATCAACTGCGCGCCATCAAAGCCCTCGACTCGCCGGGCAACAATAACTGCTCCAGCACGCGACTTTCCGAGGACAGCCAAATGCTTATCGCCCGTAACGAAAGTGACCTCGCTCTCGCCGGCAGCTTCTATCGGCCCAACAGCGGTAATCTCCCTGCCGACATAATCCTCGTCAGCAACTAACACGGCTCCGAGTCGCTCAGCCAATTGTGCAACCGTCAACACCATCTTGCTATTTGGCCGTGCCTTCCTGTGCATCCAGCCGACCTACAACCTCCTCGGTAAGATCCAGACAGCCCGCACTATACAGCACTTTGTGGGTGCTCACTGTCATCATAAGCTCGTCACCACTTTCTATAGGAAAGTCCGGCTCATCCACTTCCAGCACCAATTCCAGACCCTTTTGTTGTGCAAGCTCACCGGTTATGCGCAGAATTTCCTTATAAAGGTCTTCAGTCCATTGCCGGTTCTTCAGCACCCTTTGCTGATTGTTGAACTGACGCTGAGCGTCGAGACCGGCCCGCTTTTCCAGAAGCCCTTTGACCTGCACCAGATAGTCGCTGCTGCTGGGCTTAAGCGCTTTCAATCCCGCCTCCTGTGCTTCAATCTCCTTGGCAAGCTTTTCCTCTTCTGCCTTTATTTTAGTCTGTTCGGCGTTCGCCTGCTCTGCGTATTTGGAATTTCTCTTGCAATTACGGAAGGTCTTCCTGACACTCACGACCCCGATTTTTGAAGAGGGCTTATCCGTCTTTGGCTGGGCCTGCCCCTGACAGAGATATTCGGGCGCCACGAACAAAACTGCCGCGCACATCAAACAGCCCAAAACTATCATCTTCATTTTCATATACTTTATCCTTTCCATAGAAACTTAAAAGTTAAAGTGCAAAGCGGAAAACTAATGAAAATTCCACAGTTTTGCATTTTTAGTTTTACACTTTTAGTTTCTTCATCGCACCAGATTGATATGCCCCCGCTGCTGTCCTGCGACAGCAAGGCGCAGGGGTGATTCTAAAACAATCCGCCTATGGAGAAACTAAATGCCTGCGTCTCGTCCTGGTCGTCTTTCATAAATGGCATCGCAAGCTCAAACCTCATCGGCACTGGTCCGAACCATTGCGGTATCTGTATCTGTATGCCTGTTCCCACCGAGGCACGGTAGCCGCCGGTGTCGATTGTGCCGCTATCCACGAAAAATAACGCCGAAAAATTCTCGCCTATCAAAGGCATAGTTACCTCGGTACTGGCCAGAAATATCCAGTCACTGCCTATCGGGTCTTCACGCTCCGGCGTAGAGACGCTGGTCTGCAGCCCTCTTGTGCTCACGCCCCGATATCGAAAACCTCTGATGCCGTAGGTGCCTGTCCCGCCTCCGTAGAATTTTTCAAAAGGCGGCGCATCACCTGCTACCGTAGCCGCCTGCAGCTTTGCAGCCAGAACAGTTTTCCGTTCAAGCAAATCCTCATAAAGCGTCCTGTACCATACATAACCCCCTTTCAATATCCCGAAGTTCTCAGCGCCGGTAACCTGTTCGTAGCCGGTATCAAAACTATAGCCCCTGCTGGGGGTAAATCTGTCATCAACCATATCCCTGCCGACACCAACCTTGACGCCGGCAAGAAGGTTGCCTCCCTTCACATCCCAGATTTCTTTGGGCGCGTCAGAATCGATGTCTGCGACATCGACATTCTCAAGCCGGAAACCAAGAGACCTGCGCCAGCGGTTTTTGCGTCGCTGCTCGAACCCCAGATACGACCGCAGACGTTCCTCAACGTAGCTCTCCCTGCCCCGTGCGTAGCTTGAGCCAACCACATCCATTGATGTGGGCTTATCGCGAAAGTATGGCTCGGTAAAGGAAACCGAATATTGGCTGACCTGGGTGCCCGGCTCAAGGGACACCCGAAGGGTTTGGCCTGCACCCCTGAACGCCTTCATTGTGATAAACTCCCCGAAGCTCTCGGGCCAGTCCATGATATCGAAATTGCGCTGCTGAAAAACCAGCCGGCCTATCACTCCGGCGTCGCTGCCAACGGCAACACCCGGACTCCACATACCGGTCAGTCCTTCCTTTATATCAACCGTGACATCCTTGCGGTCTGTTGCTCCGTCGGCGGGGCCCACAGGCCTGATGATTGTCTGCTCGGTAAGCAGCATCCTCTGAATGTCTCTTTCCAGCTTACCGCCGCCCTCCTTTGGAGCTATATCGGCATTATACAACTGGCCCGGCGTAAAGCCATACTCATCCAGTATCCGCCGGACAACCTTATCGTGCGTAACCTCATTGCCGCTTATGTCAACCTGCCCTATCCGAAACTGGCCGCCTTCAGTAATACTAAACTCCACATCGACAACATCGGTGCCGGCTTCTCCGAACACAACTCGCTGCTCAACATCCGCATCTACAAAACCGTTCTCACGGTAAAGCTTGAGAATAGCTGCGGCATACGAATCTGCGCTTCGCCGATTATAGACGCGGCCCGGCTCAAGTTTGAGCCCGTCTCGCAGTTTCTCCAGCGTGACCTGGTCAAAGAACTTATTGCCCGTGATAACAATTTTCCCGACCTTATAGACAGGCCCTTCTTCGATTATGAAGGTGACGTATGTCTGGCCTTCCGCCCGGACGCTGTGATTGAGAAAGCCCCTCTGATAATAAATACTTCGCAGCCGCTCCACATCCGCAGCCACCTTCTCTTCAGTGTAGTAACTTGGCCAGAGAAACCACTCCCGCGTCCGGAGCTTTATTGCCTTTTTGAGGTCGGCGGTCTTTATGGCCTTATTTCCTTTGAACTGAACTTTGGTGATTTTGACTCGCGGCCCCTCATCAATCGTGTAAGCGACTTTCCCTTCGGGCAAGCCGCTGTTATCCACCGTCACGCGGGCGTCGGGAAAACCTTTCTGGCGATAAAATTCTACCAGCGTTGCTCTGCCGAACTCGGCCAGAATCAGGTCGAGGTAATCACCCACCTTGAAGTCCAGCTTTTCGCGAAGGGTTTTATCCTTAAAAGTGCGGCTGCCCCGAAAATCTATCGACCTGACGACACTCGCCCTTCCAACCTTCTGAACGTTGAACGTTGAACGTCGAACGTCGAACGTTGAACTATCTAAAACAGCAGATGCACACCCCGAACCTAACAGAAACACACAAGTGCACAAGTGCACAAGTGCATAATGAACGTTGAACGTTGGACGTTGAACGTTGAGTGTTGAACAATGGCGCTTCTGTGCCGCCTTCCATTCTCCGTAGGGCCTTCTCCGCCGAAGGCCTTCTCCGCCGTAGTGCCTGCTACGCCGAAGTTCATCCTTCGTAGTACTACGGAGAATGGACGGCTGCGAAGGCTGTAGGCTACGAAGGCTGGACGCCTGCGAAGGCTGGACCTCCGAAGCCCTTCTTCGCCCCCCGTAGGCCTCCGAAGGGCGGGGATGAATCTTATTTTTCACTTTCTCACCTATCTAAACCATTAACGAGTTCGTAGTTATGTGTTATGAGTTCGTAGCAACTACAAACTACGAACTATGAACAACGAACTATGAACAATGAACAATGAACAAACCTAAAACGGCACCACCCCTGAGGCCGGCTCACCTACCTGGGCAGCATTTTCAAAACGCGTGACCCTCTCTCTGAACACCAGCTCCACGTTGGCGGTCGGGCCGTTACGCTGCTTGGCTATTATAAGCTCTGCCCTGTTGTCCGGCTCGTAATCGGTCTGGCCGCGATGATAGTAGTCTTCACGGTGCAGCAGTATCACAACATCGGCATCCTGCTCAATGCTGCCGCTTTCACGCAGGTCGCTCATCCTCGGTCGGTGGTCCTCTCTGCCCTCCGGAGCCCGATTTAACTGACTCATCACTACAACAGGGATATTCAGCTCCCTGGCTAATGCCTTGACATACCTGGAAATCTCGGTTATCTCCTGCTGACGCGACTCCACTCTGCGCTCCCCTATATGCATCAGCTGCAGATAGTCCACGAAACAGCAGCGTATGTCATATTGGCTCTTCAGCCGTCTTGCCTTGGCCCGAAGCTCCAATGGCGTCAGAGTTGAGGTATCGTCGATATAAACCGGCGCCTCAGAGAGCTCCGCGCACGCATCAGCAAGCATCTTGTAATCTTCATCGCCGAGCAGTCCCTTCCTGACCTTCTGGCTGTCAATCTGACTTACACTGCACAGAAACCTCTCGGCTATTTGCTGCCTGCCCATCTCAAGCGAAAATATCGCAACCGGAACATGTGGGGGGGTCAACGCAAGATGCTCTGCGATATTTAACGCCAATGAAGTCTTTCCCATACTGGGCCTGCCGGCAACGATTATCATCTCGCCATTCTGCAATCCGCATGTCCACTCATCGAGCTGGTAATAGCCGGTCGCCAGGCCTGTAATGTGGCTGCCCTGACGCTTCGTTATAAGCTCGAACGAACGGGTAACCACGTCCTTCAGTGCCATTGCAGAGCCGCTGATGCTCTTGTCCGTAACGGCAAATATCCTCCGCTCCGCCTCATCTAACAGCTCTGGCGTATCACCATTCTGGTTGTATGCGTCATCGAGGATTCCGCCGGCAGCAGCAATAAGCTCACGCAGCAGCATCTTGTCTTTGACAATCCCCGCATAGTAGCCCACATTCGCCGATGACGGCACCGAGTCCATAATCCTTGCTATGTATTCCACCCCGCCGACGGCTTCTAACTGCTTGCGTTTTTGCAGCTCATCACGAAGCAGCACCGCATCTATGCCCTGAACATTGAACGTTGAACGTTGAACGTTGGACGTTGAACCCGATACTTCCGTCTGTGTTAGTCCGTGTTTCTCCCAAAGCG
>Ga0315289_10005529_pt1 | contig 18674 bp, 16 predicted proteins | sample YL17G11_40_MG_FD_203452 | JGI IMG/M metagenome (GOLD analysis project Ga0315289, IMG submission 203452) | Sediment microbial communities from Yellowstone Lake, YNP, Wyoming, USA - YL17G11_40 | ecosystem: Environmental > Aquatic > Freshwater > Lake > Sediment | place: USA: Wyoming | collected...
GTCCACCCCGTTTACGTCGATGATCAAAGATAACACTATGCGAGGAATTATTGCCGTTCAATTCGTTCTTGGCCTGAGTGCCGGCACTGTATTAACTTTTTTAGGCATCTTCATGACCTCGAGGCTAGAAACGAGCCTTGCTCTGGTAGGCGTCGCGATGTCAATACGATACCTGCAGAATGGAATACTCGCTTATCCCTTCGGCTGGCTGGCGGATCGGGTGAACAGGGTCGTTTTAGTGAGCATGGGGCTCTTAGTCATGGCTGCCGGCACTCTCTCCATATCTTGGATCGGTAATTTTGCTCTACTTGTGGGCGTTTTTGTGATAATAGGAACATTTGAAAGCATGGCAACACCTTCCATTAATGCAATTACAGTCGATAAAGGTCGTGTTCTTGGTATGGGTTCGGTGATGGGAATCATTAACACAGCTTCGTCCGTAGGCTTGGTTATCGGCTCATTAGGTGGAGGCGCGATAGAGAACTCATTTGGCGTTGAATGGGTATTTCGCTATGCTGCTGCATTTGCCTTCGCAGGCATTATTCTTTTCAACGTGTTCATGCGAATAAGCGCAGTGAAGTCACGGCAGATGACGACACAATAGCAGTTATTTCTGGCGCATACTCATGCCCCAAAATCAAGTGTTTTTGGAATGTCATAGGCATTAACGCAGCTTCCCCTAGTACTAATCAGCTTGTATCCTTTTGATGTGGGTAGAGTTTTCCCTCGAAATCAATTGAGGTTTCACTATTAACACCTCTAACATTCCATCATATAAGCTGAAAGTGCACGTTTGCGACGTACTTACACTGTGGCTGTCTCAATTTGGCTCCAAGTTGAACGAGTGTAACCGCGATGTAATCTTTTTTCTACTGACCCTGAGCGATATTCATGAGTTAAACCCTTCCCCAAGAAACTCATACCTGAAATCGCACACCGGCGCCCCCTGGGCTAGAGTCCCAGCACGCTTGAACCGACACTCGGCTTGGCTCAGCACCCTGGGGATAGTGACTTCATCGCCGTAGCAAGTCGAAGGGTAGCACAGATAAGGATTACCAAACGCTTTGGCTACTTCATGCCACACACAATATTTTATGTCGAAGGCAAGCACTGTGGGTGAGTCCTTTACTATCTCTACATCGTGTAACCCAGCACGCGCATTCGCGGCCATGGAAGCCTTGCTGTATTTCTTGAAAGCCTCAAAAAAATTACCGCACGCCTTGTAATCATCTACCGATGGCCACATCGGTGACATCAATTCCCATATTGTCTTGTCCACCAGCCTGCATTGTAATGCGGATGCCTTCTCCACACCTATCATATCCGCCAAGGACTTCATAAGCGCGATTCTCTTAATGACCGATTCTATGAATCTCTGGTCGCGGAGTCCACGCTCTTTGAGAATTGACAAATCTTGGGCCTTCATGCGCTCGGTCTCTTCCTTCATCCTAAACATGAGTTCTGTCGTACCAGTATGCCCTAACTCCCTTTCCAATTCCTGGCGCATAATCCTTCTAATATTCCCTGCACGCTCTATCATTGCGGGATCAGGTTCGCTATCCAGCAAGCCCTTTCCATAATTCTTAAGATCTTCCACTCTCATATTCCAACGCCTTTGTTTCACTTAGTGATATCAAACGCAGTCACCACTGAAATTCTATCTTTATATGCAGTAGAGGTCAAATGGGTGACGAGCTCAGAACAAGTACTATTTCAAGCTATTGTGTGCTTGCCTCAACAAGATGAAGCTTTGTGCACTGATTGACGCTGCTGGTCAGCATATATCTTCAAATCTCGATTTCTGGCTAGCCAAATCTAAACTCATGTATTAGAAAAAGTCGCATTTTTGCTAAAAAAACACCCCATACTTTAGGAACAAGAGCCCTAAGTTTTGATGACAGATAGAGCCATGCTTTTTGCCTTATTGATAACATATGATACAATTCTGTAAGAGCAGGGTGAGGGGGTAAGGTGGTGAGACCCGCTAGTCTTCTGCGCAAGATTCGACTGCTGGCTAGTTTGGCTCTCCTAATCTGCATCGGCACAGCAATCGCCACAGCCAGAACAGTTCGCGACGTCTTGGCACGCCTGTTTCGTATAGCTTCCCCTATACGGGCGGACACCGAGCTGCTGATGAGTACCTACGAGGTTATGCGGCATCGGCTTAGGGAGTCTTTACGCGAGATAGAACAGAAGAACATAGATTTGGAAGAATCCAGAGAACGGCTCAGGAGGTCTAGAGATTTCTTGCAAACCACTATTGATAGCATTGACGACGAGTTGATGGTGCTGGACAGCCAGCTGCGTGTAACCCAGGCGAACCGAAGACTACGCCTCAGGTATAAAGACCAGGAGGTTGTGGGACGCTACTGCTACGAGGTCAGTCACGGATTTAACCATCCCTGTCGCCCACCAGCTTACATATGTCCCCTTAATGAGATCAGGCAGACAGGGACATCCGTCCGCGTTGTCCATGTGCTGAATACTAACCATAATGGTGTTGACAGTGAAAAATATGTAGAGGTGAGCGCATCACCAATATACGATAGCAATGGCAAGATCAGTCAAGTCGTGGAACTAATCAGAGATATCACTGAGAGCACTGAGGCCGAAAAGCAGATCCTTGAAGCCAACCGGCAGCTTGTTGCTCTGAACGCCATTGCTAGCACAGTAAGTCAGTCGCTGAGCCTCGAAGTCATCCTTAACAGCGCTCTTGATAAGACCCTGGAGTTGATAAACTGCGATGCGGGCGGCATACTGCTGCTTGATGAGAAATCCCAAACGCTTTCCTACGCGGTCCATCGCGGTTTCTCAAAGAGGTTTGTGCAGGGAATTGCTGGCCTTGCCCCGGGTGAGGGCATAGCTGGGAAAGCTGCCCAACTGGGTGAAACTCTGGTGGTGAATGACATTTCCAAAGACCACAGAGTCACCCGGCCTGTGGTCGCCGAAGAGAATCTAAAAGCGTTTGTCAGTCAGCCTTTGATGTCTAAAGGTCGAGTCGTTGGCGTGCTGAACGTAGCTAGTCGGAAACCCCGATCTTTCTCTCAGCAGGAGATTCAACTCTTAAGTGCGCTCGGGCATCAATTGGGCACTGCCATTGAGAATGCCCGGTTATACCAGGAACTCCAGAGCAAGGAGCAGATGCGGGCTGAACTCTTGAGGAAAATAATCTCCGCCCAAGAAGATGAGCGCCGACGGGTGGCGCGAGAGCTTCATGATGTAACGAGTCAAGCCCTGGCAACTCTTGCCGTCCGCTTGGAAGCCCTGGCTGCCGTGCCAGGGTCAAGTGTCAAAGAGATAGAGCGCAGGATAGAGGAGACAAGAGCGTTGCTCGCTACCACCTCGGATGAGGTGCGCAGGCTGATCTATGCCCTTAGGCCTACTGTGCTTGATGACCTGGGTTTGCCCGCTGCGCTGCGATCATGTGCCGCTAACTCATTGGGGGCAGCGGGCATAGAGGTTCACGTGGAGGTAGTAGGTGAGGAAAAAAGACTGCCACCCCAAGTCGAGATAGCCATATTCCGTATTGCTCAGGAGGCTATGACCAACACCGTTCGACACGCACGGGCGGATAGCACCTATATCAGTATCGAGTTTAAGGAGAAGAGCGTCGCTCTTCAGATTGAAGATGATGGGATTGGCTTCGACTTATCTCAAGAGTCAAGCTCAACCGATGTTAGTAAACGTGGGGCAGGTCTGCTAGGTATGAAGGAGAGAGCTGAGCTGTTGGGAGGGACTCTGAGAATCATAACCAGGCCTGGCTGCGGGACCAGGGTAGAAGTAGAAATTCAGGTTGATTGGGAGGAGCACGACCATGTCTAAGATCAAAGTACTTGTAGTAGATGACCATGCCATGTTCAGACAAGGAATTTGTGCTTTGCTCCGGTCTTACGAAGACTTCGAGGTAGCAGGGGAAGCAGAGCAGGGCAGAGAAGCCATTGAAAAGGTACGCGAGCTTTCTCCTCAAGTAGTGCTCATGGATATTGCCATGCCAATCATGGGTGGGCTTGAGGCGACGCGGCGCATACAGAAGGAGGCACCAAACACCAAGGTTCTGGTGCTTACCCAATACGATGATAGCGAATATGTGCTTTCCTTGGTCAGGTCAGGAGCCAGAGGCTACATCTCTAAGACGGCTACAGCCTCGGAGCTGGTTTCCGCCATCCGTGCTGTTAATGCGGGTGAGTTCTTCCTTTATCCGTCTGCTGCCAAGACCGTGGTTGAGGAATATCTAAGGCGGGTTGGAGGAGAAAAAAACGGGTACGACCGGCTTACCAGCAGGGAGAGAGAAATACTCCAACTCGTCGCTGAGGGACACACCAACCGTGAAATTGCGGACAGGCTGGTCATAGGTGTGAAAACAGTCCTCAGGCATAGGACAAACATTATGGAGAAGCTAGGGTTCCATAACCGAACCGAGCTGATAAAGTATGCCATTAGCAAAGGGCTGATAGAGATACCGCGTAAAATAGAAATCGGCTGAGAACCTGAGAGGCAGGGGCAATAACAGGGCCGCCTCCCGTGGGGAGGCGGCCCTTCTTCATTCGTCATGGAACGCTTTATCTTAATAATTGGGGCGGTTTTCTGTAGAAATATGGGTGTTTGCTCCCATTTAGAAAGGCTATTGGCAGCATTATACTGCAAATAGAGGGGTTCTTTCCGAAAGTCTTGCGTCTTCTTAATCACGGAAACTACTACCTTTTGCGGTTATTACTGCTTAACCGTTACTGAGGAAACTGAGAAAAATTCTCCGGGAAAAGGGGGTAAGGATGACTCAAGGTCAAAAAGTTTATGAACTGACCCGGGATATGCTCGACCACAATTTCACTGCCCAAGTTGCCCCGGATCGAGAGAAGCTCCAAACCTGCATTCAGTGTGGAACCTGTACTGCTTCCTGTCCAGTTGCATACGCCATGGATTACACCCCACGCCAACTATGGCGGCTGATCCAGCTTGGATTGAAAGAAGAGGTACTGGGCAGTAACAGCTTCTGGCTCTGCACTGCTTGTTACGCCTGCACCTTGCGCTGCCTCCGGGGAATTGCCTGCACTGAGACTATGTCTGCCTTGAAGCGGATGTCGGTGGCCGAGGGAATGGAGAAGCTCAGTTCCAGTGCACGCTTCTATGAGGCGTTCAGGGATACTGTGCGCCGTCATGGCCGCCTTCACGAAGTCGAGCTGATGACCACCTATTTCGGCAGAGCCAAGAAACTCGGGGCATTAGGCTACAGCCGCCTGGGATTTACCCTATGGCGCAAAGGAAAGGTATCTCTGGATGCCGGAGCAAATATCAAACGCCTGGACCAGATAGAGGCTATTTACCGCAAGGTTGAAGAGCTGGAGGCGAAGGTATGAAGTACTCATATATGCCTGGATGCAGTCTTCTTTCCACGGCGCGTGGTTATGATACATCTGCAAGAGCAGTGGTAAGAGAGCTAAACTCTGAACTCATCGAGCTGGAAGATTGGAATTGCTGCGGTGCCAATGCTCTGGAGTCAGTCAGCTACCTGCTCTCGGTGGCGATGCCAGCCCGCAATCTCGCCCTGGCAGAGGCGACAAATCGAGACCTGGTAACCAGTTGCAGCTCTTGCTTCCTCAACCTATTCAAGGTCAATCACCGCCTTAAAAGGGAACCCGAGCTGCGCAAGAAGCTGGATGCAATACTGGGAGCGGCGGGCTTGAAGTACCAGGGAAAAGCACGGGTACGCCATCTCCTGGATGTGATTGCAAACGACATTGGAGTTGAGGCGGTAGCCAAGAGGGTAGACAGAAAGCTCTCCGGTCTAAAGGTAGTGCCATACTATGGTTGTCAGACAGTCCGACCCTATGGTGAATACGACGGCCCTTATCTGCCGAATTCTATGGATAAACTAATTGAAGCGGTAGGGGCTGAGACTCACCCCTATCTATGGAAAACTGTCTGTTGCGGCGGTGTCCTGATGACAACAGAGAAATCCATCGGGAGAAAGCTAGTGGCTGACCTTCTGGGCGCAGCTAAAGGTGCAGACTGCATTGTAACCGTCTGTCCTATGTGTCAGATGAACCTGGATGCTTACCAGGGTGAGGCCGCAGCAGAGCTTGGCATGAAAGTACGAATACCAGTACTGTTTCTCACCCAATTGATGGGGCTTGCGTTTAATCTTCCGGAAAAGGACCTTCTGCTGGGTCAGAATATAGCTTCTGTCAGGGGCCTGCTTCGTCAACTCCAGCCAGTATAAGTTAGGGGGCAAGAAATGAATGAGAAGGAAGCCAAAGTAGGGGTTTATATCTGCCACTGCGGCATTAACATCAGCCACACAGTAGATGTGGAAGCGGTAAGTACTTATGCCGGCACCCTAAATAATGTGGCAGTAGCAAGGAATTATCAATTCATGTGCTCGGAGCCTGGTCAGGAGCTAATAAAAAAAGACATACGCGAGCTCGGGGTTAATCGCGTAGTAGTGGCCTCCTGCTCACCGAGAATGCACGAGCCCACCTTTAGAACGGTGCTCAAGGATGCCGGGCTCAACCCTTACTTCTTTGACATGGCCAACATACGCGAGCACTGCTCCTGGATTACCAATGACCGCGACAAAGGAACAGAGAAAGCCAAGAGGCTGGTGCGCGGTTCTGTAGCCCGAGTCGTATGGCAGGAGCCTCTGGAAGCCCGGGAGGTACCCGTAATACCTAAAGCCCTGATCATGGGAGGAGGCATTGCGGGCATTCAGGCAGCTCTCAATATAGCTGAGGCTGGCTATCACGTCTATCTAGTGGAGCGGGATGCATCCATAGGTGGACGCATGGCTCAACTTGACAAGACATTTCCCACTCTCGATTGCTCAGCATGTATTCTCACTCCCAAAATGGTGCAAGTGGGACGTCATCCCAATATCAGCCTCCTCAGCTACAGTGAGGTTGTTGATGTCTCAGGGTATGTAGGTAATTTCAAGGTTAAGGTCAGGAAAAAACCCAGATATGTTGACATGGCGACCTGCACTGGTTGCAATGAATGCACCAAGGTCTGTCCAGTGGAAGTTCCCAGTGAATTTGACATGGGCCTGGGCAAGAGAAAAGCCGTCTACAGGCCTTTCGCTCAGGCCATACCAAGTGCATTTGTTGTCGACAAGAGAGACTCTCCGTGTAAGCTTACTTGCCCTGCTCATATAAAAGTTCAGGGTTACATAGCTCTCATTGCTCAAGGCAAATTCACAGAAGCTCTAAATCTGATCAGGGAAGAAATCCCCTTCCCCTCAGTCTGCGGAAGAGTGTGCACACATCCCTGCGAGAAGGAATGTAAGCGCCAAGAAGTGGATGAGCCCATCGCCATAGCTGCTCTCAAGAGATTCGCGGCGGACCACTCCGCCGGGTATAAGCCGCTTGGCCCCTGTGCGAGAACCAAGAAAGAGAAGGTCGCGATTGTGGGAGCAGGGCCCGCCGGCTTGGCTGCCGCCTACGACCTGGTGAGGATGGGGTATGGGGTCACTGTTTTTGAGGCTATGCATGTAGCCGGTGGGATGTTAGCGTGGGGTATCCCCGAGTATCGCCTGCCCAAGGACGTCCTCAACAAGGAAATCGACGCCATCCGAGTGCTGGGGGTAGATATCAGGCTCAGCACACGTGTAGATAATGTAGAAAGTTTGTTGAAAAACGGCTATCAGGCCGTGTTCCTCGCTACCGGTGCTCCAAAAGGGGAAACGATGAAGATCCCCGGCGAAGAATGGCAGGGAGTCTACGACGCCATTGACTTTCTCCGGAGGGCCAACCTGGGGGAAAAAATACAGTTGGGCGAGAAAGTAGCAGTTATCGGCGGCGGTAACTCTGCCGTTGATGCTGCCAGAGTAGCTCTAAGGCAAGGCGCTAAGGAAGTACAGATATTCTACAGGAGAGAAAAGAAAGACATGCCGGCTTTGTCCGAAGAGATTGAAGCCGCAGAGGCAGAGGGAATCCGCGTTAGTTGTCTCACTCTCCCCACGAAGATTCTTGCCAAAGGCAACAAGGTTGCCCGCATGGAGTGCGTCCGCACGCAACTGAAGGAGGTCGACGCAAGCGGACGCGGCACTCCTCAGCCTATCCCGGGCTCTACCTTCAGAGTGGATGTAGATACAGTTATCGAGGCTATAGGTCAGATGCCGGATCCCCGGGTGCTTTCTATCGCTAAGGGTCTAACTGAAGGCAAACGAAAAAATATCGCCGTTGATGCGGATACCCTTGCCACTGGAGCAGCAGGAGTCTTTGCCGGAGGCGACGTGGCTACTGGGGCGAGCACGGTAATTGAGGCCATCGCCAGCGGTAAGAGAGCAGCAGAATCTATTGACCGATACCTGCGAGGTGTTGACCTGAAAGAAGGGCGAGTTGTAGAGAAAACAAAAGCGCGCGATATCAAGATTTCTGTCCCAGCCGGGACGCAAAAGGCACCACGCGCAAGAATGCCCCAGCTTCCACCCAAACAAAGAAATAACAACTTCAAAGAGGTGGACCTGGGCTTTACTGAGGAGATGGCTATCGCCGAGGCCAAGCGCTGCCTCAGTTGCGCTGTCTGCTCGGAGTGTCGGCAATGCGAAGCCGCCTGCCTTCCCAAGTGCATCCACCACGATATGAAAGAGGAGATATTGGAGCTCGAAGTAGGTTCGATTATGCTCGCTACAGGGCATGATTTCTTCAACGCAGAACTACTGCCTCAATACAACTACGGGCGATTCCCCAACATTATCGAAAGTATGGAGTTTGAACGAATCTGTTCTGCCAGCGGGCCCACGGGAGGGAAGTTCGTCCTGGCTGACGGGAGAGTGCCAGAGTCAGTCGCCATCATCCACTGCGTCGGGAGCCGCGATTACCATACCAATAGCTACTGCTCAAGGTTATGCTGTATGCATGCCATGAAGCAGGCTCACCTGGTCAAAGAAAAGACTGGCGCTGATGTCTATGAGCTATACATGGATATCCGCGCAGCCGGAAAGGGATACGAAGAGTTCTACGAGCGAGTACAGCGCGAGGGGGTTATGTTTATCAGAGGACGAGGCGCCGAGGTAGTCCTGCAAGGCGATAAACTGGTGGTCAAGGCGGAGGAAACAGGGCTGGGACGCCCCATCACGCTTCCGGTTGACTTGGTTATCTTGAGCACAGGCATGACTGCGCGCACCGACAGCGATGTGATGTCCCGCATTCTCCACATCTCTCGAGACAAGCATGGTTTCTTCATGGAATCCCATCCTAAGCTCAAACCTTCCCATTCGAGCAGCGAAGGCATTTTCCTTGCCGGAACCTGCCAGGCACCGCGCGATATTCCAGATACAGTTGCCCATGCCGGTGCCGCTGCCGCTGAAGTCCTTTCACTTTTAGCTCGAGGCAGAGTAACTATCGAGCCTATAGTATCGGAGGTTGACAAAGAGCGCTGCTCCGGCTGTCTGGTCTGCATCAATCTCTGTCCCTATCAGGCTATTAGCATGAATGGTGGTAAGGAGAAGCCTCTGGCAGAGGTCAACCAGGCACTCTGCAAAGGATGCGGTGTTTGTGCTGCAGCATGTCCCGCTGGAGCCATCATTCCCAGACACTTTACCGACAAGCAAATCCTCGCCCAGCTCGAGGGCGTGCTAGCGAGATAGATTAGGAGGAACAAGATATGGCTGGAGATTTTGAGCCTAGGATTGTTGGATTCCTATGTGAATGGTGTGCATACACCGGAGCAGACCTTGCTGGTACGTCGCGCCTCAAATATCCAACAAACGTGGATATTATACGAGTGATGTGCAGCGGACGGGTCGACCCTACTTTCGTGCTCAAGGCTTTCGAGCTTGGGGCAGATGGTGTGCTCATCTGTGGCTGCCACCCCGGCGATTGCCACTATTCTGAGGGAAACTACAAGGCCGCCCGGCGTATACCGTTACTTAAGATGATGCTCGAGACATTCGGCGTCGAGCCTCAGCGGCTTCGTATGGAGTGGGTCTCAGCGTCGGAGGGTGAAAAATTTGCCTCAATTGTAAGAGAGATGACGATGCAAATCAAGGAACTGGGGCCTTTCCGCTCTGAAAACAATGTAGAGGCTCTCTGGAAAGAGAACCCTAAAGACAGTAAGGTTACTGCTACCTCTAAATAATCGAAGGGGGTTAGGCATGGCTAAACTGAAGTTGGCTCTCTACTGGGCAGCTAGCTGTGGCGGTTGCGATGTCGCTGTACTGGACATTAACGAGAAAATCCTCGACGTAGCCGCCCTCGCTGATATAGTTCTATGGCCTATTGCTCTTGATTTCAAATACCATCATGTGGAAGCCTTGCCCGACGGGGCTATCGATGTCACCCTTTTCAACGGCGCAGTGCGCAACTCGGAACAGAAGGAGCTCGCCCTTTTGCTCCGTCGTAAGTCCAAGGTAATGGTGGCCTTTGGCTCCTGCGCCTATACCGGAGGCATCCCTTCCCTCGCTAATTTCCACAATGAGCAGGAGATTTTCCAGCGGGTTTACCTGGAGACCCCCTCCACCGATAATCCTCAGAAGATATTCCCTCAGATAAAAACGAAGGTAGCAGAAGGGGAGCTGGAGCTGCCATCGTTCTACGACACAGTCTTCACGCTCGACCAGGTAGTGCCGGTGGAATACTTTGTTCCAGGCTGCCCGCCAACTGTAGATATTATTCTGAAAGTAGTAAATGCCCTGGCTACCAACAGCTTGCCGCCTGTGGGCGCAGTTATCGCCTCGGATAAGCCGCTATGTGATGAGTGCGAGCGAAAGAAAGAGAACAAGAAAATAACCAAGATATACAGAACTCACGAAATTACCCCGGACACTGAGCGGTGTCTTCTAGAGCAAGGGCTTCTCTGTATGGGCCCTGCCACCAGAGGTGGCTGCGGCACCCTTTGTGTCAAGGTAAACATGCCCTGCCGCGGCTGCTTCGGCCCTCCCCCGGGAGTGACTGACCAGGGGGCTAAGATGCTCAGCGCCCTGGCATCCATCTACGATGCCCAAGAAGAGGAAGGGGTAGCCCGACTGCTGAAAGAAGTGGTGGATCCGGCGGGTACCTTCTATAGGTTCGGTATGGCGAAATCGGTGCTGCGCCGCAAACGCACAGCGCCCGTGGAGGTTGGTGCACGATGAAGAAGGTTACCATTGACCCCATAACCAGGCTGGAAGGTCACGGCAAGATTGAGATCTTCCTCAATGACGACGGCGATGTCGCCAATACCTACCTTCAGATACCCGAACTGCGTGGCTTCGAGAAGTTCTGTGAAGGCAGGCCTGTTGAGGAGATGCCGCGCATTGTACCTAGAATCTGCGGTGTCTGACCGGGGGCACATCACATGGCCTCGTGTAAGGCCACAGACGCTGTGTTCCATGTCGACCCTCCGCCCGCGGCCAAGAAGCTGAGAGAGGCTTTCTACTGCTCCCACATGATCCACTCCCATATCGCTCACTTCTATGCCCTGGCCGCTCCTGACTTTGTCATGGGGCCCACCAGCGACCCCGCTCAGAGAAATATCCTGGGAGTCATCTCCAAGGTCGGGCTTAAGGTCGGAGGCGAGGTGATAAAGCACCGCGCCTACGCCCAGAGCATCCAGGCCTCCATCGCCGGCAAGGCAACTCACCCCGTAGGTGGCATCCCCGGTGGCATGAGCAAGCCGATCACTGAGGAACAGAGAGAGGAATTCGAGGAAAAAGCGAAGTCATGCGTCGAGTTCAGCAAATTCAGCTTAAAGCTGTTCAACGATGTCGTCCTGGCTAATAAAGACTATTTGAATATAATCACCGGCAACATATATACCATGAAGAGCTACTACATGGGCTTGGTGGACAGCAAGAACAAGGTAAACTTCTACGACGGGGACATCCGTGTAATTGACCCCGACGGCAAAGAGGTCGCCAAGTTCAAACCTGCCCAATACCTTGATTATGTAGCAGAACATCCAGAACCCTGGACCTACTTAAAGTTCCCCTTCCTGAAGAAGGTCGGCTGGAAGGGATTCGTTGAGGGGAAGGACAGCGGCGTTTATCGAGTTAGCCCGCTGGCACGGCTCAATGTGGCTGACGGCATGGCAACCCCCTTGGCACAGGCCGAGTACGAGAAACTGTTCAAGACCCTAGGGGGCAAGCCTGTTCACGCCACATTGGCTTTCCACTGGGCCAGGCTGGTTGAGCTTATGTATGCTGCCGAGAGGCTGCTTGAGCTCTGCAAGGACCCGGAAATAACCAGTCCCGAAGTTAGGGCTGAGATAACTGCCACCCCGGATGAGGGGGTTGGTGTAGTCGAGGCCCCGCGCGGCACTTTGATTCATCACTATCAAACAGATGCCAGAGGTTTGGTCAAGAAGGTGAACCTGATTGTGGCCACAGCACACAACTATCCCGCCATGAACATGTCAATCAAGAAGGCGGCCCAGGGTTTGATTAGCAAAGGCAAGCCGGCAACAGAAGGGTTGTTGAATATGGTTGAGATGGCATTCCGGGCGTATGACCCGTGCATGGCTTGCGCTACTCATAGTCTGCCAGGGCAGATGCCACTGGAAATAGTGATACGCAACAGTGCTGGTCAAGTTATAGAAAGACTAGGCCGGAATCTAGAATAACACGACCCTTAAACTCGATGCGGGTCAGAACAGCGCTTAGTTTTCATATATTATCACTGGAAGAGCTCGGGATTAAGACTGACAGGCCTCTCAAAAAATCTAGATAATTTAGTACTGCACCTTTTTTTGCCCCAAAATGGAATGCCTTTTTTTGCCGAAATGGGTAACTGTTGCCCCGGACATTGCACTTATAACCGTTGTTAAATTCAGGGGAATCACTACAATTTATTCTAGGGTTAATATAAATAAATAATAAGTGAGGAGGGCATGACAATGGCGTGGTGGGCATTAGTAGTTTTCGCTTTGTCAATAGTCCTCATTCTTCTTCCGGTGCTACTAGTGTGGTATCTTAACGGTGTAGGTAGTTTTCTGTTGCTCAGGAAACGTCACATCACCGGAGAGCACCAAGTGGCTGCGCCACGCGCTGGAAGGAGCGGGGTGTCTTAACAATGAAAGGGCCACTCTACTCTGGGACTAATATGGAAGAGCGGGCGTTTGAGTTAGAACTTTACTCAAATTTGCCCGTGGTGTCAAATAGCCCGAGAGCAGATAGCCTGGGACATGAGAATCACTTGGATATGATTTATGATTACGCGCAAAATAGCTTCTCTTTCAAACATTCACATAATGAGATATTAACCTGGGAGCCATACTGGCTTCTGAATATACAGCCCCCTACTAGTCTCACGAGAAAGATGAACGAGAGTCGGCACGTTCTCTATGGCCACTATGACGATGCAGTCATACAGAACTGGCCGACAAGAGGCTAGGTCTCGAACAAACAGCAACCCCTAAAAAATCGGCTAAACATATATACGGTCATATCATCTGCGATAAATGGATATGGCTGGCCATTCAAGTCCTGCTGAAGCACGAGGCAGAATCGAAGAAGGACAGATAGAACCTAACGGCTGATTCGGATATTTCGCAAAGGAGTCCTATTGTGACACACTGGATGTGCACCGGTTGCGGTTATTATTTCCAGGGGAATGCACCTTTAGATAAATGCCCAAGTTGCAGTCAAGTCTGTGCCTTCAACGACGCAACATGCTATCGCCCTGAGCGTGGTGGCGAGCGTAATCTAGACCCGCTATTGATTAGAGCTACTCTAGGAACCCTGAAATCGACAAAGATTCCAGAAACTCAACCTACAACGAGGCAAATATATGTTGAGTCCATTCCAATCGCTGATATCATGAATGGGCTGAACGAGAAGCAGATACAAAAAGTTAGAAGTTTGGGCCATGTAGAGTCCTATGACAACAATGCTGTTATCTGTACCGAGGGTGAAGAGGCACGCAAACTCTACCTTGTGGAGGAAGGCGAGGTAGCAGTGCAGTCAGAACTGGGAAGAGGGGTGCACATACCCATAACTGTTGTATCAGCAGGTCAAGCGTTTGGTTGGTCTACCTTGGTACCCCCATATAAGCTAATGGCCACTGTTACAGCATCTTCCAAAACAAAGATTCTTTCTATCGAACGGGAATCCTTATTAAAGCTAATGAAGACGGACCCAATTCTGGGGTTAACTCTAATGCAGAATATCACTAGCACCGTGGCCTCGCGGCTGCGAAATTTGGAGCTAGAATTAATCGGGCTTGTCCAGCGCACGCGTTAAAAATTCAATCTGGATATCTCAGTTTCTACAGTTGATAAAGTGATTTTGGCCAAGTTGAGATGTGTATCTATTAAATAAAGAAAAGGCTCTGAGCAAGCTGCCAGGATAGCCTAGCAGTCGAACACAACTTGGTTGGAATGCCTGCCCTCAGCCATCATAGTGGCCGTTGTCTACCACATAATCAGCTAGCAAACAGGTTTAAGGTTACCAGCCCTAACCCATAAACCGCTCTGCTGAGGGCAGGCATTTTTATAATAAAAGCATGGTGCTCGATGTAATAGACCCTGTTGTAATAGTACCGTAGTCCCCAATCTCCAAAATCGCCCGGATTGGGTCACCGCACTAAAACCTCTTAGACGACAGGTTTAAGGGCAAAGTGGCCTAGGGCTATCAGCGTTCTTCGCACCCGAGAAGAATTCCTGGTCACGGATTCAATAGCTTTTCTGGGGCACAGCCTGCTCACCTTCTGCCTAGATAGTCCACCCCACCTCTCCCACTATATGCCATAGGTTGAATGCATACGTCGTCGTGGACTTTGAAGCTAAAATACGTTAGTGAGAACATGATTTTTTTAAGGCGGTGTTCGCATTCGTGTAGACACCCCACCTCAGCCCTCCTTGAACAAACAATGTATCGCCATTCGCCTATTTGGGTTCTGTTGCGTTGACCCGGTGTTTCTGATATGATTTTCGCTACCCCAGGGGGTTCGCGTAGGAACTGCGCATCTACGAGCAGCAGATTTAGGGATGAGCGACATCATGGCCAAAGAATTTGACAGGAAATATGTGGATAAGGCAAAAAAGCAACTCATAAAGGAACTGGAGTCCCTCCACAAGCATGTCGCGGAACTTGAGAAGTCATCTGGCGGCAGAGAATGGATAGATGAGGCGCTACTGAAGCGCAAACTGGTAAGATCAGCAGCCATTGAAGAAATGCCCGACGGTGTCATGCTGGTGGACACAGGAGGCAAAGTGGTCTATGTCAATAAAGCCTTCGAAAAACTGCTCGGGTATACGTCAGACGAGCTGATAGGGAAATCCGCTCTTGAGTTGCCCACATTCAGGGGAGCCAAGGACAGAGAGAAGGCCAGAGAGGCACTGAAAAAAGTCCTGGAAAAAGGAACTGCTGAACACATAGATATCGGCGCTGTCAATAAATCCGGAGAGGAAATCGCCATAAGTTTCGCGGCTTCAGTGATAAGAGATGGCCAGGGGAATCCCAAAACCCTGGTCGCGGTCATGAGAGATATCACAAGGCGCAAGTGGGCAGAGGCAATACTGAAAGACAGGGAAGAGAACTTTCGAGCGCTTATCGATAACTCCATGGACATCAGCGTGATTACGAATAGCGACCTGACCGTGCGCTATGTAAGCCCCTCTGTAGAACGAACCCTCGGCTACAAACCTGAAGAGATAATCGGTAAGAATGCACTCGATTTCCTTTTCCCAGAGGATGCGCAGAGTATCACCCGCGACTACGCCAGTTTCACCCAAAACCCCGGGCAGCCTGTAGCTCTGGAGGTGCGCTTCCGGCATAAAGACGGCTCGTGGCGTGTAATTGATAGTATAACCAATAATCTGTCTAATGACCCTACGGTCATGGGCTTCGTAATTAACGCCCGCGATATCACCGAGCGCAAGCAGGCAGAAGAGGAACGGGTTGAACATGCGGCAGCACTGGCGAGGGCAGAGGAACTGCAACTATCCCGCCAGCGTATCGTAACCGCACAAGAGTCAGTGCGCAGGGACATCGCGCAGCAGCTCCATGGGTCAGTACAGAACAGGCTTATCATTCTGCTCCACCGGCTGACAGCGTTAGAGCGCACGGCCCCCCCGGGAGAGCTAGCTCAGGAACTGAGAGACCTGCGCCAAAAATTGGGAGATTTGCTGGATAACCATGTACGCCCCATCAGCCACCGCCTCTATCCCTCTATCCTGCGTCGGGGATTGGTCGCGGCTCTGCAGTCTTTAGGAGACCAATTTGAGGTATCACTAGATATTGAGATGGAATTAGATGAAGAACTCACGCGCCGTGAGAGGCTTGAGCCTCATCTGATTCTGGAACAGGTAAGGCTTGCAGCATATCGCATCGCCGAGGAGGCCTTGACCAATGTGGTCAAGCATACAAAGGCAAGCAAGATAACTATGGGGTTGAGGCTGCTCCCCGAAGATTGGCTATGCCTATTAATGCGCGACAACGCTCAGGGGTTTGACATGGGGAGTATTCCCGGTGGACGGGGTTTACTGATGATGCAGGACTACGCTGAGGTAGTGGGTGGCAAGTGCATTATCAGAAGCGCTCCAGGCGAAGGCACAGAGGTCACGGCTTTACTTCCCCTTTCAGGGCCTGGCGCAGAGCATCCAGAGAAAGCCTCGTTTTTGGAATAAATGCTAACGCCCCCTCCTCCCTCGCCAGTCTTTCATAGACACGCTCCTCATAAGCACTAACAAGTATCGCTTTAATGCCCGAGAAATGGCGCTGTACATAGCGAGCCACTTCCAGGCCGTCCGACTCGGGCATATACATGTCTGCAATCACCAAGTCCGGCAAGACGGATGGGATTAGGTAAATGGCTTCAATCCCGGTCTTAGCCTCACCTACTAATTGGAAGTCTTCGCTATTTTCCATCAACGACCTAAGCCACTCGCGGAACTCAGGCTCGTCATCTGCTACAATGACGCGGTATACTCTGCATCTGTTCATTTTATGGAGTCCACGCCTTTTAATCCATAAATAGAGTAACGGCCTTGAGGATATATAACATAGTGCCAGCCTGACGATTTTCCTCGTCTATCCTTTACGGCTCCTGGAGCTTTCCAGATAGAGGAGGGTGGCTTTGACTCGGGCGTGGATATCTTGTTCGTGGGAAAGATGCAGCTCCTGGTAGATGGCATTGATGTATGTCTCTACCGACTTTTTTGACAGCTTCAACAACTGAGCTATGGCGGCATTGCTGTAGCCCTGGGCGAGAAGCTCCAGCACTTCCTGATGCCTGGGGTTCAACCTCGCTATTGCCGAACCTTGCCTGGGCCTTAGCCCTGCTACCACCGTGGGGTCCAGCACTACCATCCCCGCCTTACTGCCCTCGATGGCGCGCACAACTGTAGCAAGATCCGGCGCTGTTTGTTTCAAAAGATAAGCCCATCCTTTTATATCCTCAAGGGGCAAGCTCGTCACATAGCGCCGCTCGCTGTGAGCGGATAGAATAACGATGCCGGTTTGCGGCCTCTCCTTCTTTATCTGCAGTGCCGCCTCAATGCCGTCCAGCTTACCAGGTAGCTCTATGTCCATAATCACAACATCAGGCTTCTCCTTCCTGGCAAGTTGGACAGCGGTCTCCCCATCCCCCGCTACCCCTACTACTTCCATCCCCGGTTCTGCAGAGAGAGTGCGGCATAAAAGCTGTCTGAAAAGGGCCTCATCGTCTACAACAAGAAGTCTCGTTTTCTCCATACGCTTTCTCCTCCCCAGACCCCTGCTCGCTTTTTCTTGAGACATCAGTCGTCTTAAGCTCACCGACCCTATTATGTCAGGTGCTAACACTGTTGTCCATACCATGCCACCACTACCTCATATAGTGCTACCCCTTAAGAGTTGTCAAGAAAGGTCAGTAGGGCAAAACAAGTACCAACACTATACTCAGAGGCGTTTCCAGGCCTTATTCTTCTTAGTTGAGGAATTGGGCAACAGGTACTACAATACAGGTACTATAATAAAGATTATCCAAATATCAAACAATTGATGAGTGCAGAGGGGCAAAGGTGAACAAGGGGCTTAAGCCCCTTGTTAGGGGTTGAAAGGAGATTTGTATGATAGGTATAACCTCTTATGGTGCCTACATCCCCTGGCACCGTATAGACCGACAGCAATTCGCTAAAGCCTGGGGTGGTTTTGCCATACCCGGTGAAAGAGCAGTGGCCTACTACGATGAAGACTGTTTGACCATGGCTGTAGAAGCAGCCCTAGATTGCATAAGAGATGTAGACCCATCTATCGTTGACAGCCTTCTCTTTGCCACAACCACCTCTCCTTACAAAGAAAAACTGTGCTCAGCTACGATGGCTCTAGCACTGCATTTGCGCCGGGATATTCAGACAGCGGATATATCGGGCTCACTCCGCTGCGGGACAACAGCTTTGGCATTTGCGCTGGACGCTGTGAAAGCCGGGAGGGCCAGCAACGTTCTGGTAGCAGCATCAGACACCCGAATGGCACCTCCGGCAGGGTTTAACGAGCAGGCTCTGGGCGATGGTGCTGGGGCAATTCTTCTGGGTAAGAAGAATGTAATCGCTGAGATTTTGGATAGCTACTCTATCTCAGATGAGTTGGCCGCAACATGGAGGACTGAAAGCGACACCTTCATTCGTTCCTGGGAAGACCGCATGGTCATGGACGAAAGCTACTCAAAGGTAATGCCCGAGGTTTTATCAGGGGTAATGAACAAGTGCGGGCTTTCGCCCAAGGACTTTGCTAAAGTCGTTTTCGATCCCCCTGGCGATGTAAGAAGGCACGGACGCGTTGCTGC
>Ga0315289_10005530_pt1 | contig 18672 bp, 15 predicted proteins | sample YL17G11_40_MG_FD_203452 | JGI IMG/M metagenome (GOLD analysis project Ga0315289, IMG submission 203452) | Sediment microbial communities from Yellowstone Lake, YNP, Wyoming, USA - YL17G11_40 | ecosystem: Environmental > Aquatic > Freshwater > Lake > Sediment | place: USA: Wyoming | collected...
TTTTTTTTGTGTTTTTTTTTGTTTTATATTTATCGAGAGAGAGAGAGAGAGAGAGAGAGAGAGAGAGAGAGAGAGAGAGAGAGAGAGAGAGAGAGAGAGAGAGAGAGAGAGAATGATGATTTTCAGAGAGAGAGACAACAAAAAACACCACCACAACCGACTTTATTAGGGCGCCTATTGTTCAATCAGGGAGAGGACGGGCGGGGTAGAGAGAGACACACACACTGAGAAACACACCGAGCATGCAAACACTTGTCAGATCGAGAATAACAAAACAAAAAAGAACTAGGAAATCATCATCAGTTTTTCGGTTTTCTAGTAGTTTTGTTTTTTAAATTTCAATTCTCCCCCCCCCCCCTCTCTCTCTCTAAAGTCTAAAGTTCTCTCCCTCTCTACCTCCCAAACAGCGCGCTAAACAGCCCCCCTCCCCCGAGGCTCGCCTTCCACTGCCCCAGCGTGGGAGTGTGGATCCCGGCGTTCCTCAGATCGAACAGGTTTGCACTCTGAACGGCGTCGGTCGCCGAGGCAGTGCAGTCAGAGAGAACGCTGACGGCCGGGAAGTCCTCGGCGAGCGCGTCGAAGGCCGTCGCGCGGACGCAGTTGGGCGTCTGGACGCCTGCGACGACGACGTGCGTGCATCCCAGCCTGCGGAGCAGCGAGGCGAGGTGCGTGGCGTGGAAGGCAGAAAACCTCTTCTTCGAGACGACGTGCTCGCCGCCGAGCGGGCTCAGGCCCGCGGCGAGCTCGGACCCCTCGGACAGGAGGGCGAGCGGCGGGACCGGGAGGGGGTCTGCTCCTCCTCCTCCTCCTCCACCGGAGGTTCCCGAGGGCCCCGTGGCGTCGGGGCCGTGGTAGAGGTGCGCGCGGGTGACCTCGGCGTCGACGCCTGGGCGTTTTTTGAGGGGGGTCGGGGTTGAGAGGTCGTCGCCGACAATCGAGCATTGAAATCGAATGCATCGCTTCAAACAATCTCTCTCTCGCTCCGAGCGCTTCAATCTCTCTCTCTCTCTCTCTCTCTCTCTCTCTCTTTTCCTCCCTCTCGTACTCTCCTTACCGGAAGGGTGGTGCTCCCTGACCACCCAGATCACGGGCACGCCCTTTGACCTGGCCACCTCGACGCTCTCGCGGACGTTGTCGAAGATCGCCGGCGCGCCGGCGACGAACAAAGTTTTCCCGGGCAAGCAAAAGTCGTTCTGCATGTCGATGACGAGAAGCGCGCTCCTTTCGGCCATCTTAAAAAAGAGGTGGAGAGCCGATCGTCGGAAGATGAATTGGCGGAAGGGGGACACGGAGCAGGTGAGAAAGAGAAGAGAGAGACGATGCTTTGAGAGTGAACCGATGTGTGTATCACTTCCAACGACATTTTGACCGAGAGAAGAGGCATCGATCTGATGTCCCGTCCTCTCTCTCTCTTTCTCTCTCTCTCACTCTCTCCCCCCTCGCTCTTCCCCGGCACTCTTCGAACCTCGAGGTCGACCCCAGCAGCAGCGAGGGACGCCCTCGACATCCTCTTAAGAAAAGGAAGACCCGAGAGAGGACGATAAGATAACGAAGAATGGAGTCTTCGGGGCGACTCGCTTCTTCGTCGCCTCCGACCCCGACCTCCTCTTCCTCTCCTCCTCCTCCTCCTCCTCCTCCTCTTTCTTCTCCGACCTCGGCCTCTTCCTCCTCTTCCTGTTCTCCCCCCGCCGTCGTCGCCGTCCTCGGCGCCACGGGCTTCCTCGGCCGCCTGCTCGTCCGCGAGGCCGCGCAGGCGGGCTACGCGGTCAGGGCGGTCGTCAGGCCCTCCGCGGACCCGCGGCGCGTCGCCGAGCTCTCGAGGGCGCGCAACGTCTCGGTCGTCCGCTGCGAGACGGTCCCCTCCGCCGCCGCCCCGGGCGCTCCCTCCTCCGCGCCGGGCTCGTCCCTCGCCGCCGCTCTGGCCGGCTGCTCCGCCGTGCTCTGCGCCCTGGCCGGGCGGGGCAACACGGGGGGGGCCGAGGGGGTCGCGAGGATGCGGTCGGTCGAGGTCGACGGGATCGTCGCCTGCTTCGAGGCCTTTCTCGAGAGTGCCCCGCCGAGGAACTGCTCTCCGGAGACGTTTACTCGTCGCCGCCGCCGCCGCTTCGTCGCCTTCGCGCCCCCCGTGCGCCAGCTGACCAGAAACGGCACCCGCAGGCCCCTGTCGGAGTACGTTCGCGCCAAGGAGGAGATGGAGCAGCGGCTCAGGCTCGCGGCCGAGGCCGCCTTCAAGGCCGAGGCCGAGCGGGGGGAGGAGGCGGCGAAGAGGCGCGGTGCCGGGGCCGAAGCCGCCCCTCCGAGCTCTCCCTCTCCCGCCGTCGCCGTCGCCGTCGCCGTCTCCGTCTTCGAGGTCGCCGCCTGGGGGCGGGACTCGGCCCCCATCGCTGCCGCCCTGCTGCGGTCGAGGGCCTCCCTCGTGGTCTCCGGCGGGCGGAACAGGCTGCAGCCCCTGGACGAGGGGGACCTGGCGCGAAGGGTCGTCCGCGGCCTCTCGCTCCCGGGAGACGCCTCCGCCGGGCCCGGCGGTGCCGCGCCCTTCACCGTCGTGTCCGTGGGGGGGCCGCGGGTGCTCACCTGGAGGGAGCTCGTCGCCGACGCCGGGAGGCGCGTGGGCGTCGAGCCCGTCTTCGTCTCGGTGCCGCGGTGGGCCCTAGAGAAAGTGCTCGTCCCCGCGGCGGAGCTCGCGTCCCGGAGCAGCACGAGGCTCTCGAGGGCAGGATACCTTGCGAGGCTCGCCGCGGACGTGATGGCGACGGACCTGGTCGCGGAGGAGGCCGTTGGAGGAGGAGGAGGAGGAGGAGGAGGAGTTGAAGCGAAGCTGTAAAGAATAATAATCGTAGTCTCCGAGCCCCATTTTGCATCTCGACGTCGACGTCGAGAAGGTCCTTGAACGAGAGCTGCATCGCTAGCAGCTCAAGTTCTCACCTTTTCCCTTTAGCTCTGTGTCTTTTTTTGCTCGGGGCTCAAGAGCAAAGTGCTCGAGACGACGTTGCTGACATTCGCGGGGCCTAAAACACAAAAGCGCGGTTGCTCTCGAGACGACCGCGAGATTTCATTTTTTCTAAGCTTGACGTCAGAGAGAGCAGATGCCGGCGAGAAGCGGCTGCAGCCGCATCAAGGTGGTCGCGCTAGCGCTCGGTGAGTTTTTTTCTCTGCCACGATTCCGATCTCCAGCTCTCGAGTAGGAGTGTATCTGTCTTGCGGGAACAAGGAAGACTCTGAAAGAGAGGGAGAGAAGGGCCAGCGGGGCCGCGATCGGAGCATACATCGGCGTCGTCAATGTCGCTGATAGTTGGCAAGAGCGTCGAAACTGACAACGGATGCCGTCTCTTGCCCTCTCTTTCCGCGGGCGCTACGAATCGCAGACTCGTTCTTCTTTCTTTGGTAGCTCAACAAAATCACCAGGGACACCGAGTGCGCTTTGAAAAGGCCATGCCACGGGACAAGGATCGGGAAAAGATGCAAACTTTTTTCTCTTCCTCCCACCGCTGGGCCTTTTTTTCGCCCCCTTCTTTTCTCGACGCGCTGACCCCGCGACAAAAACCCAACCCTCCTCTCCTCTCTCTCCTCCAAAACCCTCCTCCCCGAAAACAGCCATCTCCGTGCTGCTCCTAGCCCTCCTCGCAGCCCCGTGCCAGGCGCAGCCAAACGGCGGTGGATTCAGGAACCGGAGAGCGGAGAGGCAGAGTCAGCAGAACCAGGACAACAACAATCAGCAGCAGCAGCAGCAGCAGCAGCAACAGCAGCAGCAGCAGCAGCAGCAGCAGGAGCAGCAGCAGAGTCCCGCGCCGCCGCCTCCTCCTCCTCCTCCTCCTCCTCCTCCAGTCGCCGCTGTCGCACCAGCTCCCGAATTGGCGACGGCGGTGGCCTCGCCAGCTCCGGCAGCCGCCGCGCCCATTGCCTCTCCTCCTCCTCCTCCTCCTCCTCCTCCTCCTCCTCCTCCTCCGCCGCCGCCGCCGCCGCCGGCAGCAGCCATCGTGGCTGCTCCCGCTCCCGCGCCGCCCGCGGAGGCGACGAAAAAGGCAGAGGCCCCCGCCTCCGCTGCTGCTGCACCCGCTGCTTCCCCGCCGAAGCAGAAGGCAGCGGAACCTCCGGCGGCGGAAGGCCCCGCGACGACAGCGGCCATCCCGCCGCCGGTGGCAGCCAAGGCACCGCCAGCGCCGACAAACGCCGGCCCCGCCGCCTCGGCAGCTCCCGCGCCCTCCCCGGGGGCGGGCTCCGCCTACAACGAGGCCATCCCCGCCGCCTCGCCCTCCCTGGCCCCCGCAGACGCCGCCGTCGCCGACGCCAGGGCCGCGGCGCTGGCAGCCTCGGCCGCCAAGGCGCCCAAGGGGAGCGACAAGACCACGACGATCTCGAGGGGAGGGGGGGCGTTCGCCCCCGACGCCGCCGCGAGGAACGCCTCGCTCTCGCTCTCGGCCGCGGCCCTGCCCGTCTCGGCCGAGACCGGGAATGTGCTGTCCGTCCCCGAGCCGAAGCCCACGGGCAACTTCAAGCCGGGGAAGGACTCGCTCCTCTACAGAAACTCGACTATCACCGCTGCCGAGGTCGCCAAGGCGCGGGAGAGCGCGTTCGCGGCGGCCTCGGCGAACGCCGGCGTCGTTCCCTCGGCCGGGGCCGGCCCCGGGTTCGTTGACCCGAACGCGAAGAAGAAGAGCGGCAGCGAAGCTCCCGCGCCTGCGCCATCGTCGAAGGCGAACGACGTCGCTGTCGCGGTGAAGTCGACCTCGGGTGATCTCGGGGCTTGAGAGAGAGAGAGAGAGAGAGAGAGAGAGAGAGAGGAGAGAGAGAAACGAAAACGAAGCGACCTCTCCTTTATATTTTTTACTTTCCACCGTTTTCGCCTTTCCTGTATGAACCCGAACCCGTCACATTTTACAAAGTGCTCTCCCGCTGCCTCCTGCGCTTGGCGGCCTCCTCCCTCGCGGCCCTCGCCACCTCCTCCGGCATCGAGGCGACCGCCGCCGAGAACGACGCCAGCGCGGTGCGCATCCCGCGCTCCGTGGACAGCAGCGTCAGGCGCGGGACGTACCGCCTGAGTGCCTGCTCCTCCTCCTTTGTGAGCCTGCCGTCCGAGGGGGGAGGGCGCGGGGGAAAGGAGGAAGAAGAAGGAGAAGAAGAACGAGAAGAAGGAGGCAGCGCGTCGAGCGTGCCCGAGGGGTCGTGCTCCGCGAGCGCGAAGCTCGCCGCGATCTCCTCTGCCGCCAGCGCGACGGGGTCCTCCTCGCCCTGCTGCTCCCCGCTCCCGTCGCTCCCGCCGTCGCCAACTCCCTCGCCGCCGCTGCCGCGCCCCTCCCCGGCTCCTCCGCCGCCCCCGGAGCTCGAGGAGGGCGCCAGCACGGGCACGGAGACCCAGCGGTACAGCGGGTCGCCGCGGAACCAGGTGTACTGCGAGTGCGCGAGCCGGCGCGAGGCGGCCTGCGTTGCGGCCGCGACCGCACGGACGTCGTCCCTCGCCGGCGAGGGGCCGCCGGCCCCCGGCCGGTCCCCTCCGCCGCGGCCGAGCACGTCGAGGATGCCCTCCATCGCCTGCCGGTAGCCGATCGCCCTCGTCGCGCTGTTCGACGCCGGGAGGGCCCCCCGCGCCAGCAGCGTCGCGGCCTCGGCGAGGAGCCCGCCGGCGACGATCCCTTCGGCTCGGGCGTCGATCCTGCGATAGGCCGCCTCTCGGGTCGGGGCGTGCAGGAAGAAGCAGCGGAAGTCGTAGTCGAGCAGCGGAGAGGAGGAGGAGGAGGGGGGGGAGGAGGAGGAGGACGATGCAGCGGCAGCAGCAGCAGCTGAGGCGTCGTCGTCGCCGCCGTCGTCGTCGTCGTCCCCCGCTTCTTCGTTTCCCTCCTTCCCTTTTCCCTTGCTGTTCTTCTTCTTCTTCACCCCGCCGACGAGGCCCGGCGCCTCCAGGCTCGCCAGCGTGACCCCGGGACCGGCCTCGAACAGCGCCGCCAGAGCGCGAAGCAGGCGGTACTCGTTGTTGCGCTCCTTGAAAACGCGCTCGGCGGCGACGGGGTCGCCCGCGGCGCGCAGCGCCGAGCACGCCGCGGCCCAGCGCTCCTCCTTCGTCAAGACCGAGGCCGAGCTGCCGCTGCCGCCGCCGCCGCCGCCGCCGCTGCCGCCGCCGTCCCCTCCGTCCCTTCCGCCCCCGATCTCTCTCCTTTTCGCGGCCTCCGCGGACGCGACGGCGTCGTCGACCGCCCGCCGCGCCCAGGCCCTCCCCCGCTCGCTCGAGGGCTTGGTCGAGGGCCGGCCGTGGACGAGCCAGCGCAGGTAGAGGCCCGTGCCGCCGACGACGATGGGCGTCTTGCCCCTCGCGAGGATGTCCTCGATCGCCTCGCGGGCCAGGGCGTAGAAGGAACCCGCGGAGAAGTCCTCGGAGAGCGGCTCGGCGACGTCGAGCAGGTGGTGGGGCACCCCCCTGCGCTCCGCCGGGGGCAGCTTGGCGGAGCCGACGTCGAGCCCCCGGTAGACCTGGACGCTGTCGGCGTTGACGACCTCGCCTCCCCCGCCCCCGAGGAGCATCCCGGCCAGTCTGAGAGAGACGGCGCTCTTGCCCGAGGCCGTGGGCCCCGCGAGCACGATGACCTTGGGCGCGCCCGGGCGCGGGCGCGGAGGGGGCGAGGAGGCGCGCTGGTGCCGCCGGGGCTGCGAAGGGGACGGGGGAGACGAAGCGGCGGCGACGGCTCGGGCGCCGCCGCTCGTCGTCCTTCCCCTGGGGTTGGAGGCGGATCCTTTCCCGGGTTCTTTCATACGTGCCGCCTCTTGGATAGGTGACATCGAGATGTTTCTCTGGGAGGATAAGCGAGACGGAGAAAGGGAGAAGCGGCAGCGAGACGTTGCCAGGAGAGGGCGGTGGGGATGAAGCATCGGCGACGGAACGAATGCTGCCGACGACTTTAGTAAAAGAGGCAGAGTCTTCTTCGTCGTCGCCTCTACTAGAGCTCCCGACGACGAGGCGACCGTGGATGCCGATGATACCGTCTTCTGCGCCAGGAGGCCAGTGAGAAGAAGGGGACGCGCCCGCTGCAAGGAGCAGGTGAGCAGCGGTCCCGCCAGGGCGGAGAGCATGTGCGAGTTTGGAGGTAAAAAGTCTGTTTCTTCGTCGTCTCTTTCCTTTTTCAACTTTTTTCACTCTTTTTCTCGCTCGAGACCCATCGAGCCTTTCCTTTTTTTTTCTTCAAAAACTTGCGCTCTCTTCGTTTACTCTTCGGCAACCATGGAGGCCTTCTATATCCTCCTCTTCGCGGCCATCGCCGCCACCACCGTCTTCTTCGAGCTCGGCAAGGGGCGCTTGTCCTCGTCCTCGTCGTCCTCCTCGGGGGCGACCTCGCTCACCAGGGATTTTTTGGCCTTCCGCAACAACTACGTCTTGGTCTACGCGCTGATGATGGGTGAGGATAAGCTTTCTCAATTGATTTAAATGGCGGTGGTAACTACGGGATTTGATATCGCGCTGCGGCTGGCGCAAAACCCCAAATTGTTTGAGGTGGCCAGCAACGGAAGGACGCGCGGCAGGGGGCAGAAGGAAAAAAGTGGAGCGAGAGAGCGATCGAAACCGGTCGAGCTCTCTCGCTCTCCCTGCTGCCCCCTTTCTCCTCCGCCGCGAACGCTTCGTTTCGCCTCGCCGCCCTCGAGAGGCCCGAGAGCGCTCGCGGGAGAAGCGCAATCGACCGAGAGAGAGCCTTCCGAGAGGGCCCAAGCCCCTTTGCTGAGACACGGGTTGCCTTCCATCTTGCGCAAACACAACATTGACGAGGAGGAGGAAAAAATTCAAACTTCCCTCTCGCTCTTCAAGCCGGACGAGCGACGCCGCTCGACTGCGCACCCCTTCCCCTGACCCTCTCTTCTTCCCCCACTTCTTTCTCTCCCCCCCCCCCCCCCTCCCCCTCAAAAACAACCAGCCGGCGACTGGCTCCAGGGCCCCTACGTCTACGCCCTCTACCAGCACTACGGCTTCGACCGCGGGGCCATCGGCCGCCTCTTCATCGCCGGGTTCGGCTCCTCGATGGTCTTCGGCACGTTTGTCGGCGCGGCTGCGGACCGCACGGGCCGCAAGAAGGCGGCGCTGACCTACGTCGCGGCCTACTCGCTGGGCTGCTTCACCAAGCACTCGAGCAGCTTCTCGGTGCTGCTCGTCGGCAGGCTGCTCTGCGGGGTCGCGACGTCGCTACTCTACTCTGCGTTCGAGTCGTGGCTCGTCGCCGAGCACTTCCGCCGCGGGTACGACGCGGACCTGCTCGGGGGGACATTTGCCAAGGCCGTGTTCATCGGCAACGGGCTCGTCGCCATCGTCGGTGCGGGGATTATCTTTTATTCTGAGACGAAACGCGAGAGCTTCAGGGAAAGAGGAAGAGAGAGAGAGAGAGGAAGAGAGAGAGAGCAGCGGGGCGATTTTGGAGGGGAAAAAACTCACCTCTTTTGAACGACCCCGAAAAAAAAAAAACATCAACAAAACAAAAACGCAGCCGGCCTCCTCGCCCACGTCCTCGTCGAGACCTTCGCCCTGGGACCCACAGCCCCCTTCGACGCCGCGGCCACCGTGCTGGCCGTGGGAGGGCTCATCGTCGCGACGACGTGGCCCGAGAACTTCGGCGAGCAGAAGGACGCGTCCCCCGCTTCCGCCATCGCTGGAGGCTCTTCCTCTGCTGCCGCCTCCGCGGGCTCTTCCTCCGCTTCCTCGCCCAAGAGGACCTTTGCCGGGCAGCTCCAGCACGCCGCGTCGGCGATCGCCGCGGACCCGAAGATCGCCCTCCTGGGGGCGATGCAGGCCCTGTTCGAGGGTACGGGTTTTTTCGTTTCCTTTTGGAGAAGTGTCTCTTGGGGCTTTTCTTTGAGAAGAAAAAAAAAGTCATTCGAAATGGAGAAAAAAAAAAAAACCCACCTCTTTCCCTTTCTTTCTTCCTTTCTCTCTCTCAATTCTCCCCCCCTTTTTTTCGACCCCCCTCTCGCAGGCGCGATGTACACCTTCGTCTTCCTCTGGACCCCGGCCCTCTCTCCTCGAGGGGACGAGAAGGTCCCGCACGGCTTCGTCTTCGCGCTGTTCATGGTCAGCTCGATGGCGGGATCGGCCTTCGCCGGGAAGCTTCTGACCTCTTCCTCGGCCGGCGCCGGCAAGTCCAGAATCAGGCCCGAGAGGTACATGCAAGCGGTCTTCGCCGCCGCGGCCGTCGCCCTGGCCGTGCCCGCCCTCTTCCACACCGCCAGGGCCGAGCCCGTCAAGTCCGTGAGGTCTTCGCTCTCCTCCGCCCCCGCGCAGCGCGGCATCTCGCTCCAGGGCAAGGTCCAGCTGCTCGCCTTCTGCGCGTTCGAGGCGCTCGTCGGCGTCTTCTGGCCCTCGATGATGAAGATGCGCTCGGCCTACGTCCCGGAGGAGTCCCGCGCGACCATCATCAACTTCTTCCGCATCCCGCTCAACGCGTTCGTGTGCGCGATCCTGTACAACGTCAGCGCGTACCCTCTGTCGGTCATGTTCGGGATGTGCTCCCTCTTCCTGGCGACTGCGGCCGTCTGCCAGCGCAAGCTCGACAGCATCGTCTGCGCCGAGGCCGCCGCCGCTGGAGGTGCCGGAGGCCTCAACAGCCACGCCTCGAGGTCGTCCCCGGGGCCCGCCACGAGGTTGTCGACGGCGACGGCGACGGTCGCGATGGCCGGGATCGGAAGCAAGGGGGGCAACGCGCCCCAGCATCTTAACGCTTCGCCTGCGAGGCGGGTTTGATTTTGTTTTATCTCGTTTCGCAAAAAAAACTCAACTCGATGAAAACCGAAAACGAAAAGCTCTTCCCGCTTCCTTCCTCCTCCGAAAAGCTCGACCCCCCCCTACTAAACGAGCAAAAACTCACCCTTTTGGTTCGGTGAAAAAAAAGAAAGTCTCTAATTTTGTTTGTTGACCTTGGTTCTTGTTTAAAAAAAACGAAAGAAAAAGAAAAAAACGACGATGAAAAAAATTCAAAAGCCGCTTCCTCTCTCGAGCCCCTCTCCTTCTCCTTCATTCGCGAAACCGCCAGTGCTCCCACCCCTCGGGCGCCGACCGTGGCACGCGCGACGCCACCAGCTCAAACTCCCTGGTCCACCCCCGCCACACGGACCGGAAGAAGACCTCTTTCCCGCTCTTTTCGTCGACGCCGCGCGCGCGCTCGGTGCGGAGCAGCTCTCGCATCTCGAGCTGCGTCGCCTCGAACCTCATCTTCTGCTTCTTCTTCTTCTTCTTGCCTCCTTCTTCCTCGCCGTCGCTTGAACCCTGGCTCACGGTCACCCAGGCGTCGTGCGCCGCCGTGACGACCCCGCGGTCGACCTCCACGACGACGGCGTGATGGAGCGAGGACGGGCCCGCCTCCTGAGATTCGACCTCGGTCTCTCCTTCGTTGTCGTTGGGGACGACGCGCCACGTCACGGCAGAGGAGAGGTCCCTGGCGCGGGGCCAGGCGGCGGCGTTCAGGAAGACGGTCCCTGTTTCGTTTGGATGTTTTTTTTTGGGGGAAACGGAAAAAAAGCGCGTTATTTCGGTAAGTTCTTTCGTTCTCCCTCGAACCCCCCGACAAAAAAAAGGAACGAAAAAAAGGCCTTACCCGTCTCGGCGCAGACCTCCACGGCGTTGCGCTCCTTGAACGCAGATGAGGCGTGCCTCAGGCTGCGGTGCATGTGGCCGAATGCGACGAGGCAAGGGGACGCAGAAGCGGAAGGAGAAGGGGAGGAGGTCGCCGCCGCCGCCGCCGTCGCCGCCGCGGCCGCGTCCTCTTCGTCCCTCACTCGCCGGAGCGCCTCCTCGAGGTCGGGGTCGCCCCAGTCCCCTCCGTCCTCTAGAAAGTCGGCCCCGCAGATGGCGTGCTTGGCCTCCCCGAGCCCCGACGGACCGTTGTGGGCGATGAGCACCAGGGCCGTCCCCTTCCCGTCGTCGGAGTCGTTCGCTCTTTTGCTCTTCCTCTTCCGCGACAGGTGCGCCGCGGCCTCCCGCAGGGCCCCCGCGACCTTCTCGGCCGAGCTTTCAAATCCTTCGACGCCGTACATCTCCCGGTAGAACTGCTCTACTCGCCGGAAATCGGGCCCGCCCTGAGAGAAGGGCCTGCCGCCGACGACGGCGATGGCGGCGTCGAGGCTGCTGCTTCCTCCCCCCTCGGCCTCGTCCCCGTCGTAGTCGTCATCCTCGAACGCTCGCCAGGAGAAGCCCACGTGACTGCGACCGAGGAGGCGCAGCTGCTCGGCGACCCCGGGGGAGGCCGCGGCCGGGACCAGCGGGTCGCCGCTGTTGTTGTTCCTCTCGCCGGCGTCGTCGTTGGCACCCGACCCTGCCGCGGCCTCGCTCGCACCGCCACCCGCAGCGGCCGCAGCCAGAGCCCGCTCCCTCCCGCGCTCCCTCCCCCGCGCCGTCATCGAGTTCCACGCGTCGTGGTTCCCGCACACCACCGCGACCCCAGGGACCTTGCCGCCGCCGCCGCGCCCCGCCTCGATCCCGATCTGCTCCGCGACCTTCGAAACCCTCTCGACGACGGCGACGGCCTCGTTGCCAAAGTCGCCGACAAAGGCCAGGACGTCTGCCCCGAGGGCTCGCATCGCGGCCGCGTCGGCGCCGGACCAGGCGCCGTGGACGTCTCCCACCACGGCGACGCGGATGATTCCTCGCGGCCTGTCGGAGCGGGACAGGAGGTCGAGGAGCCGGGCCGTCTCGGTCGAGGTTGATGTCCGGGCAATGTCGGCCTCCTCGCCCGGCGACGCCATTGCGGCGGCGTCTCGTCGGCTGTTCACCGGCGGCCTTGTCCTGCTCCTGCGGGAGGACGGAGAGAGCAACAGCAGCGCGCGCGATCTGGCCAGATGGACGCAGCAGCGCATGGGAATGCAGGGAAGAGAAAGAGGGCGCGATCCCCGAACGCTCCTCTCCCTCGATCGATCGACTCTTCCTCGGAAAAAACAAAAAAACAGAGTGAAAAACCTCAACCACTCTCGCTTTCATTATCTTACAAAAAAAAAAAACTTCCAGCAAAAAATGTCGCCGTCGCTCGCGAGGCAGCAGCGCGGCAGGGAGCTCCGCGGCTCCCTGTCCAGGGCCTACTCGAGCTCTTCTTCCCTGTCTTCTCTGGACGGCACCTCTCTCCTGCGCCGCCTCCTGGCCGCCCTCCTCGCCGTCGCGTGCTTTTCGGCGGGCTGGGCGTGCCGCGGCAGCGGCAGCAGCAGCGGCGCAAAGCCCTTTGGCGTCGGCGGCGTCGGCGGCGCCGTAGGCTGCGGGGAGGAGGCGTTTCAGGCGTTTTCGGCCGGTTCCTCTCTTCTGCCGCCTCGTTTGAGCCGTCCTTCCTCTCTTTCGAAAGCCTCGTCAGCGAGGCCTACGGACACGCTCGTGGTTTATATTTTCGCAAACTCGGGTAAGAGAGAGAGAGAAAGAGAGAGAGAGAGAGAAAGAGAGAAACGTCGTCACCTGCCGGCCGGCGAGCACGAGGGAAAAAAGAAAGACTGCCACCAGCGGTTGCGCCCCCCTTGTTTTGAGCTCCAAAGCCGCAGAAGGCTCCTTGCGGTCGATGATCGTTCGATGCTTTCCCAACGAGGCGGAAACGAAAGCGGAAAAAAAGCCTCGAAAGGAGCCTAACCGATGCGTCGATTTTTCCGGAAATTCTGGTGGAAAAAACTCAAAAAAAAACATCAGACCCGGAAGCCCCCGAGAACCTCGCATACTTCCTCCGCCACGGACCCAAACCGGGAGACGGCGCCGACTACCTCGTGGTCGTCCAGGGCGACGACGACGCCAGGCAAGACTCGGGCTGGTTCGACGAGACCGGAGAAGAAGACGAGAGCGAGAAAGCAGCAGCAGCAGCAGCAGCAGCAGAGAGAGGCGAGCGGAGGCCGCCGCGCTTCCCTGCCGCCGTCGAGCGCGCCCTCTCCTTCGCGACTTTTTCTTCCCCTTCCCTTAGAATCTCCGTACTGGCCCACGACAACACCTGCTACGACTGGGGCACCTTCGGCTGGGCCCTGAAGCAGCCGGAGGCCAACGCGAGGCCGTACCGCTTTTGGGTCCTCGTCAACTCCTCTGTTCGGGGGCCCTTTGTGCATCCGACAACAAAGAGCGCCGCGGAAGCAGCGGCGGCGGCGGCGGCAGCTGCATCGGCCGCTGCTTCCGGTTCTGCTTCTTCCTCCTCCTCCTTCTCGGCTTCGTCGCCGACTGCCGTCCCCTGGCACGCCCTCCTCACGTCGAGGCTCCGCGGCAGTGTCCACGCGGCGGGCCCCGTCATCTCGTGCGAGCCGAGCCCCTGGCGCGGCCGCGCGGGCTCGGGCCCGTGGAGGGCCAACCCGCACGTGCAGTCTTGGGCGCTGGCGCTCGACGCCGAGGCGCTCGGGGTGCTGAGGAGCGCGTCGCCGAGGGCGAAGAGGGAGGCGAACCGGAAGGGTAAGAACGAGAGCGAGAGCGAGGCGAAGGGAGGAGGAGGAGGAGCGACGACGACAACAGCGGCAGCAGCGTCTTCAAACTCCTCTTCCTCCTCCTCCTCCTCCTCCTCCTCCTCGGCTTCTTCTGCTCTGGGCGACGGCGGCCCTCTCGAATGCGCCGCGGACCGCTGGGACGCCATCTGGTCGGGCGAAATGGGCTCGTCGCGGGCTCTCCTGGAAGCCGGGATGAACCTCGACTGCCTGCTGCCGCGGTACCAGGGGGTCGACTGGCGCCTGCGGCACGAGGGGGCCCCGAGGAGCTCCCCTGCCGAAGGCACCAGCGGCGACGACCTCTCTTCTTCTCCCTCTTCTTCTCCTCCTTCGAACGACCTGTCCGACGACGGCGACCCCCTCCACGACCCCTGGCGCTGCAACCAGCGCTTCAGCCCCACGCGCGACGGCTCCCTCGACGGCCTCACGCTCATGCCCTTCGACACCATGTTCGTCAAGTTCAAGAGGGCGCTGCTGGAGGTCAGGGCCGAGGCGACGGTGGCTGCGGCAAAGCTGGGCGAATGGGAGGACCAGCGGTGGTGGAGGGAGAGGGAGCGGGAGATGGAGGAGGGGGAGGCGGGGGAGAAGCGCGGCGGAGTCGCTTCGTCGTCGTCGGTGTCGCCGCCCTCGTCGCTCACAAAGCCCTCGTCTGCTTCTTCGTCGTCTTCTCTTTCCTCTCCCTCTCCTCTTTCTCGTTACCGCTCCACGGGCGTCGACATCGTCTCCAACGCCTTCGTCAACGACCCAGCAAAGCACAAGATCCCGCGCCACGGCGCCCTGAAGTCCCGCGGGCTCGCCTGCTTCGACGCCGAGGCGTACCTCGCGGCCTCGGCCGACCTGGGGCGCGCGCTGCCACCGCCGGGCCGCGACGGCGGCGCCGCGGCGTGGCGCCACGCGCTGGAGCATGGGCAGTTTGAGCTGCGGCCGATGCGGTTCCGGTGCTCGGCGTCCGAGGTTCCGGCGGGAATCAGGGAGGGCGCCGAGAGGCTGCAGCGCGAGGAGAGCGCGTTCGCGCTAGGGGAGAGGGCGCGGAGGGCCGTCGCGGGGAGGGCGGCAGCGGTGGCAGCGAGGGCGGGAGGCGGCGGAGAAAGAGGGAGCGGAGGAGGTTTCGCCTCCTCTTCCGAGCGCCGAGGAGAAAACGAAGAAGAGGAGAAGGGGCGCCGCGGTTCCTCGGGGCTGCTGTGGGCCTACAGCGACGGGAGGAGGGCGCCGTCGAGCTCCGAGGAGGGGGGGGAGGCGGCGGGGGCGGGAGCGAGCGGGAGCGACGGCGGAGGGGCAGCTCACTGGAGGCTCCGCCGCCGGGAGCTGAAAGCGAAGCGGGCTCTCGGAACAAACTCAACCAGGCAATCATTCGTGGGTCCAGTACCGTCATTCTAGTCCACTTGTGGTTCCTCGACAAAGCGTGCAATACACGAGAGAGAGCTCCGGTCTCTTGGGAGGTGAACGCGAAAAGCAAGGTCGAGGTCGAGGCCTTTTTTTTTCCCCCTCTCCCTCTCCCTCCACTCTCGATCTCTCGCCTCTCTTTTGGAAACGGCTCGCCGTTTCCTCGCTTCCCGCTTCTCTCCACGGACGACACAGCCTCCCTCTTCTTCTCGCCTCCTCCCCCTCGAGCTCAAAATATGGCGACCCGCGGCGCAGCCAACCGCGGCGGAGGCCCCGCCACGTTCGTCGGCTCCGTCCGCAAATGGGAGCTGAACTGGGAAGAGACCGAGCTCCCGAGCTACGGCGCCGTTTCGAGCAACCCCGGCTCGGCTCCCAGGAGGATGAGGCTGCTGCGCTGGACCAGGACGGGTGAGTTTGTGTTCGAGATGCGAGAGTGTGGAGAGAGAGAACGAGAGGGACGCTGAAGATAGCAATGCGGCCCGTCAAGCCGGCGACGACGAAGACGAAAAAAGAAACTCAACCTCTTGGTCTCTCTTCCTCAACCTCCAAAAAAAAATCCAACAGAGGAGCGTTCCGACGACGGCTACAACGCCGCGCCCAGGCACCCGAACCTCGTCCCCGTGGAGGACGTATCGATCCCGAGCTGGAAGCGCTCCACTGGAGGGACTGCTAACAGCGCCCCTCCCCCTGCTGCCGAGGCAGCAGCTCCCGGCGCCGCTTCCGCCGCTCCGGGAGCTGAGGCCCAAGCCTCCCCCGCCGCTGCCGCGAACGGCATTGGCGTCGCTCCTGCAGCAGCGGAAGCTGGAGAGGCCGCCGTGCCGGTGGATGCGGAGGGAGGCGCTTGAAGATAAACAATGAGAGGGGTAGAGAGGACAAGAAATGCAAAACAAAAAACCGAACTTTTTAACTGAACTTGAATAACTTTGTTTTCGACTTTTTGTTTTTCGTCGTTTGATGTTGCTACAAGGAAAGGGATTTGATACGTAGAATGCGTTCTTTTTTGAGAACATCGCCCAGGGTTTCGCTCAGCAAGCGAGCGTGTGGCGAAACTCAAAAAAGGGGCGGGAAGGGCGGGGAAGCTGCACAAAAGGGTAAAAAATGTCTTCGGAAAGCGGGCCTCGATTTTTGTTTTTCGTTTTTTTTTCTTTTTGTTTTCCGCACACTCTTTCTCTCTCTCTTTCTCTTTCTCTTTCTCTTTCTCTTTCTCGCACCCGTCGCGCGAGAACCCACTTCAATGAAAGGCGGTCGACATACGAGTGGAAAATACGAGGCATTGTGTCAAAATTGTTGAAGAAGCAACTAGGCGTCATCCTGGAGGGGAGAAGTGAGAGCGACCGGCGGCGCCTGCTTGCGCAGGGAGGAGAGAGCTCCTGCTTTTCCCTCTCTCATCTCACCGCCTCCCAAACTTCCTGTCCAACCTCAAGGCGTAGTACCGCACCCTCTCGGCCAGCTGAGATCCCCCCAGGACCCCCTCCACCCTGTCGACGGCGACGCCGTCGACGAAGAGCAACAGCGTCGGCAGGGCGCGGACGCCGAAGCGCGAGGCGAGGGCCGGGTAGGCGTCGGTATCGATCTTCACTATCTTGACGTCTCCTCCCATGCGGTTCGCGCAGTCCTGTTGCATGATTGGTTTGCGTGGTTGTGCTTTCGAGAAGCGGGGCGGGTCAGAAGGTGGGAGCGGGGAGAGGGGCAGAACTGACCGAGGAAGAAAACTTTCGCCTTCTTCCTCCCTCTCTCTCTCTCTCTCTCTCTCTCTCTCTCGAAAAAGAAAAAGAAGCTCACAAACATCCACCCATCTCGCACCTTGACGTTTTCGCCCATGAGCTTGCACGGCCCGCACCAGTTGGCATGGAAGTCCACCAAAACCGGGACCGGGGACTGAGATTGGATTTCGAGGAAAAGAAAAAAAGGTTAGCAAGTCGAGAACGTCTTTCATCAATTTCTCGCTCCAAAACGCTCTCTCTTCCGCTCCACCTTGTCGTGGAGCGGAAAAGAGAGAGTTATTAGTTCGTGGTGGAGCGGAAGAGAGAGCGTTGTTAGTTCGTACCTCTTTGATCATGTCGTCGAATGAGGTGTATGTCTTCTTCACGGCTCGAGGAGGCGGCAAGAGGCGGCGACGAGGTTGATGTAGGCGACAGATCGCTGCGTTTGTTGAGGTGGCAGCAGCGTCGAATCGCTCGCTCCTCGGCCGCTGCGGCGAGAGGCCAGAGGCAGAAGCAGGCGCCGCTTGACTCGATCGACCCAACGTGCTTGCCGTGATCGCGCTGAGACGGCGAGCAGTGGCCGCGGCGCAGGGTGAGACGAGCAGAGCGTGCGGCATCGTTGAGAGGCTCTCCTTCCGAGTCTCGATCGTTGTTTGTGCCGAGGTCGAGGCGAAAGGAAAAAGAACATTTTCGTTTCTCTCGCCGCCGCTCACTCGAGAGCGTTTCTGTTCTCTTCTCTTTTTCTTGGGCCTTTTGCTGAGCTGTCCCCTCCTCCCCCTGCTCTCGCACGATGGTCGTACTCGCGCGCCTCCTCGGGTGAGCAGAATTCTCGAGCTCGGGCGAGCTCTTCTCGAGGAGAGAAGAGCAGAGGGCGCGGGCTAAGAAGCATCGTGTTTTTTGTTTTTCATCGATGCCCTCAATAGGTTTCAGCCCTCATTTCTCTCTCGCCCTCTTCTCCGACTCTCTATGCGCCCCCCCGCCCCCCTCACGCACAATTCACAGCCGCGACACGGCAGAGAGGACCGCGCGCCTCGCGGTCCCGGCGCTGAGGAGGTGGCTCTCGTCGTCGATGGTGAGAGAGAGTTGAAAGGGAGGACTTGATTTGTTTTTTTTCTGTTTCAATGCCATCGCTCGTTTTCTTCTTCTCTCCCTCTCGACCTCACCTCTCTCTTTCCCCCCACCCAAACTCGAAACTCCCCCCCCCTCCCCCCCCCCCAGCCGCAGCAGCACGAGCCCGCCGTGTTCGTCGACAAGACCACCCGCGTCCTCGTCCAGGGAATCACGGGGAAGAACGGCAGCTTCCACACCGAGCAGTCGATCGAGTACGGCACGCAGGTCGTCGCGGGCGTCACCCCCAAGAAGGGAGGCACGAGGCACCTGGGCGTCCCCGTGTTCGACTCCGTCGCGGAGGCCGTGGGGGAGACGGGCGCCACCGCCTCCGCCGTCTTCGTGCCCCCGCCCTTCGCCGCGGCGGCCATCCTCGAGGCGGCGGACGCGGGCGTGCCCCTGATCGTCGCGATCACGGAGGGCATCCCGCAGCACGACATGGTCCGCGTGACGCGCGAGCTCGCCGACCGGAACGCCGACCCGGACACGCGGAGCCACGTCCGCCTGATCGGGCCCAACTGCCCCGGGATCATCAAGCCCGGCGAGTGCAAGATCGGGATCATGCCGGGGTACATCCACTCGCCCGGCTCGATCGGCATCGTCTCGCGCTCGGGCACGCTGACGTACGAGGCGGTGTTCCAGACGACCGCGGCGGGGCTCGGGCAGTCGACGGTCGTGGGCATCGGCGGGGACCCCTTCAACGGCACCGGCTTCGTCGACGTGCTGGCGCGGTTCCTGGCGGACGAGCAGACCAAGGGCATCATCATGATCGGCGAGATCGGCGGGTCCGCCGAGGAGGAGGCCGCCGAGCTGCTCGCGGCGGCGGCGGCCAGGGCCGGTGCGGCCGCGGCCAAGCCCGTCGTCGGCTTCATCGCCGGGGTCACCGCCCCCCCGGGCAGGCGCATGGGCCACGCGGGGGCCATCGTGAGCGGCGGGAAGGGCACGGCGGCGGGCAAGATCGCGGCACTCGAGGAGGCGGGCGTCACCGTCGTGCGGTCGCCGGCGCAGATGGGCGCGGCGATGAAGAAGCTCATGGTCGAGAAGGGGCTCGCGTGAGGCTCGGGGGAGCAGCAGGGGGCGGACTCCCTCTGTC
>Ga0315289_10005531_pt1 | contig 18671 bp, 11 predicted proteins | sample YL17G11_40_MG_FD_203452 | JGI IMG/M metagenome (GOLD analysis project Ga0315289, IMG submission 203452) | Sediment microbial communities from Yellowstone Lake, YNP, Wyoming, USA - YL17G11_40 | ecosystem: Environmental > Aquatic > Freshwater > Lake > Sediment | place: USA: Wyoming | collected...
GAATCTCTACAGCCTCTTCGCCTTCGCCTTTCGTCGCCATGACCCAAATGCCGACTGACTCCACGTCGTATCCTAGCGTCTCCAGAACCTCAGCCAGGGCTGGCCAGTCTTCCCGTCGGATCGCAAGATCCAGGTCAAGGGTACGGCGTAACAGGCTGCCGTAGGCGCGCACACCAAAAGCGCCGATTACGAACACGGTGACGCCTCGACGGTAGCAAGCGTCCAGGATGGCCCCGAGTTCACGGATCAGGTACTCTTCCATCAGATCAGCCCCGCTGTGCCTGGAGGTCCAGGGCCACCTTGCCGATGACGTAGCGCGGCAAGGCAAGGCGCACTCTCCAGCGTTTTGAGATCGGTTGGTAAGAGGATGGGACGGATCGGTGTCGCCCTGCTGGATAGGTCGCTGTTTCTGGGGGAGTGTACACTGTGTTGACCCGGCGCCCGAGTTCCTCGATGACTTCTGAGGGGACGGCGGTTATTGTTTCGACGTTGATGGCTTCCAGGAGAGCGCCCAGACGGCGTGACAATCTCCGTTGCCCAGCCTGATCAAGCAATAGATCCCAGGCCAGGAAGTTGCGCTGGGCGATGATGATCGCGGCCGCCTCCGCCAGGCTGGTCTCACCCCGGGCTCGTTCTACCAGGTCCAGGCAGAGATCCTCCGGCGCGATAAAGGCCAGCCCGCCAATCGCACGTCGTCGCCGGTATCGCTCTAGTTCCAGTGCAGGGTCCAGGATAATACCCTCTTGCGCTGCCTGCACCTGGGTTGTGGTGGGTGGACCCTCAAACACCTGGCAGCCTTCCCCGTTGACCTGGCGCCAGATGGGCACATCTTCCGCATAGACTTGCAGAGTGGCCACATTCTCGAGCGGGGTCAGCCAGCGATGGTATGCGTAAGCAGCCTGGGGACCTGTGATCAGATAGGGTCGGTCGAGTCGGGTCAAATGCCTGGCCAACCAGGCCAGGCGGTTCCACGGCGTGTGTGTGCCTATCGCGACCATTTGCTCCTCCTCGTCTGAGCAAGAACCACGACGACTTGGAACATTATACACCAATGAGGGAATAGTGGACAATGCGGAGCCGGGAGCGTATCACGGTGGGGACTTGAGATCAGGGGAGACCTGTGATGATGACCAGCACCGCCCCGATGGCCACGACCAGGGCGGCATAGGTGAAGAGGACGACGCCCAACGCCTCGTACCAGCGTGGCCTCCTGGCCACTTGCTCGCCCTCTCCCGCCGCCTCGGCCACCGCTGGCGTTGCACGCCACCCCACCAGGCCCCGTCCCGCCATCCACAGGTGAGCGGGGTAGGCGCACAACGCGCCGGCCAGCGTGGACAGCGAGAGGATCGTCCACAGCGCCGGGCCTGGCGACCCCAGCCCCAAGGGGAACCACGTGTCGAGCAGGACGGTTGAGACCAGGTTGACCCCCGCCATCGCCGCGTTGGTCGAAACGACGGCCGCCAGCAGCGGATAGCGGAAAGCCCCCTGGAGCGCGGGAACACCACGCGCTGCCCGCCGCATGGCCAGCCAGGCGACCAGTCCGGTGAGCAGCGGCACGACGTAGTTCAGGGCGAGTTGCAGCCACACGCTCGAAGGCCCCACGCGCGTGGACAGGTAGATGCCGATGACGAAGCCGCCCACGGCGTGGCCGGTCACCATCCACGCCAGCGAGCCGAGGGCGCGCCGCCACGCTGCGAACGTGCCGCGCTGGCTCCTCGCCGGTGCGGGCCACCGCTGCGAGACGACGTAGGCCAGCAGCCCCAGCGGACCCAGCAGCAGGATCGCCAGCGGCCACACCACCCGGCTTCCCCAGGTCACGCTCGCGTCGTGCCACAGGTCCCACACGACAAATCCGAGCGCGCCCACCGTCAAAACGGCCCAGGCCAGCAGCAGCCAACCGAGAGCCGGCGCCGAGGCGCGGAAACCCGGGACGAGCCATGGAGCACCTGCGCCGATGTGCCGCTGCAGCCACACCGCCTGGTCCTGCCAGGCCTGACTGGGCAGGGAGTGGGTGGCGTCGTACCACAAGATCGTCTTGGGCTCGCTGCCGGCCTGCTGGAAGCGGAGTGCGTCCCGCGGCGGCACGTTGACGTCCCGGGTGCCATTCTGGAACAACAGCGCAGCCGGCGCGGCGCGGCCGACGTAGTGAATGGGCTCGAGGGGCCACATCGCCTCCAGCCAGCGCCTCTGCCCCTCTTCCGACAGCGTGGAAAAAGGGCCCACCGGGTAAGAGTGCCGGTCGTCGGGGCCGGTGTAGTGCTCGACCCAGCCACCATCTCCCACCGCCAGCGCGTAGGCCGGCAGGCGATCCTCGATCCCCGCCAGCAGGCCGCCCGTCGCCCCCCCAAAGCTGTTACCGACGTAGGCCATGCGCTGCGCGTCAACGTCGGGCCGGGCGACCAGCATGTCCACCGCCCGGCGCAGGTCAACGATCAACTGGACCAGCTCCTCGCGGTCCTGCTCGGTCCAGGTCAAGGGCCCGTACCGGCGTGGCGGATTGCGGTTCTCCGGCCGGGCTCGGGCCTAGAACAAAAAGACCGCTTTGCAGGCGGTCTCTTTTCGGTCAAATGTCCAGGTCACCTGTACGACAGATGATGTACTCACGGGTTGACGACGCGCCCCACAAACAGCACGGCGCCGGTCTCGAGGTCGCGAATCAGGAACACGAACGGCCGGTCCACCGTGACCTGCACCAGCCCTTCCGGCAGCGCCGACACCATCATCTCCACCACGGTGACCGCTGCCGCCTCCGTGCCTGCCTCGTCCACCGACACGAACGCCTTGTGGACCACCGCGTCTATGTACAGCCCACGGCTGCCCGTCATGCCGGAAAAGTCTGCCTGGTCGGAGAACGCCACCGGCATGCCGAGCGTGGCGAGCGCCTCCTGCAGGCTGAATTCAGACTCGCACTCGAACCTGGGCATCGTCAGCGCCACCTGTCTGTCCTCCAGGCTCTCGATGGTCTGCTCCACCCGCGCCGCGTCGAGCGCGCCCTCGAAGCGCTCGAACTCGCCCGGCCGGGGGAGCAGGACCACCATCGCAAGCGCGCGCCCGTCGTACGGCAGTTCGACCGCCTGGTACCCCTCCCCCTCGGCGTAGCCGAAGCGCCCCGTCTGGCTCATCATGGGCACGCTCACCCGGCCCCCGTCGAGCAGGTGGAACGGGCCATCCTTCGTCTGACCCGGCTCGAAGGGGTTGGCCCACGCGGCGTTGAAGTAGATGGCGTTGGTCAGCACCAGCCGCGTCAACGCGCCGATGGCACCTTGAGGGAGCAGATCCTTGATCCTGCCCTCCGTCTGCTCGCTGACCCACTGGTTGATCTTGGCGCGCGCTTGCTCCGGGGCGCTGGCGAAATCGAGCACCCGCAGCCCGGCCCCATAGTCCTGTGCCAACACGTCGAGGAACTGGGGCAGGAAGTCGTAGCCGTCCTGGCCCCAGAGCGCGTTGACGATGTTCAGCCGGAAGCCCTTCTGATCCTTGCCCTGGGCGCCTTCACCACGCTGGGCCAGTTCCAGGTCCAGGCGGTTGAGAGCGGGGTGCAACCGCTCCTGCGGGAGTGTGAAGTGGAGCGCGTCTGCCATCTGCCGCTCAGTCTCGCCGCGCGCGCCGGCGTACGTCATCGCCAGCGCCAGCGAGATGCTGTAGGGGGAGTAGAACAGGTTCCCGTCCTTCTCTCTGAGCGCCTGGTACAGGTCGAAGGCGAACGCGCTGTTTCCGCTGACCAGACCGACCAGATCCGGGGCGGGCACGTCGGGCGAGGTCACCCGCTGTTTTGCCGAATGCGCAATCTCCATCCCCTGGCCGCAACCTGCCAGCGACAGCAGCACTATCGCCGTGAGTGCAATCAGCCATACGTTTTTCATCACCCTTACCTCCCGTCCTTATTCGTAGCGACCCCTGAATTGGTTCGCTATGTTCTTGACGGATTGGGGACCCCAAAGGTTCCCTCTCAGTGTGATGGCCAGCGCGCCGCTCACCTGCTCCTGGCCCGGGATGGTGCCCGGACGGAAGCAAATTTGCGTTGCACGTACCAACGTGCTATAATTGGATTCTGATCATAAGCCCTGCCTGCTTCGCCCTTGCCGGGTGACGGATTCCAATCTTTCGTTCACCATCTATATACCGGTCTCTGTTACACTGTGGATTGAGACTGTCATAACCTGACCCGCCTCACCGTGCACGTGCCGAGGAGGGCATCGTAGACGACGCAGAGCCGACCCCCTGCCAGCAGGCGTTTTGGCGGGCGGTCGGCTCTCTGTACTCTATGCCGATTTGTGCTACCTGGTGGGCTGTGCTACAATCATGTTTGATACCCGTGATTCACGGGCTTTCCCAGATCTACACTGAGAAACCAGCCACTGGACAGACCGGAGAGGTGTGCGGTGTCTCTTTCCGAACGGGATACGCGCAAGCAGCACATTGATAGGGCCCTTGAAGAGGCCGGATGGACCCCCATCGTTCCCTATGGCGCCCCTACCCCCGGCCCCGTGGCCGTCTTCAGGGAGCATCCTACGGCCAATGGCCCTGCGGACTATGTGCTCCACCACGCCGGCCAGCCGCTGGCCATCGTCGAAGCCAAGAAAATGGGGGTCGGGCCGCAGAACGTGCTCAAGCAGACACAGCGCTACGCCAGGGGCCTCTCCCCCAGTCCATTCGATTTCAACGGCTACCACGTTCCGTTCGTCTACTCCACCAACGGGAACGTGATCTGGTTCCAGGACCTGCGGGACCCCCACAGCCGCTCGCGCCAGGTGGCCCGCTTCCACACCCCGACGGCGCTGCGCGAGGTGCTGGAGCGCGACCTGGACGCGGCGACGGAATGGCTGCGCGCCAATCCGGTGAGCCACCCAATCCTCCGTCCCTACCAGTGTGACGCCATCGAGAGCTTGGAGAGCGCACTGCTGGCAGGCAAGCGGCGCGCACTACTGGTGGCCATGGCCACCGGCACCGGCAAGACACTGACCGCCATCGCGCTGCTCTACCGCCTGATGAAGTCGGGATACGCCCGCCGCATCCTCTTCCTGGTGGATCGCCGCGCATTGGCTGCTCAGGCGGCGATGGCCTTCTCCCGCTTCGACGCCGAGCCCAACCTCAAGTTCGACAAGATCTACGAAGTCTACAGCCAGCGCTTCCGCCGGGAGGACCTCGAAGGCAGCAAGTTCGACCCCCAGGTTCTCCCCACGCCTTACCTCACCAACCCTGATCTGGCTCTGGCGTTTGTCTACGTCAGCACCATCCAGCGCATGCAGATCAACCTCTTCGGACTGCCGGAGAGGCTGGAGTGGCACATGGGCGATCGGGAGGACGAAGCGGACGCCGAAACGCTGAACATCCCCATTCACGCGTTTGACGTGATCATCGCCGACGAGTGCCACCGCGGGTACACGGCGTCCGAAACGGGCAGGTGGCGCGAGACGCTGGAGCACTTTGACGGTATCAAGATCGGCCTGACGGCCACACCCGCCGTGCACACCGTGTCCTATTTCGGTAAGCCGGTATACACCTACGGCTACGAGCGCGCCGTGCAAGAGGGCTACCTGGTGGACTATGATCCGGTGTGGATCGAGTCGCGGATGGCGCTCCAAGGGGCCTTCCTCCAGCCTGGTGAGGCCGTAAACCTGGTAGACAAGGAAACAGGCCAGATACGCTTTGAACTGCTGGAGGACGAACGTGAACTGCCTGCTGAACACTTGCAGCGGGAGTGGACGGCGGAAGATCACGACCGGAAGGTGGTCCAGGAGATCGCCAGGTACTTGCGGGAGCAGGAGCAAGAGAAGGGGCACTTTCCCAAGACGTTGATCTTCGCCCACGACGATATCCCCCACACCTCCCACAGCAACCGGTTGGTGAACCTCTTGCGCGACGAGTTCGGGCGTGGCGACGTGTTTGTCGAAAAGATCACCGGCAGCGCCGACGTGGACCGCCCGTTACAGCGCATCCGCGAATTCCGTAACCGCCCGGAGCCTGGCATTGCCGTCACGGTGGACATGCTCTCCACGGGAGTGGACATCCCCGCGTTGGAGAGCATTGTCTTCCTGCGCCCGGTGAGATCGCGCATCCTGTTCGAGCAGATGATGGGGCGCGGCACGCGCCTGTGCCCCGAGGTCGGCAAGACCCACTTCACCGTCTTCGATGCGGCCGGTGTACTCGCTTACTTCGCCCAGGCCTCGGCCTTCGTACCGGAGCCACCCGAGAGGACCGTACGTCCCGTGGGTGAAATCATCGAGGCGATCTACAACAACGAAGACCGCGACTACAACGTGCGCCTGCTGGTGCGGCGGCTCCAGGGCGTCGCCAGGAACATCAGCGGTGAGGGTCGAGAGATGTTCAGGCCATTCATCCCGGGTGGAGATATTGCCGCCTTTGCCCGTGATCTTGCCCGTGCCCTGGACGAGGACTGGGCGACGACCGTGGCCATCCTGCGCGATGCGGCCTTCCAGACGCTGCTCACCGAATACCCCCGCGCCAGGGCCTCCTTCATCGTGGCGCTGGAGGCGGAGGACGAGGTGAGATCAGGGTTCCTCATCCACATGGCCGATGGGAGATCTGTCCGGCCGGAAGACTACCTGAGCGAGTTCGAACGGTTCGTGCGCCAGAACCCCGACCACGTCGAGGCAATCCGCATCCTGTTGGAGTGTCCCTCCGGCTGGCGCACCGATGCGCTGCGCGAACTGCGCCAGAAACTTGCTGCGCGGCCGGGGTGCTTCACCGAGGACAACCTGCGCCGCGCCTACCACCACGCACTGGCCGACATCATCTCCATCGTCAAGCACGCCGCCACGGGAGAGCCGCTGCTGTCCGCCGAGGAGCGGGTGGAGCGGGCGATGGCGCGGGTGTGCGCTGGCAAGACCTTCACGCCGGAGCAGGAGCGCTGGCTGGGGCTGATTCGCAACCACCTGGTCGAGAACCTGGCAATCGAGCAGGTGGACTTTGACCTGATCGCCTTCACCCGCGCCGGAGTGACCTGGGGCCGGGTGGACCGCGATTTCGGGGGGGCGCTGGCGGAAGTGCTGGCGGAGATCAACGAGGCGATGGCAACATAAGGAGACACCGCACCTATGGACGTCGTTCAAACCCTGTGGGGCTTTTGCAACACGCTGCGCCACGACGGCATCAACTACGGCGACTACATCGAGCAGCTCACCTACCTGCTCTTCCTCAAACTGGCCGACGAGAAGGGCCTGGAGCTGCCCGACGGCTACGATTGGGCCACTCTGCGGGCGCTCTCCGGCACCGATCTGCTCGATCATTACATGGCGACACTGCGCGAGTTAGGCCGCCAGCCGGGGCTGTTGGGCGACATCTTCGCCGGTTCCCTTTCCCGCTTCCGCGAGCCGGTCAACCTGAAGCGGCTGATCGGCATGCTCGACGAGATCGAGTGGGTTACGCTCGACGTGGACATCAAGGGCGAGGCCTACGAGGGACTGCTGCAAAAGTTCGCCGCCGAGCAGAAGGGGGCCGGGCAGTACTTTACCCCGCGCCCGCTGATCCGCGCCATCGTGCGCTGCATGTGGCCCGACATCCGCGAATCGCTCGACTTTGCCGTCCACGACCCTGGCTGTGGGACGGGCGGTTTCCTCATCGGCGCCGCCGAGTGGATGTTCCAGGTCACAGGGGGGCGGCTGGCACGCGAGGACCAGCAGCGGCTGCGGCGTGGCACTTATTCCGGCGGCGAACTCGTGCTGGAGACGCGCCGCTTGGCGCTGATGAATCTGTATCTGCACGAGATCGAGGCGGACATCCACTACGGCGACTCGATTGCCGAGGGCGATCCCGGCCGGCGCTACGACGTGATCCTCACCAACCCGCCCTTCGGCACCAAAGGCGCGGGCGAGGTGCCCACGCGGGACGATTTCACCGTGGCCACCTCCAACAAGCAGCTCAACTTCATCCAGCACGTGCTGACGATCCTCAGGCCTGGTGGCAGGGCCGCGATCGTGCTGCCGGACAACGTCCTGTTCGAGGAGCACGCCGGGCGGGACGTGCGCCACCTCCTGATGCAGGACTGCCAACTGCACACCATCCTCCGTCTGCCCGTAGGCACCTTCACGCCCTACTCTCCCGGCGTCAAGGCCAACGTGCTCTTCTTCCGCAAGGGGCTGCCCACGGACGAGGTGTGGGTCTACGACCAGCGCACTAACGTGGAGAACGTGACCAAGCGCCAGCCGCTCACCGAGGCGCACTTTGCGGACTTTGTGGCCTGCTACGGCCCCCACGCCACGCCCCACCCGGGCAACCGGCAGGAGACGGAGCGCTTCCGCCGCTTCTCGCGGGAGGAGATCGCCGGGCGGGACGACAACCTGGACATCTTCTGGCTGCGCGACGAGAGCCTGGAGGGTTCCCAGGAACTGGCGGAGCCGGAGGACCTGCTGGGCGAGGCGCTGACCCGGCTGGAAACGGCGATGGATGCGGTGAATGAGTTGATGGCGATACTGGGGAATGACGGGGGTATGGTGGGATGACTGCCGACGAACGACCGCCGACCGCCAACGAGTTGCCCGATGGGTGGGTGTGGACAACACTTGGCGATATCTGCGAGCCAATCGTGCAGGTCAACCCTCGCGAAACGATGCCCGACCGACCTATCAAATACGTTGATATATCCAGCGTAGACAACGAGAAAAATGCAATAGTTGAGCATAAGGAGATCTTGGGCAGCGAAGCTCCATCTCGAGCACGCAAACCTATACATGCCAATGATATACTGTTCGCGACGGTCCGTACTTACCTACGGAATGTTGCAATGGTGCCCCCGGGCTACGATGGCGAGATAGCCTCTACAGGCTTCTGTGTTCTGAGACCAATCAGCGGCATCGAATCTCATTTCATCTACAGATATCTGCTCACAGACGAGTTCATACAGCGCATTAGTGAGAAGCAGCGCGGGATTAGCTACCCAGCCGTAACAGATCGGGACGTTTACGCAGAATCCATCCCCCTCCCCCCAGAAGCCGAACAGCGCCGCATCGTCGCCAGGATCGAAGCGCTGTTGGCACAGTCGCGCCGGGGGCGGGAGGCACTGGAAGGCATCCCGGACCTGCTGGCCCGGTTGCGGAAGGCGGTGCTCACCCGCGCCTTCCGCGGTGAACTGACCGGGCGCGATCCGGACGATGAACCCGCCTCTGTCCTCCTGGAGCGCATCCGCGCCGAGCGTCGCCGCCGGTGGGAGGAGAATCTCCGCGCCCAGGGCAAGGACCCCCGCCGGTACACGTACGAAGAGCCTGCTCCGCCCGATACGTCTGATTTGCCGGAGTTGCCGGAGGGGTGGGTATGGACATCGGTAGATGAACTATCTGATGTTGTACGTGGTGCCTCTCCAAGGCCAGCAGGCGATCCAAGATATTTTGGTGGCAATATCCCTTGGATTACAGTCGGCTGTCTGACCGCTGATTCACATCCATATCTCTACTCAGCACCTACATTTGTCACTGAGGCCGGAAAAGAAAAGAGCCGTTATATAGAACCTGAAACGCTACTCCTGACGAATAGTGGTGCTACCTTGGGGGTCCCCAAGATTACGAAGATGGGCGGTTGCATCAACGACGGCATTGTAGCCCTTTTACATGTTGACTATCCCCTAAAGCTGTACCTATATTACTGCCTGCAGACACTAACTGAGCAACTGCGTGCAATAAAGCAAGGTGCAGCACAACCCAATCTGAACACGAGCATTGTGAGAGCGATAGAGATTCCACTTGCCCCTCTCGCCGAACAGCGCCGCATCGTCGCCCGCATCGAGGCCCTTTTCGCCCAGGCGGACCGCCTGGAAGCAGCGGTGGCCGCCATCCGCCGCCGCCTGGAGCAGGTGGACCAGGCGGTGCTGGCCCGCACCTTTCGTGGTGAACTTGTGTCTCAGGACCCAAGCGATGAACCAGCGTCTGTGCTGTTAGAGCGGATACAGCAAGAGCAGAAGGGAAACAGAAAAGAATCCACGCACCAAATGCTTTTGCCAGGCACATAGAGTAGACACAGCTCCCGCCTCAAGTGTGAGACACAGCAGACTGGTGGAGGAGGCAAAGAAACTCCATGGCGATAAAAACGAATGTGGAACGCATGATCACGGACTTCACTTGCGGGTATTGTTTGACCCAACCAGGCTACGACATTGTCTTCGCTGACTACTCAGCTCTACGTCCGTTCGGAATACCGCTGGAAATCGGACGCGCTTTTGCCGTGGTTCGGTGCCGTCACTGCAAGATGCTCAACGTATTAGTCTTCAGTGTTGAGGATGACGAGCCCCTGGTTGTGAAGGAAGAGGATTTACAGCTCGTTATGATGGCACTCGACGACGATCCCCAAATCATTGATCCACGTTGGGACTGGGACAAACCAAGCGATCGCCCCGCAGAAACCAAACCGACTGATCTTCCTTGGGATGATGGCTTTGAGGTAGCCGCGCCTGAGCGGCTAAACTATATGGGACAGTATCCTTATGGACACAGACTCGGCGACAGTATTCCAAGAGCAATCCGTCAGGACATACAGGAAGCTGGCAGCTGCTTGGCAATCAATGCTGCTAATGCCTGTACCATCATGTGTCGGCGGGCTATCGAGAGATTAGCCAAGTCCTTCAACATCTATACGAAACAGAAAGAGAATCTCAGCAGATTGTTGCAAGAGCTGAGAGACCAAGGGCACATTGACGGAACTTTATTTGATGCATTGAACGAGATCAGGAATTGGGGGAATATAGGAGCTCATGCGGACGAGGAAGAGAGTATTGCGCTGGATGAGGCACGCAGAATCCTCGAATTGGTAATTCAGGCAATTGGGTATGCCTACTCGAATCAAAAAGAGAGACTTGAGAGAAGTACGCGGCACCTGTCTGCCTGTCGTGCGCGGTAACAGCTCTTTAGCGAATCTGATAGCCTAGCTCATGGTGATCAAGACATAGAGGTGGATTGTGAACTTCCTCAATGCTGCTTATCAAGTTCTCGCGCAGGCTGGACAACCTTTGCACTACTCCGAGATCGCCAGCCGGGCGCTGGCCGCCGGATTGCTGGACACCAGTGGCCAGACGCCGGAAGCCACGATGGGGTCCCGCCTGTACGTGGACACCAAGCGCCCCGGCTCCCGCTTTCGACGAGGGGGGCGAGGCGTTTTCGCACTGGCCCCAACCCAGGCGGGTGAGATCGCCGAGCGGATCGACGCGCTCAACCGCCACACATGCGCCGAGTTGCGGCACAGGCTGATGAGCATCCCGCCCGATCGCTTCGAGGCACTGATGGGGGAACTGTTGGTCGCCCTGGGCTTCGACGAAGAGACTGTGCAGATCACTTCGTACCACAGCGACGGCGGCATTGACGTGCGCGGCGTGTTGCGCGCTGGCGGTATCACAAAAGTCAATGCCGCGGTGCAGGTCAAGCGCTGGAAGCGCAACGTCCAGGCAGCCACCGTGCGCGATCTGCGCGGGTCGCTGAAAGTCCACGAACAAGGCATCATCATCACGACCAGCGACTTCTCCAGCGGCGCCTGCAAGGAGGCACAAGAACCGGGCAAAACACACATCAGCCTGATTGATGGCGAGCAATTGTTGGACCTGCTGGTCGAACACGGCATCGGCGTAACCCAGGAACAGCACACGCTGCTCTCCCTGGACGAAGAGTGGTGGGGCGATGTGGCACCCGAGATCAAAGTGCCTGCTATTTCGAGAGAGCCTGACCAGCCTGTGCCCCCTGCAGTCACTTATCCGCTGCCCGTCCGGCTCACTACTCACGGGCAGACCTTCGAGGCACGGATGCTGGACGCCAGTGGCCTGATGCTTTATGCAGGCGTGGAGTACAACTCTCCGTCGAGAGCAGGGCAGGTCGCAACCGGCTGGAAGTCCTGCAACGGCTGGGCCGTCTGGCAGTACTGTCATCCTGAGACGGGCGAGTGGAGGCCAATCGCCGAGCTACGGGGTACACATCAGACATAGGCTGGGGAGGACAGCCGGAGCGAGAGGGAAGAACGAGAACAGAGCACGTACACCAAATGTGCTTGCCAGGAACGTGGATAGGGAGAGACATTATATGCATCCATTGGAGATCCTTCAAGGCTACCGCCTGGGAGGACACCGGGCCACCGTGGAACTACAAAAGGCTGGCGCGCCCGGTGTCCACATTGACTTCGACGTCCTCAAGTTGGTAGACGACGTTCAGGCCGGTAAGGTCAAAGCCGTTGTCCTGACCGGCACCGCTGGCGATGGCAAAACCTACCTGGCCTACCACGTCATAGATGCGCTGGGGTTGGATCGCGCCGCTGTGGCTGCTGCGCAGGCCGAGGGCGGCTACGACCGCGACGGTGTGTACATTGACCTGGACCTTTCGGCTGGCCCTCTGACAGCCGACCGAGTGCAACGATTGCATCAGGTCCTCAGCGCGCCAGATCGGCTTGCGCTCGTCTGCGCCAACGAGGGTAAACTCTCCGAACTGGAGGAGCGGTTCCGCGCCTCCGGCCTGGACTTTCCCCAGGCCCCCTTGCGCGTCAACCTCAGCCGCCGCTCGCTGGTGAGTCCCGAGGCGTGGACGAAGGTCCTGCACGGTGTCCTGGATGCTGCATTCTGGGCCGAGGCCGATCTGCCCGCTACAGACCTCCTGGCCCGCAACCGCACTGCGCTGCAGGATACACAGGTAGCGGAATGCGTGCGTCGCTACCTGTTGTTGCCTTACCTGTTGGGCGAGCCGATCACCGTCCGCGAGGTGCTTTCCTTTCTGGCCTACGTGCTCACGGGTGGGCTTACCCAGAGACAGGCGGCAGAGGTATCCGGAGATGGTATCCGGCCGCTGCCCCATCTCTTGTTTAACGCTCTGTTCAGCGAGCCTGATGGCTACGTTCATGGCGATCGCGCCGTTCCAGCCGAGAAACTGCTCTGGTGGATATTCCGTTTCGATCCGGGTGCCACAGCCAGTCCACAAACTGATCTGCAACTGCTCACTCGACTCGACCAACTTGGTGCCGAACCGCCATGTGAATTGCTTCAGTACTGGCGTTCCGAGATGGTCGTTCGGCCGGAGGAGGATTCCGATACCAAGTACCGGGAACGCGTGGCCCGATTTATGCGCTACGCCCGGCGTTGGTACGCACTGTTCAGCGAGACGGGGCACAGGGCCTATTTTCCCTTCCGGTACTTTGACCAATACGTGGACGACCTGCTCACGCAATCCGAGGACCTCGACGAACAGATCCCCCCGTTGATTAAAGGGCTGAATCTGCTTCTGTCTGGGGGACAGGTTGACAGTATGACCAAGCTGCACCTGTACCATACGAGCGATCTTGGCATTGCCCAGCGGTCAGTGATCTACAGTACCTCTCCGGTCTGGTTGGATGACTTCCGCCTGACGAGTGATCTGACGTCAGCAGGCGCTGATGGAGATGCATACCTGGAGCGCCACCCTAGGCGGCTCTACCTCTGCTACCCGGCCGGGGCCGAGCCTGATGCCCAGATTCGCTTGCCTGTCTCTTTGTTGCTCTACGAGGTGCTGATGGGGGCGACCAGCCCTGAGGGCGGCTTTCCGGCTACACTGTGGACCAAGGAGCGTCACACTGTAGCGCGTTTCTTGGGCGCCTTGAACCGGCAGGTGAAGAAACCCCAGGTGACGGAGTTCGTCATAAATGATGCCTTCACGCTGACATACAATTCCAGGAAGGGAAGCATCGAAGTATCGTAGGAGGAGGCCATGGCCACAGTTTCCGAAAAGTTCGCGAGTCACTACCGTGCCCGCCGCGAGATGTCTGACCTGGCCGACCTAGCCCGGCTCTTCGTCGCCCGCCTGTTCTACCCGGCCGATATCCATTTGCCGGCCACCGTGACCCACCTGGTCGAAGCACGGAAACACAGAAAGGTCGAAGCACTGGAACACAGAAAATTGAAGGGACTGGCCGGCAGTCAAGCAGACGTGGATAAGTTTGCTGTCTGGTTAGGAGACTTTATCACGTTGGGACAGCGTACTCGTGGAACATCCTGCTACCCGCTCCATCCGCTGCTCTCCTGCCTTCGCAACGGGGAAGAATCGCGCATGGATGACTTTATTATGACACTGGTGCAGTCCTTTTCATCCGCCGATCGGCAGCACTTGCACAATGCACTGTGGGGAAACCTCCCGCCATTCGAGAAGGCGATCTACGATCTGGTGCAATGGCAGATTGAGGGAGCCGAACAGACCTCCGTGGCAATCGCAGAGCAGGCCAAACCAGGCATGGATTCCAGCCTCACGCCTGCGGCTACAGCCATCCTTGAACGGGCACGCGAGGACCTGCTCGCCCTGGCTACCGAAGTGAATGGCGTACAGGACTTTACCGACCACGCCGGGCGGCTGCTGGCGCTGGCCCTGACGCGCTTCTTCCTGGCCCAGGCCAACGTGGATATGACGCTGCCCATCTATGCTGCCCCGGCCACCGATTCCCACGAGGGGGTGCGCACCCTTGCCCATGAAGCCATTGAGGTTCATCGCGCTCGCTTTGAACAGGCACTGCATCGCCAGTTTGCGGCTTTCTTCCAGGATGCAGTTGCAGAAAATGGGGGTGCCACTGATCCTTCAAGTGTTACCGATGCTCGTGCTCTCACCAAGCGCATCTTCCACCCCAGCGCAAACATCGTTTCGAGCCAGTACGCTGATCTGCACAAAGAGTACGGAAACCTCTGCGGCGTCGCCTACTACTACTACTGGCAGCACAGTGGGGCGCGCAGCCGTTTCCTGCGCCAGTTACATTCGGCCCAACTCAATCTGGCCAAGAAGGCCGGTATCGCGAACTCGCGCAGCCAGTACAGTTCCTGGCACTATTATTGGCTGTCGCCATCCCTGGTGGAAACACTGCTGCTGGTCAGCCGCCCCCGGCTCAAGCGCGATAGGATGCTGGTAGTTGAACTGTTGCGCGACTGGCGTGAGCGCTACGGCCTGACGATGCTGATTGACGATTCCTGGCAGGACACCTACCGCGCCAACTTCCCCGGCCTGGGCAACCCCGAAGCACTCAACGAAGCCAATCAGCGCCGTTTCAGCGAGATTCTTTCTGAGCGCGGCCGGCTGCACAAGAACTCCGACGATTTCCCCTGGGTCATCTTGCGGGACTAACAGGAGGGCATGGGTATATGACAACTGTACATGATTTGTTGATTACGCTGTTGTGTGACCTGGTGGACAGAGTTCCTGACTCTCCCAAGCGAGTGCTCTTCAAAGGTGTGTCGGACCTGTACGAGGGCTTTAAGGAACGCGCAGAGAGTGAGCATCCCGATTGGGATGTACGCGTGACCCAGAAAGACACAGACGTGGTCGGCGCGCGCAATGACCCTACGATCGCGGTGTTGGTGGTGTTCTACCAGGCCGAAGTACGGGAGCGTGAATCACTCAACGCCTTCAGGCTCTTTAACGAGGACGAGATTGCCAGGGCACTGGTCGCCCGGCTGTCGCGCGACACGCTCCTGCCTGGCCTGCCCGAGCCATACGATGATGACGAACGCGACCGCCTGGCCTTCCTGCGGGATCTGACCTATCCGTCGGTGAAGCGGCTGGCCGAATTTCTGCTGGCAGGCAAGAAGGCTGTAGGGACATCCCTGCCCCTGCTTGGCCTCTTCCGGGATCCAAACTTGTATCTGGCTCCCACTGGCGAACGGGGCATGCCCATTCGCCAGTGGGAGGCCCAGTTGCGAGAGAATCAACAGGCGGCGGTGCTGCGTTGGCGCGATTTCCTCAGGAAGGGGACTGACACCAAGGCAGGTCGTGAGATCCTGGGCGGCGAACGCGTGGCCCTGTTGCGCCAGGTCGAAACGGATCCGTCGAAACGCCAGGAGGTCCAAGCCAACGTCACGCTGGACCAGGCGCTCAGCGTCCTCGATCCTCCCACGCGCTTGGTGGCGCGGATGATGGCGGCGAAGTACACCCGCAAACAGGCCGAGGACCTGATCCGCGCCGTGAAGTCGGGGAAGGCCGGGTACACTGGCAATTTGGACCTTGGACAGTTGGCGCAAGGGTTGCCGCCGCTGCCCGACGAAATATGGCACACGTTGGACGGGGTAGCCCCCCGGCCAAAAGACGATAATGAACCTGAAGATGAGCTCCCTGTTGACCAGGAGGCGGATTCCTATCGTGTGGGTTTCTGTCTGGAAGGGCTGCTGCGTTTGGCCCGGCAGAAAGACCTGCACTTCCCATGCCAGTTGACAGTCGGGCGCTCCGACAACGGGGATGACTATCGCGCCATGCTCGTGATCACTGAAGATGGTCACTTGAAGGTTGACATGGACGACGAAGCAGCACGCTTCCTGAGCGTCCCTGGGAAATCGGATACTGGCGAGCTGCAATATGAAGTACCCTTGTCCGGCGACACCAAGTTTCGCTTCACTATGGGGGTGATGCCACACTGGCTCGAACCGTACGCCGAAGACTGGCTCGATGAGGGGTACTGGGAGATGGTCGAGGCCCTGAACCCCGAGCATGCCCATGTCTGGCGTACCCTGCACGAGCGCGTGACGGCCTTACGCGGCGTTGTGGATCCCGAGTGGAAGAAACCATGTGAGGATGAAGAGCGTTCCGATACCGACCGGGAGCCCAACAACTCCATTTATGCGATTTTCGACCTGCTCTACTTTGCCCATCGCGAGCGGTTCGATGCATTTCTCGACGCCTGGTTGGCCGCTGCCACCTTGCCGTGGCGCGAGAAGTTGACTCAGAAACCACAGGAGTGGCAAAAGACGGTAGCCGGACTTCTGCAGTTGGGAACGGCCCAACGCACCGATGGTAGGACCGTCATCTTTCCATTCTACCCGCTACGCTTGGCCTGGTACCGCGAGGTCTTCCACCACATTGAGAAGTGGCTGGCGCAGGCTGCACGAAGTGGAGAGCCTCTGGCCTTTGAACCCATTGTGCTCGCCGAGCAACTGAGGCCAGTGGACAGACCACGCGCCCTGCTTGACGGGGAAAAGAGATTGGTCGAGGCCTCTGCTGACAATTACTTTATCGTCCTGTTCGTGCCCGAGGACCAGCGTCAACGCGTTCACCCTCCCATCTATCGTGCCCAGCAAAAGATAGACCAGTTTGGCCGCATGTGGCCCTTTAGCCTCGACCGGCTCCACCTGGCCTTCCAGCCTGGTGACGCGGGTGAGGATGTCCACCGGTTGCTGAAACAGGACTCGGGCGTTCACCCCGATGCGGCTTACCGCGTGCGGGCGATGGTAGAATCCACTGGAATGATGACCGTTTTCGATCGCCAGTTGTTGAGCACCAGCGAAGACACAGGGGATCTGCTGACCCAGGAGCACCACGAGAGCATGCTTCCACGCGTAGACTATGCCAAAGGTGAATTGCAGTATGAGCAGGGGGACGCAAGCACTGAATCCCGGCAGGTAGCAATTCATATCGCGTTGCTGGTTGACGCTTTCAGTGCCGATCAGCCCAATTTCGAACAGGTCGTGGGACGGCTAAATCCTGATCCAGAATGGACGAACTTCCGTCAATTGGTGAAAGCCGACAGTCCCCAGGCGCGCACAGAACTGGCTCACGTGGACATCTCTGCTCCTCCCTATCATACTGTCTTCGTCAAGGACAACGAGCGTGACCTGGTATACGTTCCCTTTAGCGGGGACCGCCCCGAATACCTGCGCATGCTCTATGACTCCCTGATGGCCTGGCAACATCAGAGTAAGTTTCATGAGGGCGTCTACTTTGAGCGGGTGCATTGGGATGCCAATCGCCTGCAACGTCTGCACGACTACGCTGACTGGGTTCTACTTTTTGACCGTAGCCTCGACAAGTCACTCTTTGGGAGCCTGACTCAGACCGGCGTCAGGCTCATTGACTACTATCCCAACCTGCCAGGCGGTTACAAGATGTCCATCTCCTCGCGCCGTACCGGCGCGGTCGAGTGGCAACTGGTCCAGGTTTTGCAGCAGTTTTTCCCCCCTCAGGAGATTAATGCGCACCAGGTAGCAGCAGAAATACTTGACACGCTGAGCGGATTTGCCAGCGGCCTGCTGCTAAAGACCTTGGGAGGTGGCAGCCTGGCCCAGGAGTTGCTTGGATTGTATGCGACCTACCTGGCCCTGATCGCTGAGGGCGAGTTTGTGGTTGGCCAGGACCGGCTCATCCCCCTGGACGACTATCAGGGCTGGTTCGGTCGCCGTACGCAGCGGGGGCGCCGGGCAGACCTGATGGTGCTCCGCAATCCACGGCCTAATGTGCTCAGATTAGTCGCCGTCGAGAGTAAATGGTACAAGAGCGACGTCGGCCCGACGTTTGTGAAAGGCGAATTCGGGCAAGGTGGTCAAATGCGGACCACCGTCACCACCCTTCGAGACCTCTTCGATCCTGCTCAGGACCGCCTCGACAAGCATTACTGGCAAAAGATGCTGGCATCACTCCTTGACACTGCCCCGAATTGCTGGGACAGTTTCCGCCAACGGCTCGGCAACGGTGAGTGGTCGTTAGAGGTTGATGGGCTCGTCTACGTTCACCAATATGAGGAGCGAGATCCGAGCAGACTCTCTGCCCGCAACGAGGAGTTGCTGGCAGAGACAGCGGAATTTTTGGCCTTCCCTGCCGGTCAGCGCTGTTTCTGTTTAGGTCCGAATGCTCGGCGCTTGCGGCTCAAGCCGCGCGGCGAGATCGTCCGCCTGTTCGCGGAAGCAGGCGAGGGCAGATAGCAGCAACACATAGGTCACGCTCGCAGCGTGACCTTCTCGCTAATCGAAGCAGACCAAT
>Ga0315289_10005532_pt1 | contig 18669 bp, 17 predicted proteins | sample YL17G11_40_MG_FD_203452 | JGI IMG/M metagenome (GOLD analysis project Ga0315289, IMG submission 203452) | Sediment microbial communities from Yellowstone Lake, YNP, Wyoming, USA - YL17G11_40 | ecosystem: Environmental > Aquatic > Freshwater > Lake > Sediment | place: USA: Wyoming | collected...
GCGGCAACGCCGGGCGCCTCCTCAACTACTTCATCGGCGGCTGGCAGTTCCAGGGGTGGTTCGAAGGGCAGACCGGAGACACGCTGGGCTTCGGCAACGCCATCTTCAACGGCGACCTGCATGACATTCCGCTGCCCGTCAGTGAGCGCCGGGCGGAGCGCTGGTTCAATACTGAGGCGGGCTTCGAGCGCGACAATCAGAAGCAACTGAACAACAATATCCAGACCTTTCCGTCGCGCTTCAGCGGCATCCGGTCCGATGGCATCAACAACTTCGACCTGTCGCTGTTCAAGAGCTTCCGCGTCCGGGAGAAGTTGAAGGCCCAGTTCCGCATGGAGGCCTTCAACACGCTCAATCACGTCCAGTTCGACGCGCCCAATACCGGGCCGGCCAGCACCGCCTTCGGCACCATCACCGTGGAGAAGGGCCACGGCCAGCGGCAATTGACCTTCGGCCTCAAACTGCTTTTCTAACCAGGCCCGGCTTCAGACCGACCAGCGTATTCACCGCCGCGACGCAATGCCCGACTTCCCCTATTTTCCTCTGCGTTCCCGGCGTCTCTGCGGTGAATAGAGCGGCTGCTATACTTTTGTCTGGTGTTCCACCAACTGGAAAAGCGCATCCGGGAGCGGGTCTCCGCGCGGTTGAAAGTGCTCTACGGCGTCGAGGCGCAGGTGGCCCTCGAGCAGCCGCGCGAGCCGGCCTTCGGCGAGGTGGCTCTTCCGGTCGCTTTCCAACTGGCCAAGCAACTGCGCCGCCCGCCCAAGATCATCGCCCAGGAATTGGCCACGGCGCTCGGACCCATCGAGGGCGTCGCCTCGGTCGAGGTAGCCGGCAACGGTTACCTCAACGTGCGCTTGGACCGGGGCTGGTACGCGCAGCGCCTGCTCGAGCCGCCCGCCGAGGCGCCCGCGGCGGGGGCGGCAGAGAAGATCATCGTCGAGCACACCAACATCAACCCCAACAAGGCGGCGCACATCGGGCACCTGCGCAACGCCGTGCTGGGCGACACCTTCGCGCGCATGCTGCGCGCGCTGGGCCACACGGTCGAGGTCCAGAACTACATCGACAACACCGGCGTGCAGGTGGCCGACGTGGTGGTGGGCTTCCTGCACCTGGAGGAGAAAACGCTCGAGGAGGTTGAACAACTCATCAGCGCGCGCGCGCCGAAGTTCGACTACCACTGCTGGGACCTCTACGCGCGGGTGTCGGCCCACTACCATGAGAACCCGCCGGCGCTCGCCTGGCGCGAGGAAGCCCTGCACGCCATCGAAGCCGGCGAGGGCACGGCGGCGCGCCTGGGGCAGGTGATCGCGGACGCCATCGTACGGGCGCACCTGGCCACCATGTGGCGGCTGGGCATCGCCTACGACGTGCTGCCGCGCGAGAGCGAGATCCTCCATCTCAAGTTCTGGGCCGCGGCTTTCGAGCTGCTGCGGAGCCGCGGCGCCATACACCTGGAGACCGAAGGCAAGAACGCCGGCTGCTGGGTCATGCCCGCGGCGGCCTTCTCGACGGACGCCGAGAGTGAAGACAGCAAAGTCATCGTGCGCTCGAACGGCACCGTCACCTACGTGGGCAAGGACATCGCCTACCAGCTCTGGAAGTTCGGGCTGCTGGACAGGGATTTCTTCTACCACCCCCTGATGCGCTACCCCGACGGCCACCCGCTGTGGGTCACCACGGAGCAGCCCGCGGAGGAACCCACGCCCGCATTCGGTCGCGGCCGGCGCGTCTACAACGTCATCGACTCGCGCCAGTCCTACTTGCAGGACGTGGTGGTGGCCGGCCTGCGCGCGCTCGGCTACACCGAGCAGGCCGCGCGCTCGGTGCACTTCGCCTACGAGATGGTGGCGCTGTCGCAGCGCTGCGCGGCGCAGTTGGGCCTCGAGCTATCGGAGGAAGACCGCCAGCGCGCGCACGTCGAGGTGTCGGGCCGCAAGGGCCTGGGCGTCAAGGCGGACGACCTCGTTGACCAGTTGATCGAGGAAGCGCTCGAAGAAGTCGCCTCGCGCCATCCCGAGGATCCGCCGGAGCAGCAGCGCCGGATCGCCACCCAGATCGGCGTGGGCGCGCTGCGCTACTTCATGCTCAAGTACACGCGCAACGCCATCATCGCCTTCGACTTCCAGGAGGCCCTCAGCTTCGAGGGCGAAACCGGCCCCTACGTGCAGTACGCCGCGGTGCGCGCCCGCAGCATCTTCCGCAAGCTGGCCGAGCGGGGCGAGAGTGTCCCGGACTTCGCGCGGGAACTCGACGCCGCGGCCCTGGGTGGCCAGCTCGCCTTCGAGGACTTCTGGCAACTTCTGCTGGCCGCCTCGAAGGCGGATGCGGCCGTGGCGCGGGCCGTCGCCTCGGGCGAGCCGGCGCACGTGGCCAAGTACGCCTTCCAGCTTGCCCAGGCCTTCAACAACTTCTACCACCAGTACCCGGTCCTCACCGAGCCGGACCGCGAGAAGCGAACCTTCCTGCTCTGGCTCACCGAGTACTTCCGCACGCAGCTCGAATACACGCTCGGCATCCTGGGCATTCCGGTGCCGGAGTATATGTAGCCCGCGCCGTCGGGGCGGAGCGGTTACCAGAACCTCTGCTCGCCCTCTATCTCTTCCCCCCAAATTCCGCCGCAATGCGGGCAGCGCTGCCCTACCTCGGAGGTCAGTGGCACTTGGTGCCCGCAGCCCAGGCAACGCTTCTTGGGGTGGAACTCGGGCGCCGGCCCCCTGTAGGAGTAGTGAATCTCGGGCCTCTCGGACTCGGGCAAGCTGGCGTATTCGGCGAATCGCTCTCGCATGGCCCTGAGCTAAAGCTTTTTGCGGTACAGGAATGGTCCCTTCCCGCCGAAGAAGACCACGAGCGTGGCCAGTAGACCCCACACGCCCCAGCCCTCCAGCTTCCAGATACACGCCATTACCGAGAGGCACGGTAGCACCGTCACCGCCGTCGCCCAGCAGACGAATTTGATCGAGCAGGACGAGCACACACCGTAGTCATGTCTCCGGTGGTGGTAGTGGGTTCGAGGCCCTTCGGCTCGCGGCCGCGCAATCGTGAGGGGCTCCCGATCCTGAGGAAGGACAGCCCTGGTGTAGACGGTGAAGAGCCTGGTCTCAGGCCGCGACTTGCCACAAACGTCGCAGATCTCCACAGATGGCCACCTGCCCCGGGCGTGAGCAAGGCTACCACAGTGGCCATGCCACGACAAGGGCACTCTCGTTTTGCCCTCCCCCAGTCTGCAGGGTGTCCCGGTAGAATAGGCCTCCAGGCCTGTTTTGCTGGGACCGAACAACAGGTAGGAATGCCTATTCTACTGAGGCTCGCAGGGAAACTGGGGGAGGGCAAGCACTCTGGCATGCTTCGCGTCGCCATGCGGGGATCCCTGCGGTAGAATTGGGCCATGACCAGCGTGAACAGCTTCGGCTCGAAGTCCGCCCTGCGCGTGGGCGACCGCGACTATGAGATTTACCGCCTGGGCGCGCTGCCCCAAGCGGCCCGGCTACCCTTCTCCATTAAGGTGCTGCTCGAAAACCTCCTGCGGCACGAGGACTCTCGCACGGTTACCGCGGACGACATCCGGTTCGTCGCCGGCTGGACGGGGCGCGGCGAGCGCGAGATCAGCTTCATGCCCGCCCGCGTGCTGCTCCAGGACTTCACCGGCGTGCCGTGCATCGTGGACCTGGCGGCCATGCGCGACGCGCTCAGGAAAATGGGCGCCGATCCGCGCCGCGCCAACCCGCTCATCCCGGTAGACCTCATCATCGACCACTCGGTGTCGGTGGACCACTTCGGCTCCCCGGATGCCTTCGGTCTGAATGCGCTGATCGAGTACCAGCGCAACCGCGAGCGCTACGCGTTCCTGCGCTGGGGCCAGTCGGCGTTTCGGAATTTGCGGGTGGTTCCGCCAGACACGGGCATCATCCACCAGGTCAACCTGGAGTACCTGGCCACGGTGGTCTTCACCGCCCCGCGGGAGGGCGCCTGGGTGGCCTACCCGGACACGCTGGTGGGCACCGACTCGCACACCACCATGATCAACGGGCTGGGCGTGCTGGGCTGGGGCGTGGGCGGCATCGAGGCCGAGGCCTGCATGCTGGGCCAGCCCATCTCGATGCTGCTGCCGGAGGTGGTCGGCTTCCGCCTCTACGGCCAGTTGCCGGAGGGCGCCACGGCTACCGACGTGGTGCTCACCGCGACCGAGATGTTGCGCAAGAAGAAAGTCGTCGGCAAGTTCGTCGAGTTCTACGGCGAGGGCCTGGACGCGCTGAGCCTGGCCGACCGCGCCACCATCGCCAACATGGCTCCCGAGTACGGCGCCACCATGGGCTTCTTCCCGGTGGACGAGGAGACCCTGAGCTACCTGAGGCTCACCAACCGCCCGCCGGAGGTGATCGCGCTGGTGGAGGCTTACGCCAAGGAGCAGGGGCTGTGGCGCAGCGCCTCCTCCCCGGCGCCGGTGTTCACGGAGACCCTCGAGCTGGATCTGGGCACCGTCGAGCCGTGCCTGGCCGGGCCCAAGCGGCCGCAAGACCGTATCAACCTGCCGGGCGTCAAGAAGAGCTTCCTGGACTCCCTGGGGGCTCCGCCCCGCCAGGTCGAGGTGCGTTTCAACGGCGGCACGGCTGCGCTGCGCGAAGGCGCAGTTGTCATCGCGGCGATCACAAGCTGCACCAACACGTCGAACCCCTCGGTGATGATCGGCGCCGGCCTGCTGGCCAAGAAGGCCGTCGAGCGAGGCCTGAAGGTGAAACCGTGGGTGAAAACCAGCCTGGCCCCGGGCTCGAAAGTGGTCACCGATTACTTGAGCGCGGCCGGCCTGACGCCCTACCTCGAGGCGCTGGGCTTCCACCTGGTGGGCTACGGGTGCACCACCTGCATCGGCAACAGCGGGCCGCTGCCGGAGCCGGTGGCCGAGGCCGTCAAGAGGGAGAAGCTGGTGGTGGCGGCGGTGCTGAGCGGGAACCGGAACTTCGAGGGCCGCGTCCACTCGCAGGTGCGGGCCAACTACCTGGCCTCGCCGCCGTTGGTGGTGGCCTACGCGCTGGCCGGGAGCGTCGAGGTGGATCTGGCCACCGAGCCGCTGGGCACGGATCCCGCGGGCGCCCCGGTCTACCTGCGCGACCTTTGGCCGTCCGCCGCCGAGGTGCGCGACGCGGTCCGCCGCTTCGTCACCAGCGCACAGTTCCAGAAGGAGTACAGCGAAGTCTTCCGCGGCGATCCGCAGTGGAGTTCGATGCCCACACCCACCGGAGACCTCTACGAGTGGGCTCCCGCCTCGACCTACATCAAGCATCCGCCCTACTTCGAGCAGTTGGGCGAGCCGGCGGCCGCGGCGGCCGACATCCGCGGCCTGCGCGTGCTGGCGCTGCTGGGCGATTCGGTCACCACCGACCACATCTCCCCGGCAGGCTCGATACCGGCGGACAGCCCGGCGGGCAAGTACCTGATCTCGCTCGGGGTCCAGCCCAGGGACTTCAACAGCTACGGCGCCCGCCGCGGCAACCACGAGGTCATGGTGCGCGGCACGCTGGCTAACATCCGCCTGCGCAACCAGCTCGCGCCGGGCACCGAAGGCGGCTGGACCGTGCACCTGCCGGACGGCGAGACCACCTCGATCTATGACGCCGCCATGCGCTACCGCGAGGAGGGCGTGTCCCTGCTGATCCTCGCCGGCAAAGAGTACGGTTCGGGCTCCTCCCGCGACTGGGCAGCCAAGGGCGTCCGGCTGCTGGGAGTGCGGGCGGTCCTGGCTGAGACCTTCGAGCGGATTCACCGCTCGAACCTGGTGGGCATGGGCGTGCTGCCGCTCGAGTTCCTGCCGGATCAGAACGCCCAAAGCCTGGGCCTGACCGGCAGGGAGGTCTTCCACATCGAAGGCGTTGCCGGCGCGATCGCCGGCAGTCGCCGCGTCCCCGTGCGCGCCGTGGCCGCCGACGGCAGCGAGAAGAGCTTCGAGGCCGTCGTGCGCGTCGATACGCCGCAGGAGGCCGAGTACTTCCGCCACGGCGGCATCCTGGTGTCTGTGTTGAGGCAGTTGGCGGGGCGAGCGTAGCGCCGCGCAGTGAGGTGAACCACTGTGGTGCATTCCTGGCAGAATAGAGGTATGGCGAGCCAATCCAAGCCGCTTTCACGAAGATCCCGTGCCAAGGCAGTTCGTCAGAGCGTGACGATTCCGGCGGCACTCGCACTCGAAGTACGGCGTGTTGGAAAGGAACGCCATCTCACGATCAGCCGGGCGCTGGTGACTTTGGCGGAGCGGGGCGTCCAAGCGGAACGGGAGGCGAAAGAGAATCTGAAGGCCGCCTACCGGCGATTCTTGAAGGAGCAGGAGCCATTGAAAAAAGAGGAAGCCGGCAAGGAGCTGATTCGCGCCATCTTGGGGACGGACGCCATTGCCGAAGATCCGGTTCGCTGATCTCCCTCGCGCTCTGCGGCAGCACATTCTCGAACGAGTGGAGCAGCGTCAAATCTCGCTTAACGATCTTCGCCGCTTGCAGGCGTGGGTGAAAGGGGAGCCGCATGCTCCGGATGGCGATTCCTACAACACGGTGAGGAGATCGAGTAATGGCTGCGCCGGCGTCGCCGGGTGGGCCTTCGAGGCCGCCGTGCGCGTCGATACGCCGCAGGAGGCCGAGTACTTCCGCCACGGCGGCATCCTGCCGTACGTGCTGGGGCCGTTGGCGGGAGAAGCTACAACACGCGGATGAACTCGCCCAGCACCTGGTAGTCGGCGGAAGCGTCCAGCACCACCGGCGCGAACTCGGGGTTCTCGGGTTCGAGCACGATCTCTTCGTGCTGCCAGCCGTCTTCGGTGACCCGCTTGCGGCTGCGGTAGATCTTGATGGTGAACTCGCCGCCGCCCTCCGAGGCCCCGCGTCTCCACACCAGCACGGCCTTGCCCTGGCGGGAGCCGGCCGGCTGGTGGCGGAACACCGCGAGAGCCCCGTCGGGGATGCGCGGCTCCATCGAGCGCCCCACGACGTGAACCACGTACATGTCCTCGGCCACCCGCAGATCCGCCGGAGCCTCGACCTGGTCCTCGGCCTCGGCTTCCATGTCCTCGCCGAAGCGGCTGGCCGCCGCGCGCAGCGAATACACCGGCAGGTGAGTCACGAAGGGAATGACCCGGGCAGGTTCCCGCACCTGGCCCAGGATGTGCTCGTTGAATAACTGCCCGAGCGCCCACGGCAGGCTGCGGGCCTCGGTCTCCCGGCGCGCGCTGATGCGGATGACATTCGAGAGGCTGTCTTCGAGGTACTCGAGGAAGCGCCGCCCGCCCATCTCGGCGATCTTGAGAGCGAAGTCGCCTTCCAGCTCCGCGAGGACCTCGGCGTCTTCCGGTTCGGCCAGTTCTTCGAGGTCCTCGCGGAACTTGACCCGCAGCCAGTCGGTGGCGGGGTCGAACAACAGGACGCCCACTCTGGCCGCCGGCCTCCCCGGGAGCGCCAGCTCGACCAGCAGGTACTCGGCACTCGGTGTCGTCGCCACAACCGCCATTCGCGCTCCCCCCGGTAGGCTACCAGTGAACCCCTACCACCATGCTAAAGATCGGCGCCCCCTTGGTGGTCCTTTATGGCGCGAAGGGAAAATAGCCCTTGCGGTAGCGGAGCTTCACGTTGGGCAGGCTCACCTCGACCCGGAGGTTCCGGAACTGCCGGGCGGTGTCGGTGCTATCCGGCACGTACCGCAGGATGTACTGCGTGGTCACCTCCCCGGCCACGTTCGAGACCGCCTTGAAGATGCCGGTGGCGATCTCCGAGGCGTACCCGCCTGTGCCCACCTTCAGGGCGTAGTTGCCCTCGTCGGAGGGCGTCGAGAGGTACCCGGAGACGCTCGAGTACAACCCCTGGAGAGGATACTCGACCCTCCCGCCGGTCTCCTCGGCCAGCCGCGTCAGGGTCTGCTCCCCCGCGCTGGTGAACCCGAACGCGACGGTGCTCACGCCGAAGATGGTCACCAGGTTGCGCTGCGCGAGCTCCAGGATCTCTTCCCGGCTCTTCTTGCTGGCGTTGTCGTTGCCGTCGCCGATGATGATCAGCACGCGCCGCGGTTCGATGGGTTCGCCCTGCACCATGATCCGGCTGGTGCAGGCCTGGTAGATCGCGTCAAACAGCGCCGAGCCGCCGCCCGGCTTGAGCTTGCGGAGCTTCTCGGCAATCTTGTCGGAGTCGTGGGTGGTGTTGACCGCCAGCTCGACGTCGTTGCCGTAGGTGATCAGGAACCCGCTATACTTCTTGTCCCCGGGCAGCAGCGCCCACACCAGCTCGAGCGCCGCCTCCTGAAACGTCTTCCAGTGCAGCCGGGTGGCGTTGCTCATGTCCAGCAGGAAGCCCACCACCACGGGCTGGCTCTGCTCCCGGCTGAAGTAGACGATCTTCTGCTCGCGGCCCTGATCGAAGATGCGGAAATCGCCCACCTCGAGGTTGCTGACGAAGCGCCCCTTCTCGTCGGTGACCGTCACCGGGACGATCACCTCGTTGATTTGCACCCGGAAGGGGCCGGGCTGCGCCTCGGCCTGCGGCGCGGGCTTCTGCGCAGGCGGCTGGGCCGCCTGGGCCAGGAACCACAGGGCTAAAGCCGCACCCCGCATACGCAACCACCTGGGAAGATTATAACCGACCTGCACCCTACCGTTGCACCCGGCCCGAGCCGCCGCCCTTGAGCAGTCCCTTGACCTCCGCGGCGCTCAGGCGCGCGAAGTCGCCCGGGATGGAGTGCTTCAGGCACGAGGCGGCCACGGCGAACTCGAGCGCCTCCTGGTGCGTTGGCAGGCGGAGCAACCCGTAGATCAGCCCGCCCGCGAAGCAGTCGCCGCCGCCCACCCGGTCCACGATGTGCGTGATGTCGTAGCGCCGGCTCACCAGAAACTCCTGGCCGTCGTGGAGGCACGCCGACCAGCCGTTGTGCGAGGCGCTGTGGGATTCCCGCAGCGTGATGGCGATGATCTTCAGGTTGGGGAACGCCGCCAGGACCCGCTCGCTCAGGCCCCGGTACTGCGAGACCTCCAGCTTGCCGCTCTCGACGTCCACGTCCGCCTGGATGCCCAGCGCCTTCTGGCAGTCCTCTTCGTTGGCGATGGCGACGCCGGCCAGCTTGACGAGCTCGCGCATGACCTCGGGCGCCGGCCGGCCGTACTTCCAGAGGTTCTTGCGGTAGTTGAGGTCGCAGGAGACGCTCAGCCCCATGGCGCGCGCCTGGGCCGCTCCCTCGAGCGCCAGGTCGGCGGCGCCCTGGCTGATGGCCGGCGTGATGCCGGTCACGTGGAACCAGCGGGCGCCCGCCAGGCTCGCCTCCCAGTCGATGGCGCCGGGCCGGGCCAGCGCGATGGCGCTCATCTCGCGGTCGTAGACCACCTTGGAGGGCCGCTGGTTGGCCCCGGCTTCGACGTAGTAGACGCCCATGCGCCCCTTGGCTCGCACCATGCGCGAGGTGTCGATACCGAACCCGCGCAGTTGCGCCACCACCGCGTCGGCCACCGGATGGCTCTCTGGCAGCACCGTCACATACCGCGCCGGCACGCCGAAGCCCGCCAGGGCCACCGCCACGTTGGCCTCCCCGCCCCCGAAGGTGGCCACGAACTCGGGCGATTGCAGAAACCGCTCGAAGCCCGGCGGCGCCAGCCGCAGCATGATCTCACCGAAGGTAACGACCGTCTCCGACATAAGTCAAGTTTCGCGCAGTCTCGCGCCAAGACGCAAAGCCATCTCCGACCCTTGGCGCTGTTGGCGGTTCTGGGCGTGCTTGGCGCGAACCCTATCGGCCCACCACCGCGATCACGTCCGCGGCGCAAGCAGCGTCCAGCGAGGCCACTCCCTCGAGCGCCGGCGCCGAGCCGGCCGGCGCGGAACTCAGGAACTCGCCGCGCACCTTGGCCGCCGTCTGGCCGATCAGGCCCGACAGGGGATAAAGATTCCAGACCACCACGCGGCCCAGATGGGTGCCCACCTGCTCGAGCGACTTCCCCAGGCGCTGGAAGGCCAGGCGCGCATCCTGCTCGGTGTAGCCGAAAGCGAGCTGGGTACCGGTCAGGGCCAGCCGTGCCGGACCGACCAGCGCCACCGCGGAGAACCCCCATCCCGGCGCCACCTCCGCCGGGCTCAACAGGCGCACCGGTGGCGCGGGCGCAGCGCGGAGGCGGGCCACGGCCTCGCACTCGACCACACTTCGGCCCAGCGCACGCTGGCCCTGCACGAAGGTGAGCGCCGCCTGGGGGAACTCCGCTCCCACCCGGCTGCGCACTGCCACATGGTCGTCCAGCGAGCTCAGGTAGCAGCTCGCACGGAGCACGTCCTTGGGCTCGAGGCCGACCGCGCTCAAGGCCGTCCGCAGCCGGGCCAGGGACTGCTCGGCCAGCGGGGCCAGGGGCGTCAGCGGTTGCTCGGAGGTGGCCGCCTGCCCGGAAAGGAAGGCCAGCCCGTGCGGGTTGACCGCTCTGTTGCCCGTAGCCACGGCTTCCAGCACTACCTGCGCCCCCTCGAGGGGCAGCGCGCCCACCCGCACCACGCTCAGCGCCGGCAGCGGCAGCCGGCGCTCGGTGAAGGTCTCGCTGACGATGGCCGGCACGCGGCGCACGTCGCCGCTGCCTGCCACGAAGCCCCGCAGCTTCACCATGGTCGCCCCCCGCACCTGCCCGAGCAGGTTCCGCAGCGCCTCGCGCACTTGCTGCGAGAGCAGACCCCGCGCCGAGAGAGGCGAGACGTGAAAGCTCAGCCGCTGGCTGTCGGCCACCACCACCCCGGGCAGCTCCTTGGGCAGCTCCAGCACTTGTGTGATCTCCGCCTCGGCGCGTTTCTTCCTCTGCTTCTGCGCCGCAGTCAAGGGGCCCGGAGGGATCGCCAGGCTCACCGCCAGAGCTAGCACCAGTGCCCGCATGAGGTTTCCGCCAGTGATTGTATCAAATCGGCGGCGGTGGACAGCGTCGTTGCCCGGCCCAGTCCAATATGGTATGCTCGGATGGTCAGAGCATGTTCCCCAGACCCGAGATCGACTTGCACTCCGAAGTCCCGCTGTACCGCCAGCTCCATCAGCGTATTAGGGAGTTCATCCGCTCCGGACGCCTGGCCAAAGGGGAACGTCTGCCGGCCACTCGCGGCTTGGCTGGTATGCTTGGACTGAATAGGACCACCGTCTCCGCCGCCTACGACCTGCTCGAATCCGACGGCCTCATTAGCGGGCACGTCGGCCGCGGCAGCTTCGTCACCGGCGAGCCTTCCCAGGCCCCCGCGACCCTGAACTGGGAGGAACTGCTCCCGGCGGCCACGGCGCAGCCTGCGCCGCCGGAGCCGGCCTCGGAAGAAGTCATCAGCTTCGCCACCTCCCGCCCCGCGGAAGCCCTGTTTCCTCTGGAAGCCTTTCGGGCGAGCTGCCAGGAGGTGCTGCGGGAATCCGAGATCGCGGCCATCCTCCAATTAGGATCTCCGGGCGGCTATCCCCCGCTCCAGCACTACCTGCTCGAGGCGGCGCGCCGGGCCGGCGTGGCGCGCCTGGACGACGACGTGCTGGTCACCAACGGCTGCCAACAGGCCCTGGACTTGATCCAGCGCGTGCTGGTCCGCCCGGGGGACACGGTGGCTCTGGAAGACCCTGTTTATGCCGGGCCAAAGAACCTATTCCTGCGGGCTGGCGCGCGGCTGGCAGGCGTTCCGGTGGGACCCGAGGGCCTGGAGGTGGCCGAACTGGAGCGGCTGCTGGCCGCGCACCGGGTGCGGCTGCTGGTGGCGACCTCGAATTTCCAGAACCCCACCGGGGCGACCCTGCCAGCGGTGGCGCGCCGCGCCATCCTGCGCCTGGCGCGGGCCGCCGGCGTGGTGGTGGTCGAGAACGACATCTACGGCGACTTGCGTTACCAGGGCGAGCCCGCGCCGCTGATGAAGCGGCTGGACGAATCCGGCGATACGGTCCTGCTGGGCAGTTTTTCCAAGATCACTTTCCCGGGTTTGCGCGTGGGCTGGGTGATCGGGCCGCGGGCATTGGTGAGCCGGCTGGCTGAGGCCAAGCAGTGGACCGACCTGCACACCGACCAGCTCGCGCAGGCCGTGCTGCTGCGGTTCGCCGAGTCCGGCCGCCTGGAGGCCCACCGCGCGCAGGTGCGCGCCGCCGGGCGCGAGCGCCTGGGGGCCGTGCTGGCCGCCTGCGAGCGGTGCCTGCCCGCCGGGACCACGTTCACGCGCCCGGAGGGCGGCATGAACCTGTGGGTGCGGCTGCCCGAGCCGCTGGATGCCTCCGAGCTGCTGGGGCGCGCGCAACGCGAGGGCGTGAGCTACCTGCCCGGGCGCTATTTCGAGGTGTCGCGCCGCCACCGCAGCAGCCTGCGCTTGAGTTTCGCCGGCCTGGCCCCGGAGAAGATCCGGACCGGCCTGGCCATTTTGGGAAGAGTTTTTTCTGACGAGCTGGTGCGGGCGCGCAGCTTCCACCGCCACGCGCCCGTGCCGGCCATGGTGTAACGACGGGAGGGTGTCGATGTATCTGGATGATTCGTTCCGCGTGAAGGTCGGGCTGGCCGAGATGCTCAAGGGCGGCGTCATCATGGACGTCACCACCGCCGAGCAGGCCCTGGTCGCCGAGCGGGCGGGCGCCGCCGCGGTCATGGCCCTGGAGCGCGTGCCGGCCGATATCCGCCGGGAAGGCGGCGTGGCGAGAATGGCGCCCATCCGCAGGATCCGCGAGATCCGGGAGGCGGTCTCGATTCCGGTGATGGCCAAGTGCCGCATCGGGCACTTCATGGAAGCGCGCATCCTGGAGGCGCTGGCGGTGGACTACATCGACGAGAGCGAAGTGCTCACGCCCGCCGACGAAGAGCACCACGTGGACAAGCGCGGCTTCCGCGTGCCCTTCGTGTGCGGCGCGCGCAATCTGGGCGAAGCCCTCCGAAGAATCGCCGAGGGCGCGGCCATGATCCGCACCAAGGGCGAGGCCGGCTCGGGCAACATCGTCGAGGCGGTCCGCCACATGCGCACCGTCCGCAAGGAAATGAAGCAGTTGACCGTGCTGGGCCAGGAGGAGCTGGTGGCCGAATCCAAGAAGCTCCAGGCGCCGCTCGAGCTGGTCCAGTGGGTGGCCGAGCATGGCCAGCTCCCCGTGCCCAACTTCTCCGCCGGCGGCATTGCCACGCCGGCCGACGCCGCCCTGGTGATGCAGCTCGGCGCCGAGGGGGTCTTCGTCGGCTCGGGCATCTTCAAGAGCGAGGACCCGGAGGCGCGGGCGCGGGCCGTCGTCAAGGCTGTCACGTACTTCAATGACCCCGTGAAGCTGCTCGAAGCCAGCGAAGAGCTGGGCCTGGGCATGCGCGGGCTGGACCTGGCGAGCATGCCCGACTCCGAGCGCCTGGCGCTGCGGGGCTGGTAGCGTGAGCCGGGCCAAACGGGTCGGCGTGCTGGCGCTGCAGGGCGACTTCGAAGCTCACCGGCGGGCCCTGGAGCGCGCGGGCGCGACCGGGGTTGAGGTGCGCACCACCGCCGAGCTGGAAGACCTGGACGGGCTGGTCCTCCCCGGCGGCGAGACCACCACCATGCTCCGCCTGCTCGCCGACGAGAACCTCTTCGAGCCGCTGGCCGAGTTCGGCCGCCGCCGCCCCATCTTCGGCACCTGCGCGGGGGCCATCCTGCTGGCCCGCGAGGTCACCCACCCGGTGCAGGAGTCCCTGGGCCTGATGGACCTCCGCGTCGAGCGCAACTCCTACGGGACCCAGCTCGAGAGTCACGTGGCGCGCCTGGCGCCCGAAGAGGAGTTTGCGCGCGCGGCCGGACCCGGCGAGGTCGAGGCGGTCTTCATCCGCGCGCCGCGGATCCTGCGGACCGGCCCCGGCGTCGCGGTCTACCTCCGCCACCGCGGCGACCCGGTGCTGGTGGCTGACGGGCTGCACATGGCCGCCACCTTCCACCCCGAGCTGAGCAGCGACGCGCGGGTTCATCGACTGTTCTTCCAGAGGCTCTGCTGATGCGCCGCCACCGCGTGTTGTTCGTGTGCATCGGCAACTCCTGCCGCAGCCAGATGGCCGAGGGTTTCGCGCGCGCCTACGGCGCCGACGTCCTCGAGCCGGAAAGCGCCGGGCTGCATCCGTGCGGAGTCATCTTCCAGCCCACCCTCGAGGTGATGCTGGAGAAGAACATCTCCCTCGAGGCCGCCGAGTCCAAGGGCTTCGAGCCGGACGACCTGGCGCAGTTCGACCTGATCGTCAACCTGAGCGGCTGGGAGTTCCCTTACCCCACCGCCACGCCGGTGTGTTCGTGGCTCGTCGAGGACCCCATCAGCCTGAGCCTGGAGCGGCACCGGGAAATCCGCGACCAGATCGAAGCGCGGGTGCAGGAACTGATCGCCGAGCTGCGCGCCAGGCCGGGTTGAGCTCCAACCGACCGCTGCGTTGCGCCTCCGCCCTGCGCTATGATGTTTCGCTGGAGATTCTTCCTATGCGTTTCGCTTCGCTCGCCTGCGCGCTCCTCGCGGCGGCCGCAGCCGCTGTCGCCGCTCCCGCCGACGACCTCCGTCAGCTCGAGAAGTCCTGGGCCGCGGCCGTGGTCAAGAACGACTCCGGCGCCCTGGGCGGCCTGCTCAGCGACCGCCTCATCTACGCCCACTCCTCCGGCGTCGTAGAAACCAAGGGCGAGTATCTCGCCAAGCTCAAAACCGGCGCCCAGAAGTACGACTCGGTCGATCACGAAAGCGTCAAAGTCGAAGTCTACGGCGACGCCGCCGTGGTCCACGCCACCGTGCGCATGCGTGGCGCCACCAAGGGCCAGCCCTTCGACAACCGCCTCATGATGCTCCACCTCTGGGTGAAAGACGCCGGCCGCTGGCGCCTGGCCGCCCACCAGACCACGCGTCTGCCCTGAGCGCCCGATCCGGCGGGGGCGGCTAAAGGCGAACTCCACCGCCGCTTCCAGCCCAGGCTGTGGCCCGGGCGCCGGTGAACCGCGGGCCGGCGCCTCCCCCTCTTGCTGCCGTGTCGCGGCCCGCCGCGGCCACCGATTTGACAGGCCCGCCACCGCTCTCGCACAATAGAGAGTAGCCGCTGCGGATGTGGCGGAATTGGCAGACGCGCTAGATTCAGGTTCTAGTGGGGGCAACTCCGTGGAGGTTCAAGTCCTCTCATCCGCACCAATCATTGCAATAAGTTAGCGGCAACGCTTCCCCCTTCCTGATGCTGGTCGGCGGCCACTGTCCTTAAACTGTCCTTGTCGCACGCGGTCTGCCGCTCCTGGATGTACTGCTCCAGCTTCGCTGCGGCCAGCCGCACGTCCCGCTCATCTACGATGTTGTAGCGGTCGAAAACGCTCCGGGTCTTGTGGCCGGAGATCTGCATGGCGATCTTCTCGGGGATGCCGGCGCGGACCAGATTCCTCACGCCAGTTCTGCGTAAGTCATGGAACAGCTTTGCCGGCCTCCCCGTCTCCCCGTCGCCCTCCCATAGCCCGGCCTTGCGGCAGGCCGCTTCCCATGCCTCCCGGAAGTCGCCGATGCGCTGGCCGGCGCGGAAGAAGACCCACGGGCAGGCCGGGTACTTTTCCTGACGGATGGCCCGCTGCATTTTCAGCGTCTCGTACACTTCCAGCACCAGCGGAATCAAACGGCCCTCGTCGTTTTTCGTCGTACCGGGTTCCAAGCGCACCACGCGCCCGATCAGATCCACCTGGGGCCATTGCAGGGACAGGATCTCACCGCGGCGGCAGCCGGTGTAGTAGGCGAACGTCAGAATGGCCCGCAGTTCCGGCGGTAGGGCCGCGCGCATTGCCAAGTAGTCGTCATGCTCGAAAAAGCCCTTGCGGATATTGTTCTCCGCCAGCTTGGGGATCTTCGGTACGTGCGTCACCTTGGGCGGTGTGCAATCCCGCGCGAGGTTGAAGGCGCGGCGCAACAGCGAGAGTTCACGGTTGATCGTGCTGTTGGCAATACCTTCCGCGCGCCGCTCGGCGATATAGCGGGCGATGGCTGTCGATCCCACAGTCGGCACCCGCAAGGGGCCGAAGAAGGGGCGGAGGTGACCGTCAACGTACTTGGCCCAGGCCAAGGACTTCTGGTTGATTTCATAGTCGGCCAGCAGGTCATCCAAGAGATCCGAAACGCGGATCTGTTCGGCTTGATGGCCGATGAACGCACCGGAGGTGATCTCCGCCTGGCGTTTCCGCAGCAGGCGTTCGGCGTCCGTGTAGCGCGTGCTGTGGCTGCTTTCGCGGTGCTGCTTGCCGTGGCCGTCGTAATGCTCGATCCACCAAGGTCCGTACTCGACCACCCGGCCATCCGGTCCTTGGCCCTTGCGCTTGAAGACGCGCCCGAACTGCGGCTTTCTCATGGCTTGCCTCCTTCCTTGCGCCATCGGGCGCGGGCAGCTCGCTGGCCCAAGGCGGAACGCTGGGCAGGGCTGAGGAGTTCCATACGGCGCTTGCCGCCCTTCTTGCCGCCCAGTCTTCCGAGGGCGGCAGCGTGCGGGTTCTTGCGAGTGGTGCGCTTCATGTCCCTGAGCATATGCCAAAACGCTCTGGCATGTCAAGTCCCTTCCTCCGCTGGCTCGGTATGGCTTTCGATCCAAGTGTCCAGCGCAACACGATCCAAAAACACGCGCCCGCCGTCGCGGACGATGGGCAGGCGACGCTCGGCGACCAAGTGCTGTACGGCAGCCTTCGTCCGGCCCAGGTAGGCGCCGGCCTGCTCGACCGTCAGCAGGCGCGGCCTCACGGTCGAGGGGCGGTCCTGGGCCAGGCGGGCGCAGACCTTGGCAGCCACCCGCTCAGCGACAGTATCGACCACGGCGTTGAGATCGAAGTTCAAGCCGCCGTTTGCCATCGTCCCCACCTACGGGCACCACTCAACAATCCAGGAGCCCCGAACACCCTTCCAGTAGGCCGGTGCGGCGGAAAAGCAGAAGAAGCCCCTTAGTCCTTCACCAGCAGTACTTTGCCAGGAGCGGAAAAAGCCCGAAATAAGGGCGGAAGAAGCGGAAGAAGTCATGCCGCCTCGCCCCCCTCCGGGTACCAGCGCTCGGCAGAGCGGCCCGGCGTCCGGTGGAACTCCCGTCGAGCGCGTCCAGACCGCGCCAACTGCTCGAACGCCGCGTCGATCACGGCGGCCTTCGCCTTGCCATTCAGTCGGCGGTTGAGCTGGGTCCGCGTCAGGCCGCGTGGGCAATGGCGCAGTGCTGCGTCGATTCTCGCAGCTACACGGGCGGTGTTGATGCCAGCCGTGAGATGCTGCCGCACAGCGTCTGAGTACCGGAGCACCGACACCGCGGCGGCGGCGTGCTCGGCGCTAAGCTGAGCTGAGCCGTTCAGCAGCGCGTAAACCAGGCCCAGCTTCGCCAGCTTCAGTGCGGAAGCTTCGCGCTCCCCCGGCCCGGCTCGACTCAGAGCGCGCTCGAAGATCCTGGCAGTCGCCGGGGCGAGGGTGATTTCCGATAGGGACCTGTCTTCCAGCACGTCCCAGAACTCCGTTTGAAGCTCCATGAACTTGTCGGCGTCAGAGGGTGGCAGCCCCCCGAACACGGGACAGCCACCCTCTGCGGCGATCAAACACAGCGCACCAAATTCCTTGGGCAGCGTGAGCAGCTCCTGCGGTTCGCACGCCGCCGCCACCACAACGTGAGGCCCGCTTGATTCCAAGTAGCCGCCATCGCGGTGGCTCATGTACTGGGCCAGATTCCGCCCACGAAACCCATCGACGAGAGTTTCCCGAAGGGAGAGCGCCGCCTGGGTGTTCCGGGAGAGTATCCGCACAAGCGACGGCTGAGCCACGATGAGGCGGCGTTCGACCGTGCCCCCGTCCACGGTGGTGCGGTCCCACACCGGCGGTCTACGCCGAACCAGAACCTTGTCAAAACGCTGAAGCGGGTCCCGAACGTGCCACACCAAAGACTGACCACTGGTGAGCCCGCTTCGCAGCATCAGGGGATGCCGGCCGGACCACTCAAAAAACCCCTCCACCGCAGCAACGGCGGGGTGCAAGCCCTCCCCCACCTGCAGCAGGAACAGGTTGCCCCACACCCTACACCCTGCCAGCCGCACGTAGCGCTGGCGTCCAACGTACGCTCCGGTCCAAGTCAAAAACGTCAGCAGAAGCACCTCCGGGGAGGTGTGCGCACGGAAGGAGTGAACGAAGCGGCTTGGGAGCCCGATGAATGCCTCCTGCCCAAGTTGTGGAACCTCGTCCCGTACGTGTTCACCGCTTGCATCGCGGGTTGGCAGGCTGTATGATGAGAGTGTCACTGATAGACCTCCGACCCAGGCCCGGCGCTCAGAACCGCCCGCCTGGGTCAATTTTCTTTAGTCCGCTCCAACGCGCTCCTCCCGCCGCACTCCCCGGTCAGCAGACTCCTCTCTCTTGCCATGGCAATCGCGGTTGGCCAGCCCCTTTCGGGAGTCCAAGAACGCCGCCAAATCATCCTCTCGGTAGCGGATGAGTTTGGGCCCAAGCTTGAGAAACGGTGGGCCGGTGTTCCTCTGCCGCCAGCGACGAAGGGTCGCGCGGTTCACCCCGAGGAGATTTCGTACCTCGGTTTCGACTAAGAGTCGCATTCTAGACCAGTATGCGCCCATATGCCTCCGGAGCGGTGTATATTAGGTTTGTATCACTGCTGTCCGGCTAAAAGTCGAACAGAATCAACTGGTTGCCGACATCGCGTAAATCGCTCTCGGAGTCCGACGCTGGAAGTGCCTGTAAAATGGGCGTTTTCTCGAAAAGCGTGACGCTCAA
>Ga0315289_10005533_pt1 | contig 18667 bp, 14 predicted proteins | sample YL17G11_40_MG_FD_203452 | JGI IMG/M metagenome (GOLD analysis project Ga0315289, IMG submission 203452) | Sediment microbial communities from Yellowstone Lake, YNP, Wyoming, USA - YL17G11_40 | ecosystem: Environmental > Aquatic > Freshwater > Lake > Sediment | place: USA: Wyoming | collected...
AACAGATTTTAGTCTCGACTGTTATTCTCTTTTTCCATGCGGTTGCCAATACAGGTTGAAGCCATAATCTTTCGAAGAAATGGCAATGGGATAGAGTATCTGCTTCTGAAGAGACTGCCTGAGAGAAACGGGTTCTGGCAACCTGTAACGGGCGGCGTGGAAGAAGGAGAGACCAGAGACGAGGCTTTGCAAAGAGAAATAATGGAGGAAACGGGAGTAAGAAACATAGTTGCGGTGATAGAAGGTCTTTACTATTTTGAGTTTTCAGACCCTAACCTGAATCAAGAATACGTTTATGCTGTGGAAGTCTCTTCTTCGGAAGAGATAGTGCTTGACCCAAAAGAGCACAGTGAACATAGATGGTGCAGTTTTCAAGAAGCCTTGCAGTTGCTGCACTGGAAGGAAAACAAAGAAGCCTTGAAAAAGCTAAACACAACCCTAACACGGCATTAAGAGAATGCTGGTCGGTTGGATAAAACTTTACCCCAACCAACCAACCACAAACTATACCACAGCCTATACCACACGCGTGGTGCACTCTTTTGTTGGATAAGTTGGACTCGACTCACTCCTACCGACGTTACTCTGCTAAGCGTACACTACTAACTAACTAACAAGTGTACGTCTAGCAACGTAACGTCATGTGTATAGCGACCGCTTAGCAGATTCCGAACTGTCGAGGACATTCGAATTAGTTGGGATAATTTTAGTAAAATAAACCACACATCGCTTGCGTTGCGCACGCACACGGAGGGAGTGTGAGACGGACATGCCATTGAAGGAAAAATTCCTAAAAGGTAATGCATTTACAATATCGTTAATAAATCTAACATCACACTCACGCATTTAGGGTCACACTCTCGGATTGTGCAAAGCGTGCGTTAAGTCCATCGAATCTGATGCAGACAGAATGGATGAAGTGAATAGAAATTGCCGATGAGGCTCATCGTGGAAGATTCTTTCAGAAACTTTTTATCGGAACAAGTTGAATTAGAGCATAGAGAAGGGAGTTGAAATGCAAGGGAAACCCGCTTCTATAATACTGCTATTTTTACTCTTGGTGGTCGCCTTAGCCTTGGCGTTTAATGTACAACCAGTCAAATCCGATTACGTCTGGACCGAACCCATTTACATTCGGGCTGACGGAAGCATAGTCCCGTCAGCAGCGCCGATTTCCAGCGCGGACAACGTGACCTACACGCTAACAGACAACATCACGGGAAACGTACCGGCCTATTACAGCGCAATCATCATACAAAGAGACAACATCACAATAGACGGAGCAGGTCACACGTTAACGGGCACACAAGCTAGTGGCTCTATTGGAATAGAGTTGACTGGAATAGGCAACGTAAAAATAAAAGACCTGAACATCACGGCATTTGAGATTGGCATCTTGCTTGCAGGTTCTTCAAACAACAGTATTTCTGGAAACAACATAAGACTGGCAACACAAGCCATCCCCGAGCCAATAAGTGTTGGCATCGGTATCTTGTTGTTTTCAAACTACAACAACATCTCGGAAAACACCATAGAAAATACGTTTGAAGGTATCGGGATCCAAGACTCTTCTTCAAATGATGTTTCTGGAAACACCTTAAGAAACAACTACTGGGGCATCGGGGTCGTCGATTCAGACTACGTAAGCATTTCTGAAAACATCGTAACATCAGGGAATTTTGGCATCTTTCTTGAACGCTGTTCAAACAGCATCGTATCTAGAAACAATGTGACAGAAAACAATCTTTACGGCATTACTCTATATCCAGGGGCTTTGAGCAACGTACTATATGATAACGATGTGAAAAGGAACTATCCCGGTATCAAATTGTGGAATGCTTCATTAAACTCTATTTACAACAACAACTTCGTAGACAATTTCCCGCAGGTCAACGTTATTGAGTCTGGCTACAATAACTCGTGGGACAATGGATATGCTTCTGGCGGCAACTATTGGAGCGATTATGCTGGCGTGGATTTGTACAGTGGTCCTCATCAGAATCAGACAGGCAGCGACGGAATTGGCGACACACCATACGCTATTGACGCCAACAACAAGGATAATTATCCTCTTATGAATCTTTGGCCACCCCTAGGCACGCGTACGCACGATGTTGCAGTGACTAGCGTTATCGCTGATCGTGCGTGGGTCTGCCAGGGGCTGCCAGTCTACGTTAACGTCACGGTCTTGAACAAGGGAGACTTCGACGAGAACGTGACTGTTACCCTCTACTACAACATAACCGCTAACCAATTACTAGGCGCACAGAAGATGACCATATCTCTTGGCCAGAATGAGACAGTCGTCTTTGTGTGGGACACTGCGGGCGTACCCTACTGCCAGAACTATACGCTAACGGCATTCGCAACCATACCCGCGGACAACAATCCTGCAGACAACACTCAGGCCTCCGGACCTATAATGGTCAGAATCATGGGCGACATCAACGGCGACGGCAAAGTTGACGGCAGAGACATAATCTTAGTAGCACGGGCCTTCGCATCATACGGTCCAGACTATGAGTACGCAGGCTCACCGCCAAGCCCAGGATGGAATTTGGACTGCGATATAAACAGCGACAACAAGGTCGACGGCAGAGACATGGTACTGGTTGCGAGAAACTTCGGGAGATAAACTACTCTTCTTAACACCCTTATTTCCTAAAATGTGCGAGTTCGACCCAGTCCATGCATTGTGGATGCTGCGGAGGCATTGCGCGCGCGTCATATTCTCACACTCACTCCCTGTGCGTGTGTGTGAATGTTTAGAGGTGTGTATAGGTAGGTAGAGGTAGGAGTTGGTAGAGTGAGTAAGAGTTTGAGTGGTATAGTAAGTGGTAGGTTGATTGAGTGGTAGAGTCAGTGGTAGTGTGAGTGGTTGGTTGGTTGGTTGGATAAAACTTTACCCTCACGCAAAAATCTAAGCTAACTTGAAGCTGTGTTCGTCAATGTTTTTGGTTCTTTCCATTCTTCTCTTAGGATACTGTAAAGCTGAAGGTCTCTCCATTCTCCACGTATGAACATTGACTTGCGAATAATTCCTTCTTTCTTGAATCCGACCTTCTCAAGTATTCTTTGAGAAGCTATGTTCCTCAGGTCAGTTGTAGCTTGGATACGAACCAAATCTCTTGACAGAAACAGGTAATCAACAAAGATCGTGACTGCTTCAGTGCCATAACCTTTTCCTCTTTCACTAAGAATCAATGCAAAACCTATTTCCCATAGGTCTCCAACTGGAAAGACACCAACGACACCGATCTTTGTTCCATCCTTCTTCTCTACGAAAAACCTTTTCCTTTCTGAAGGAGCAGTGTCATACTCCTTCTCCATCTCTACCTTCGCTGCTTGTTCAAGAGGATTGTATTCCCCAAAGAAGCTTGGATCATTAACCCATTTCACGTAAAATGACAGATCTTCTTTCTCCACTATCCTCAGGTTAACATTCTTTCCTTCAAACATCTCTAGCACCACCTAGCAAGTCCAAGTTCTCAGTTCTTATGGTTTGTGATTGACCACTCTAAGCGTGGAATAACTAGAACTTCGGTGAAAAACTTCTAGAGGGTCCATGAAATCTTCGTGAGATCTTGCTCCTAAGATATATCAAAACAGATCAACGAGAGGTGTCCTGGGTGTTTGACCTATAATTCATAAACAATTTAAATGAGTGTCGCCGAACATTGGTTTTCGAAGTTGAACACATGCGGAGATCATCCTTGATTGTGAACAGGAATATTCAGGTATTGATGGGTTCCGCTTTGGCTTTTGCCATTTGTCTACTCGTCTCTCCTGTTTATGCAGACCCAGTGCCTTATCCAGGACCTGAAATTCCTCAATGGATTACTTATGGTTTGGAAGTGATCTTTGGTGAAGCAATAGCTTGGGTTGTTGGTGCAGAATTCCTGTTTAGATTAACTAGGAAAACAATGGGACACAAAAAGGACGAGGTTTCTAGGTATGATGTTTACAAGATTATGCTTCTTGCCATGCTTGTCAGTTTTACCATAGGAGTATTGTTCTGGAAGATTTATGGATGGCTATGAGGGAATAAAATAACCCATTTATCGACTGTCAAAGAAAGCATTGATTCCAACTTGCGTAGACACAATGACATAACACAATGCCAGAAGTTCTATGCATGTAACTTGAACTACGATGAAAAACTTGAGTCTCCACAGAAAGGAATATTCACTTAGATGCCTTGACACGTTGCAGATGTGGTTGCTTTGAAGATTAGGGCAGTCCTGTTTGACCTAGGTGATACTTTGGTCAAAACTTGGATACCTGAAGTAACATACCAGAAGGTCCTAGTTTCTCTGGGAATCAACAGGTCAGTTGAAGAGATAAAAGAGGCACTCTCAAAAACAGAGAAGGAATTCAAAGAATCTAACTATAGATCCATGTATGGCAAAGTCAATTACATAGAATACTGGGAAAAATGGGACTCACTGGTTCTCAAAAACCTGAAGATCTCTGATGAGTGCTTTGCTAAAGAGGTTGTGAAAAGGTGGTTTGACTATGCGGATTGTGTGACTTATCCTGATACAAAGGAGACTCTTGCTAGACTGAAGCCAATGGGCTTAAAATTGGGTTTAATTTCAACGGCATATGAAGAAGACATCACTGCGATATTTGAAAGGGCAAATCTAGAGAAAGGTTTCTTTGACATCATTATTGGAGCAAACACAATAAAGAAAGAAAAACCTCATCCTGACGTTTTCAAATATGCTCTTGAAAAATTGAAAGTTAAGCCAGAAGAAACTCTCTTTGTTGGAGACCACATTGACAATGATTACAAAGGAGCAAGAGCAGTTGGAATTTATGCACTCCTCATTCAAAGAGAAAACAGAAGCTCAGACAACATATCTGATTTCAAGAGGATCAGCAGCCTTGAAGAGATCTGCAAATTCATAGATTGAAGAACCAAATGACTTGTGATGATCTTGAAATACACTCTAAACTTCTAGGGACTCCTTGAGATCTTCTTCCACAGCCTTCCAATCAGAAGACATCGTCTTGTTTGATGCCCAGAAAACTACTGTCGATTTTGGTCTATGAAAAATCGTGTGTGCACTCTCTTAGAACACGTGCCCAAAGAGGAGATATCTCCCGTATTCCCGACTGACATAGATATCGCCAAGAATGATAGGGTCAGACTGATTTAAAAACCGTGATAGAAGTGTCTTCTATTTCTTGGGTTTGATTTGGAGCTTTCTAAGTAAATGCTTGTTAAGTGAAAACTTATGATTATGAAAGAAGTAATTTTAATTGTTGTCCTCTTTTGAATGCACATATCCCTATATGAAAACTAACAACATCACGTGTTTTGTGCAAATCATGTCAAGAAAACTCTCCAGAACAAATGTTGCTTTGGTTTTCTTTACTTTAACGATAGTTTTCTCAACGGTTGGCATGATTGAAATGCAGTCTATTTATCGTCCTTCATATGTTATTTACGCATCTAAGCTCAGTGAGAAACCTAGCTATTGCTTTGTCTCGGAGAATCCTGATGGCTACGTTCTTGAGGCAATGTCAAACCAAAATTATGTGTATATTGGGTCGCCACAAGATACGCAACTTGATGAATTAATATCGGCTCACGAAACTAGCAATTTAGAGTATAATGGCACTTACTATTCAGTCGGGTGTCTATTTGAAGACAAGCCTGCACCTGCTATTTTAACAGTGGAAGTCTTATTAGGAATGGTTGTTTCTGCACCATCTATTGCAGTTATCGCTTCTTTGAAAACTATTAATTACATGAGAAAACGTGGATATGAAAAAGAAAGCCAAAATCCATAGTCTTTCGTTGCTATTTTGGGTTCGATTTCTGGGCTTTCAAACAGAGCGAGAATCTTCTTGGATAGTGGAGAAAAGTGGATTCCAAACAAGAATACTCCACCAATGAAGTAAATCATTCCAGCAACCACAGTAGGATGAACATTCTCCAATGCTATTTTGTTTAGAGTAGAACTTGTCCCAAACAAGAGTGCCGAAACTACAGCACTCACGTAGCCCCAATGATGAGACAAACAACGTCACACATATTCCAGTCAATTGCTAGGTTCAGCTATAACTTTTCCGCAAAACCAGAAGAGACGAATGTGGAGCCCATTTGCATTCCAGATTTCAAATTTCCAAGCGTAGAGACCTTAGGTTACCAAGTCAAGAATAGAAAAAAGAGAAGAGGAAACTTTGCTATTTTCGTTTTCTGAACAGCTTAATTCAATCTATTTCTGTAAAGTATTCGAAGCCTTGTTCAATTAGGGCCTTTGCTTCATTTATGGTCTTGGCTATAGCACTATGATATTCGTTTTCATTAAAGTTGACAAAGTTGAGTATAGACCAGCGTTGTTTCCAGTTTTTTGTGTCCTAGCTGCAGTTTGACAAGCAGGATTTCCTATGTTCGATAGTACAACATCGTAGCATAGTAATGCCTGAAATCGTACAGTCTTACAGTCCTCAAGCTAGGGTCATTTAGCTTTCTTGAAGATTCCAGCTGAATATGCTACTGGCTGTCGCGCGTTAGTAGCGTGCGTCAGTTCACACGGGTCTCGACAATTGATTGCTCTGTTTGATCTGCGTGTTTTCTGATAAGTCTTAAGAATTGAGGGGTCGAGTTGGAGAAGGGTGCTGATGAAGAGAATCTCGGTCTTCTTGTGTCTGACTCTGCTGCTTTCACTTTTGGCTTTCTTCCCTAGTCCGAAGGGGTTTGTGGACGATGGGATCAAGGTGGGCGTGTTCTACTATCCGTGGTATAAGGAAGGTTTCGGCAACTACCATTGGAATGGCACTCCTCCGTCGCCGTTGCCTAGTACTTGGTGGACGGTTGTTGACAAGCCAGTCTTGGGCTGGTACGATTCGAGCAATAGGACGGTGATAGATCAGCATTTGAACTGGTTCAGGGACGCGGGCATAGATTTCGGCATCATATCTTGGTGGCGACCGGATTCTTACGAGGACAATTGCACGAAAGTGCTGTTTGACGAGACCAGCGGCTATGCTCCGTGGTTCAGATGGGTTATCTCGATAGAGGACTGCTACGACGTCGCTAGTCAGGGTCTTAGCTATTTGGCAACTCTTCGCGACTATGTTTATTCGAACTATGTAAGTGTTTATCACGCTATTTGGCTGAACGAGACTGGCAGTGGGAAGCCTTACCTGTTCTGGATGAATGCACACGATCTGGAAAACGATACGGTGCGCAATGAAGCGAAGAGCGACTCGAGGTTTGTGACTAGGATACTCGGTCAGGCTGATTATTCAGACTGGAAGACATGGACACCATACACGTACGGTACCGCTACGTCCGCTTTCCCGCCGTCGTCGGAGGGGTTCATGTGTGTTATGCCAAGATATGATGAGACGAGGCTTGACCCGAATGGGACGATGGGGAAGATTCGTAATCGTTGTGCTGATCCGTACTTGAATGGTTCGGATGGACAGAACGTAGACCCGTTGAATGGAGAGCCATTGTATGATGAGCAGTGGCAAGAAGTTTTATCGAATGCATCTGCTGGGAAGGTGAAGTACGTTGCCATCGCTACTTGGAATGATTTTACGGAGCGGACGCAGATAGAGCCCTGTTACGATAACACTTCTGCCTACAAGGATTATCCGTCTTTCCTGCTCGACAAGACACGGTACTACACCGGCCAGCTGAGGCTCATTTCACTGCAAGGACAGATCGATTCGCTGAACAGCCAAGTTAACGATATGCTTCACGCCGAGTATGCCCTAGCAGCGGCTGCAGTGATTCTCGTTGCAGCCACGGTCTACTTGGGAATCAGGAAACCAGAGACCAAACAAGATACCACAGAGACTCGAACACCTAAAAAAGCCTGACTAAACAAATGGTCAGCGCCCATTCTAGCGGTTTAGAAGCCAGTAGTCTAGGCTGGACTCAGGCTTAAGTGGCGATATCTCCCGAACTCGGTCGTTTTATGTCTGGATATCGCTCTCCAATGAATACTAGCCCTGTCTGACTTAAGAATACATATAGAAGATACTTCTAGATATCTCCCGAACTCCCTAGTCGCGTGCGCTCTATTCATGCTTGCTCATTCCCATCCTTATCCATTGATGGTACCGAGTTCTCAAGCGAATAATTTGATACGTTCTGCTCCGCGCTTCTGCCCTTTTTTTATAGAGCTCATTCAAGAAACAAAGGTTATCTACACAGAGTGACTTTGCATATGATTCATACCGATGCTGGATGCGTGCACCAAACGCCATAGAAGTGTCTTTCACAAGACTTTTATGCACATGAACCAGATAAGAGTGACTTACGGAATAAAGAAAGGAGAAAGAAAAATGAAGAAGATAATAGCAGCTCTGTTTGTTTCGATGCTACTGATTGGAAGCACCGGTCTGCTCGGGTTTGTTCAAAGAGCATCAGCAGCGGAACCTTTGACCATAGCTGGTTTGATTCAGAATAACAATGAATTAGGAAATCTGGTGAATGCACGCTACGTAAAAGTTGAGGCTTGGGAAAAACAGGCTTTACTTGACTACAAAATCGCGGAAGGTTATACTGATAACACGGGTCACTATGCGTTCTCTCAAGATACAAATGGAAATCCCATTCTGAACGAAGACCCCGGTGTAGGCGAATCTGGGACTCGGGACATATACATCAAGTATTATGCTGAGAATGAAGCGGCGCGTGTATCAAGCAATTGGGTATCCGGTATTCTAGGAGATACATATTCTGGAGAGACTTCAGCTGACTATGATGTAACAGGACCAACATGGAGTGTCGATATATATGTCACATCAGAGAACTCTCCTGCCTTAAGTCTTCCAGGATATATCAAGGATGATCGGGATTGGTTGTCCTCCATGACTGGAGGATGGAAACGTAATCAGCTCTGTGTCCTCTATCCGGACTCTGATTGGCCTGGTTTCTCACCCAAATACTGGTTAATCAATGATGTAATGAGGATTCCCAAAAGAACTGCTAGCACGCCATGGGATAAAGCCACCATAAGTCATGAATATGGTCATGCCGTGCAGTACTCCTTGCGCAGTGGCAATACGCTTGACATAAACCCAGTGCCGATTGGAGAGGAAGATCCGGAAGATGGAACTGCTGATGCGGGAACGGGGCACCACTGGATCTATAGCGAGTCTTCCGGCGGTTTCGCGTTATCTGAAGGTTGGGCAGAATTCTTTGAAGGCGCTCGCCGTGGTTTGACTTCAGAGCTAAGTCTTGAGACAAATGACTATTGGATGGGTGCTGATGCAAACAGATGGGGCGTCCGGAATACAGATGGGACTACTGGAGAGATCGTTGAAGGCGCTTTTGCCAGCATTCTTTGGGATCTCTATGATGGTGCTAATGATGACGGCGTGAATGGAGGTTTTTCGAATCTTTGGACCGTATTCAAAACTGATCAACCTGATCGTGTCTGGAGCCCCTCTGCTAACGATGATTTCTACCATTATTGGATTAACCGCTTTGGTCAAACGAGAGCAGTTGACGAAATATTCGTCGATCACGGAATCCGAGTCACTGATGATTCATACGATTCAGGTAGCGGTAACGATAATTCTGCCGCGGCAAGCAACCTTGGAACTGTCGATACATCAAAAAAAGTTGAAGATTTGATAGTTACAGATATTGATTGGTATAAGTTCACGACTTCCATACAGGGCAATGCTGACAGCAAAGTAGCAATAGAGTTTAACAAGAATAGAGGTGATCTCGATCTATTCGTCTACCGCTCTGACGATACTCTTGTAGGAACAGGCATCGAGTTCGCTGGCGGTAAAGAAGTGTCCTTGAATGGCGAGAATCCTAATACGTTCAAAATCAAAGTGGTTGGCGCTGATGACGATTCTGCGACATCTAGCATCTATGAAGGTGACTTTAGCCCAAATTACTACTTCAAGATAGTGTTACGCGGGCGCTCAGGAGGTCCAGACTCTTTCGGCTACACATTCACAGATAGCGACAAAAACGGAGGTCCTGCTTATGATTGGATTGAGATCTCAGAAACTGGAACCGAAGTTCTGCCAAGTTCTGATGATTCCTGGGTAGGAAACATAAACCTTGGATTTTTCTTCAACTACTACGGAACAGATTACAGTCAACTTGCTATTGGAAACAATGGATTGCTATTCTCAGGCGTAGGAACTTCGCAGTATGTGAACCAACCTATTACACAGACACCCAGCATACATGGACTTATTGCTCCATTCTGGGATGATATAGTAACGTGGGGTTCGGCAGGCACCATCTACTATGAAACACAGGGAACAAGTCCAAACAGGAAGTTCATCGTAGAATGGTATGACAATCAACACTATTACTCCTCCACGTCAGGAATCACTTTCGAAGCAATACTTTACGAAGGCACAAACAACATATTGTTCCAATACAAGGACGTCAACTTTGGAAGCGTGTCCGGCTCAACCAGTCAAGATTTGCCGCCATACAACAATGGTGGATCTGCAACAGTGGGCATAGAAGACCCTACAGGCAATATCGGTCTGCAATACTCGTTCAATCAGCAAGTTATCAATCCAGGATTGGCGATTCTATTCAAGTTTCCCGCCTTTGCAGGGACAAACATGTACCTTTCAATGAATGCACCTGCAAGCATGGATCACGGGAGCACAATGACCTACACCCTATATTACAATGATTTTGGTGACGTAGCAGCCCAAAACGTAGTACTGCAAACTACACTGTCCTCGAGCGTGGATTTTGTGTCTGCCTCTGACAGTGGCACATACGACGCCGTCAGAAGAAGAGTAACATGGAACATCGGCACAGTTCCAGCATTTCCCTCAGGACGAGGGTTGAGAACGGTCACGGTCACTATTCCCGCGAGCGTTCCAGTAGGCACTGTTATACAAATCCCAGCATCCATCAGCACAACCACACTTGAAACAAGAATCGACGACAACACTGCTTCCACGCAAACAACGGTAACAGGGTCAAGCCTTCCGCCTAATGTAGGCGTAGGTCCAACGGTCGGCACAGTAGGAGGAATGCCCTCAATCTATTGGCGAACACCGATAGCATTTACGTACTATAGTCTAACAGCAACAGGCGTTGACATAAGAATTCATTTGGACGATGGTGGATCGGATATAACAGGAAGCATGACTGGAGGACCACCGACGTGGACATACACTACGACATTTTACCCAAGAACCGGTCGCGCTGCGGTAACGTATACAGTATTGGGGACTGCGGGGCCTATTCCTGCCCTACCGAGCACGATAAGAGTACTTAGGACAGCTACTGGTCAAGTAGAAGTCGTCAACTTCATGGATTACGTGAAGAACGTACTACCAAACGAATGGATTGCCTCATGGGACATGAACGCCCTGAAAGCTGGAGCGATGGCCGTCAAAACCTATGCTTGGTATTGGACAATTCACCATACCGGTCAGAATTACGACGTAGATGATACTACTGCATACCAAGTATACATGCCTGGTACAAGCAATTCGAGAAGCAACCAAGCAGTGGAAGAAACTTGGAACTGGGTGATGACCAAGAACGGAGAGATATTTCTGGCCCAATACGATTCAGGTACTGCAGGTTCACCTGATCCTCTCTATTCTGGTCGAATGAGTCAGTGGGGAACGCAGTACTGGGCCGAAACAGGTAAAGATTGGCAGTGGATTATACATTACTACTATGATCCTATAGAAGGCCCATTTGTTCCCAGCGTAACCTTCAATATCTATGTCGACCCAGCAGGCTACGTATACAATGTAGTTACTCTTCAAAGAATCCCAGGCGCGAGCGTTTGGTTACAACGCTCAGATGGTCAAGGAAGCTGGGAGAATGTTCCAACAGGCCAGACTCCGGCAATAATGCAACCCGACGTAAATCCACAGATCACAGGAGTAGACGGACAGTACCAATGGGACGTTCTGGAAGGATCTTATCGCGTGCATGTTGAAGCACCTGGATACTATCCGGCAGACAGCATCGTAGTAATTGTACCCCCACCAGTCACGGATCTCCATGTGGGATTAACTCCGCTACCTCCGCCACCTGACCCAGTGCCCCCAACCACGACTCTCGCAACAGGCAATCCGAAATATGCAGATCCAAGCGGCAACGTCTACGTAACTTCAGCTACGCCATTCACACTATCAGCAGAAGACAATGCAGGTGGTTCAGGAGTAGCTACTACAGGATATCGCATACGCGATGCAGCCTCCTACAATTCTGGATGGACAGCTTCCGCACCACCAATAGAGTTCTACCTTACTGGGCTTGCTGACAGATTGTATTTCATAGACTACAATAGCACCGACAACGTAGGTAACATTGAATCAACACAGACAATTTCTATCACTCTGGACAATTCTGGACCATTGATAACCATTGAGAACCCACCTGCAGGATGGGCTCTTCAAGACGGAGTCACATTCATAGCTTCAGCCAGCGATTCAAGCGGAACACGTGGTCTGAACTTCTCCATACGCGAGGCAAACGGTGACCAAGGAATACCAGTAGGATTCGAAGACATCCCAGCCACTTACGATTCGATAACAGGAAGATGGAATTGGTATTTCAATACTCTTCAGCTTCCCGATGGATACTATACAGTCCTCGTCAACGCCGAAGACAATCTTGGACACGCCTCCTCGATAACAGTTCAATACAGCATCAGAAACTGGGCCGTGCTGGAGCGTTTGCCATCTACGCCGAACAGCAAAGCAGGAAGAACAATGCCAGTCAAATTCGCTCTAAGAGTCGCTGCATCGGTAGACCTAACTCAACCTTTCGTCTACAACGAAGAACTCACAATCAAAATATACGCCACAGACAAACCAAGCAACATCTTGCAGATATCAACGTTCGGAGAAACCTCACGAGACTATCGCATAGACATTCCAAGCGAGAAATACGTCACAAACTTCAAGACTCTGAGTACTCCAAAAACATACAGGGTTGAGATCTGGAGAAAGGACATGCTAATAGGCAGTTTCGAATTCAAGACCGTCAAATAGAAGACGAGGCAATTCCCTTCCTTTTTCTATGTTTTTGAACAAAGTTTAGGAAAGCACAACTTGCAGTATGGGGCGGCAACAAGGTTCAAGCAAATGTGAGATGATCTTGAAAACTGCCGATCTGATGGCTTGACTTCATAGAGACTCTTCTTGCGAAGTGTCCAAGAATCGGACACTTAAGCGTCTCCAGACTTCAGAAGAACCTCAACTCTCCATCAAAAACCACGTCGTTCTAGCCATTGGAAAAATACAACAGCAAGTGTCCATTATGTGAAAGAGCGATTCCATTCTCACTGACAGTATTCAGTCATGACAAATCAAGCTTGTTTGCCTCTGATAACTACATTAACACCAGCATTCCTAAAATCATTCACGTGATCAACCTGCAGCTTTTTATCGTAAAGGTTTGCATCAAAGGAGGCAACGAAATATCTTTCGCATCTAGCATACTTAACGAAGCGACCTAGATTAGTCAAATACCTATTAACCGTGGCATCACTCAAAAAAGAAGTGGACGCATAATTGGTTATCTCATAGACAGCCTCTGGCTCTCCCTCCTTCAAGACCAAGACATCGACTCCTCTACCTGATATGGGATTAACGCAAATTGAGAAGTAATCTTTTCGTGGATACGTAGCCCTCAGAATGGGCAATTCACGAAAGACTCCTTTCAGACCAGTAAGATAAGTCTTTGGAAAAAACCAGGATTCGCTATTATCGGCTGGAATCGCTTTTCAAATTCAGCTATTGGCAGAAGGGGAATATTGTCAAATATGAATGGAATTCGCTTCTTTCTTGCTCGACATAAGACGTACTTACTTGTACTTGTCTTAATCCCAAATGACATTGACCCAGATTTGATGTCGCAATAAAACTCGTTAGGGTCAAGTCCTAAGTCATCTATCTCTTTTAGAAACATACGCTTAATAGATTCGAAATGTCCCTCAAGGTCTTCATCAGGCGGAAGTAGGGAACCTGTTTTTGCATCAACAAACTCCTTTTTACTCTTTCCTTTCTTCTGATGCTTCTTCAATTAAGACTGGCTCCATCATATTGTTACTAAAGTATTAAGCAACCTTCTTTGAAGAATGAACTTGTGAACGGACGCCAACATCCCTATTCATCATCCTCGTCAGCGATTGCATCATAGCTGCTCTCTTCTCTATAAGCCCCACATTGTTCGCAGATGTCCACGTCTTCTGAGTTCAGGTGGTCACAGATTTCACACTTCCATTTCCTTCCCAATATTTCCACCCCGCCTCGCTTATTTTCTCAGACTGTCTGATTGTAGGCTTATGTTTCCTCCAAGTATTCTTCTAGGGCTTCTCTGTCTGACTTACGTACTACCAGACCCATGCCCGTACTTGAGGTTCTGTACTGGTCTCCTCTAAGTTCCCTGACTACTTTGGCGACTACCTTGCTGATGAACTCGATCTCTTCCTCTATCTTCTTGTGTGCTCCGTTGCCTCCGTTCTGTTCTACTTCCATCCTCAAGGCTCTTCTGAGGATATCAGCATCAGTCTTCAAGTTTACATGGCTTATGTAACTCCAGATGCTTGCTCCAGTACTCTTGCCTACCATGATCTTAAGCCCCCAAGAATTGAGACCCAGGTTAACCCCAGTGGTCAGAACTAAGTCCCTGCCTATGTGCCAACCAAAGACCTTTGTTGTCTTGATCCCTGCTCTGTCTCTGAGTGCCTGTATCTTCCTGATTAGTTGCTTCTCAGAATATCTTCCTCCCTTGTTGCTCTGGAGTAAGAACTTGTTCTCTTGGTCTATTGTTGGCAAGTAATGCTTTAGGAGTATCTGGAACTCTCTGTCTATGTAGAGGAATGCTGGAGTCTCTTCCTTCTTAGTGACTATCCTGACCTCCTTGAGTTCATCTATGGACTCTCCGAAGTCAAAGTCCGTCCATTCAAGGAGCGAAGCATCACTTACTCTAAGTCCCAGCATCCAGACCTTGAGCATGATCTTCTCTTCCAGTGAGGAGACTCCGTACATCTTCCTCACTTCAACCATTGAGAGCACATGATCATTGACTGAGACTATCTGTTTATGCACATGGAGTGACTTCCTGATCTTGGGTTCTATGCCATTGAACTTCACATACTGGAGAACAGGGTTGAACTTGCTTCTTGGCGTGTTACTCTTGTACGTCTCCTTAAGATAGACCCAGTACTTCTCCAGAAGTCTGGTCAGCTCAGGTTCACTGAGTAAGTCCTTGACAGGCTTCTTGTACCAAGCCTCAAAAGTAGCCAGTGCAAACTTGTAGGAGCGTCTGGTCTGAGGACTCACTAGGGACTCTATGAACTCTGTCATATCGTACATCTCTCTACCTCCTTCTAGGTTTAGGAGTTACGAATCCAGAGTCCTGATCCAGAGTCCAGAACAGCTATCTAGACATTAAATGTCTGAGTGCTCCCGCGCAACCCCTTTTTTCTTGATCATGTGGCTCTATGTCCAAGTCAAGTCTTCAGTTCGACGTGGAACCATATCAACATTCTGTTGGTGATCAATGAATAATCCTCAAAGACGCTTCTCTTAGTTTCTTCTTCCAGATCAGGCCCCCCGATCTTGCATTTCCAAAACATTTCGTCAAATTTTTCTTGCTCGATCCCTCCATGAAGGAACTCATCTTGAGCGACACTTTTTCGAGAACCCAAAACAGAAGCAATTTCTGAAATATGAAAGAATCTTTCTTGGACCTTCATTTGGACGGGTTCGTTCATTATCAAATGGTAGAATGCAGCCTTTTTGAGAAAGAGTAGGCGGTAGGGTGGCCATGGAGGTGGAAGTCGTTCTGGATAAATCCCAAGATTGATTTCGGTTTCTAGGTCCGCTAATTTCTTCAACTGCAGTCTATCAAAGTGCAATCGACGATCTGAGCCTACCCTTTTTGACTGCAAGAACAGGACTTTTCTGTCTTTTAGTTCGAAGACTAAATCAGCACCTGTTTTGTGTTCTCCTTTCCGAGCGTGGATAATCGCTATCTTGAGTCTGTAATTCCTCCTTTCCAAGGACCAGAGCCACGGAGTCTCTGCTTCATGTTGTCCCTTCCACTCGCTGCTTGCCAAAAGCTTCTTGATTTCCTCATTCAAAAGTTTCCTAACATATTCAATTTCTGGCTCTAACTGCTTTAGCAGACTCGATCCTAAGAGAGTAAGTGCCTCTGTCTCATTAACGCTTTGAGGTTTTTCATTGTCCATAACGTCTTCCCTTTCTTACAAGGCTACTAAGGCTCGTTTAGCAGCATTGAAAGCAACTCTCTCAGTGTTAAGTAACCGTTTCTCACCACCAGTTGATCGCGTGTTGCTTCCGGATCCTTTCCGCCGTGAAACAGATTATTCCTTATGCTATGCCAAAACTCAACCATGTTTTCCCAATCGTTGAGTGAGTACAAAACCCCGCATATCCGCGCTCTTTCTTCTGGAGTCTTTTGTTTCAAATCATCGTGGGAACAATTCCACCAACGTATTTGTTCCACATATTCAGGATTCTTAGAAACATTCCCTAAGGGCGATCTGTCCAACTCCTCCTTCAACTCTTGCCAAGCATCTGACAAATCATGAGCATTGTGAACTCGTGAAAGATAGTTAGTTCTAATTGATTGCTCTCTTTTTAGTTTCTGGATGGCATCTCTGTCAGTGACGCTTTTCTTTGGATCTTCACTTGGATATTGCTGCGTCTTAAGGTAAGCAATGAATGCCAAGTACTCAAAAACAAACTTCGAAAAATAGTCTTCTTCTCGAGCTTTCGCATGCCAATTCTTGATCAGTTGTAAGTAACTCAATCTGGGTTCCTCGAGAGTCCTATTGGCGAACTAATGACTTAAAACTAGCGTGCATTAGGGGGATTCCGTCAACAGAAGTGAACAATTCTGTTCCTTCCCTACCCTATTGTTCCTGCTGAACCTTTTGATTCTGTGCTCATTACGGTGACGGTATAACAATTTAACTACTTGAAGAAAAATGCCCCTATTGTTTTGTCGTCCATTTCCATATGGATAGTTTAAGCGCCTGCGCTCAAATTGTTCAGGAAACCAAGTGAAGGAACTTGGATGTCATCCGCGCAACTCCCCTTTCTTGAAAGCGAGTGTTTGAAACGCGCTTGACTCTAAACGGTATCGTCTTAACGTGGACACGTGAGACTGCGGCGCTATTAATTTGAAGAAAGTTCATGATTTTTCGATCGAAAGTTCGAAGTTATAAAAGAAAGTTGGACTAATCAACAAGAAGAGAATGCTGATAGACATCTGGGAGAAGCACAGGGTTCTGAGCCTGCTTTTTCACTTGCGGAGGGTCGAACGCGCTCGCGGCCAAAAGCAACGCATGGAGGTGCGAGGGGTGGGATTCAAACCCTGACTGCTGTAGAGACGTCATCCGTAATTCTTCTATTTTCTCTGTAATAGTATACTTCGCGCGCTGAGAGAGCTTTTTCAAAGATCCATTCGTTCAAGAAGATGGTCGCTATGTCTCTAAGCAGTTGTTGGGCGATATGACTTGACGAATTCACGCAAGAAATCGATCATATCAACACTTGCTATTTGTTTGTAATCCAACCATTGATACATATCATGCTCTGATGGATCGAGGTGAACGTCACCGCTTTTGTAATCACAGAGGTATACTGCTTGAAAGGTCTGACGGACAGGCAATTGGTCTCGGTTGGCGTAGATGAAGATTACTTGTCCAACTCGAATAATTAACCCAGTTTCTTCGCTTACTTCACGACATATAGCTCCTTCTAGAGTTTCGCCTGGTTCAACAATTCCTCCGGGAATATCCCATTTGAGCGGCATGTACTTGCTTGTCTTCGAGCGTCGCGTAATCAGATACTTACTCTTTCTTCTGATCAGCGCATGTCCCGCCATAAAGAATTTCGTCATCACATCCATCCTAGATGTTTCCATCAGATTCTTCTTGTAAAGCTTATCGCAAATGTCATGTTATGTATGCAAAACAGAGCATAAAAGACTTTGACCGGCAGATCTCTGCAAAATTCGTTTTGTGCACCTGATTCTTAGAATGCTTAAGAGCCATCGCTTTCACTATTATTGCTGAGGATTAGCATACAGTGAACAATTTCAGGATTTTGCCTTCTGAGTATGGTGCTTTCCGAGGCGAAATACAAGGATTTTTCAAACATACAGTACTTAAAAAACCGTCAGTTATCTTAGATCCAATGACAGGCACAGCACCATTGATTCCTTTTATTGAAACGAACGGACACACAGCCTATCTTAATGATATTCTACCAGTCCATTTTTTCATAAATAAAGCAAAAACATACCAAGCATTTCGAAACTACCAAAAGCGAGGCTATGATTGGTGCTTTCAGGGGTTACTAAATTGCATGTCTCCCTTGGAAGGTAAAGAGCTATGCATATCCGACAAGTGGATAGATGACAACATCCTCCATGGTCTGGTCCAAGCCTGGCATGCTGCAGAACTGCTCGATAGAAATTCTGCAACTATCTTGAAAGCTGTGATTCTATTATGTGTGCGCCCTCTTTCTTCGATTACAAAGTCAAAGAATCCAACTTGGTTGAAATATGGCGGAATGTCGTCTGGTAAGAACTTGAATGGGATAATTAGAGACAGCTTAACTAGATTTGATAGATACTACCATCATCACTACCCATCATTAACAGTCGCTAAGAATAGAGGAAAATGCATAATTACCCACA
>Ga0315289_10005534_pt1 | contig 18666 bp, 7 predicted proteins | sample YL17G11_40_MG_FD_203452 | JGI IMG/M metagenome (GOLD analysis project Ga0315289, IMG submission 203452) | Sediment microbial communities from Yellowstone Lake, YNP, Wyoming, USA - YL17G11_40 | ecosystem: Environmental > Aquatic > Freshwater > Lake > Sediment | place: USA: Wyoming | collected...
ATTTTTATTTGTATCGCGATATCTATATTCGCTGACAATGATGACTTCTATAATAATTCAGGCATAATCTTCTTCTCAGAAAAAAATTATGACCAGGCATTCGAGCTCTTCGATAAAACTTCAGCCCAGAATCCGGAAAATGTTGATGCTCATATCTATAAAGGGATTCTCTTCGTTAAACTCGACAAAATCGACGAAGCAATAAAAGAATTTCAAACCGCTCTGGAAATCGACCCCAACAATCCTGAAATTTATGCTCATTTAGGAAATACTTATGCACTTAATAAAGAAGTTGATAAGGCAATTGAAAACATCAAAAAAGCTATTGAGCTTAATCCAGAAGAAGAGAATTACTACAATGCTCTTGGTGTGATTTTTCTCTATCAGGATAAATACGATGAAGCGCTGGGAAATTTCAAAAAAGCAGCTGAACTAAATCCCGATTTCTCTATAGCGATTCTCAATCAGGGAAAGTGCTATTTGGGACTAAATAAATTGGACGAGGCTATAACTCTCTTGCAAGATGTAATTAACAAAACTCCCCAATCAATCGAAGCTCACTCACAATTGGGAAACATCTTCTACATTAAGGGTCAGATTGATAAGGCATTAGAAGAATACATCATTATCTTAGAATACGATGCCCAAAATTTTCCAAGTGTTTCCAATGCCGGAATAATATATCTCGAAAAAGGCGAATTGGACGAAGCTACGGCTCAATTTGAAAAAGCTCTGGAAATAAGACAGAGTGATATTCCATCCCTTGTATACCTTGGAATAGTAAACGCAATGAACAAGAATTATCAAAAGGCAATCAATTTGTGGAGCCAGGCTAAAATTAAAAATGATAAGGTGTTCAATTCTTATCTCAAACTCGGTCTTTCCTATCTTGGAAATCTAATTACAAAAGAAAATATCGATACTGCCCAAGCTGAACAAGATAATCCCTATAAAGACCTGGATTTAGTCTTAGCTTACGGTGGAAATGGGATATATGATAAAGGATTGGAACTGATAAATAATGTCATAGACAAAGACATTAAAAACCTTGAATTTTTCAAATCGCTTGATTTCCCAACTATCGAGATTAGTAATGACAAAGAATTTAATGATAGATTCAAAAAGGAAATAGATTCTACAACAGGGAAAATCGATACATATTTCGACCTAACCACAGCATTTTCTTATAAAAATTTATCAAGTGAAGAACCCTTAAACATTCAAACTGAAAATATAATTTCCGTCGATTATCTCAAGGCATACTCAAATTTGGGTAATCTCTACGCTAAAAAAGGGGACTTTGAAAATGCCATCTCAATTTATGAAAAAGCACTTAGCATAAATAATGAACGAGAAGACTTACAAATTAATTTAGGATGCATTTATGTTATCACAGGTGATAATGATAAAGCGCTCAAATATTTTTCGAATGCATCCAAGATAAATTCCAATTCCGAAAAGGCACTATTTTTTGAAGGGATTCTTCTGGCATTCAAAGGACAAAACTCAGATGCAACCAAGAAATTCCAGAAAGTCATCGAAGTAAATGATAACTTTGCCGATGCTCATTTTTATCTCGGTTATCTTTATTTTATTGATGGTGAAATAAGCAAAGCAATTGACGAATGGAACAAAACAATCAGTCTTGATAAAAATAAAATCAAAGCACATCTTAATCTCGGTATTGCCTATACAAGATTAAAAGAAACCGAAAAAGCTATCGCAGAATTGGAAACCTTTCTCCAATCATCCCCGGATGATGAAGCCACAAAAAAAATAAAAGAAATTGTTCAAAAAATTAAATCTAATTAGTCGATATTGAAGAAAAATTTGTAGCCCTAACTCTTTTGTCAGGGATTCCGAAACTAAAAACATTTTCAACCAACAAAATCTTGTTCTATATCAAAATATAACTATCTAAGTGTCCAGTCCTATGGATTCACTATAATGCTTAACTAATATTATTTTTGATTTAAGATTTTTGAGGTGATGGAAAACAGTTTCTTTTCGAGTTCAGTTATCTCTTTTTCATTTTTTGTATTTATAAGATTGTTTACAGTTTCAATAATTGCATTTGTCGTTCCTTTATCTTTAGATATTGGAATTGGAATCTCCCTTAAGAATTCTTCAGTTATAGCATAGAAGCCTTTAGGTGTTGGCCGATGTCCAGAGACAAGTCTTTCCTGTGCATAAGGACTATTAAGAAAAGCAAGACAATATAATAAAATATCTCTTTTATACAATCCCTTTCCAAGTAATTTTTCAACTGAACTTTTTAATCTTTTAAAATTATCGCTTGTCTTTTCAGTTGGTAAAAGACAAATGCAAGAATCTTGCGGAATTACTCCTTCTTCATCTAATGTAAATCTAACTTCTTTAGAAAGTCTTGGAGTTATTATTTTAGGACTGCTCAAAATAGAATATGGATCCCTAGGCCATATATATTCATACCAAAACCTATTAAACATACGAATATTTTTCTTTTTAAATATTCTACCTTCTAATATATTGTAGGATTCTATAAGATAATTGGCAACTTGAGGAAATTTAATTAACCCAAGAGCTATACGATGTTTTAAAAGATCTTGGACAGAACTTTGGTTTATCCCTTTATTTTTACTTACAATTTCCTGTTCTCGGGCATCTATGAGCTTATCAAAAACAAGCGCATCTACCAATTTATTGTTTATAATTAATTTCTGAATTTTCCTATCTTTTATCTCAGACACTTTAATGTAAAATGCTGTTTTATATTTATCTTCAACTTTTTCATAAGGATATAGAATAATTTTATCTATCGGGGGCATTCTCCAGCGTATTGTTTCACGTCCTTTTATTACTGGATGTAAGATTTCTCTTTCAAGTTTGTGATGTTGAGCATCTTCCTGAGTGATTAAAAAGATATTTAGACATTCTTTTCCACCAACTGTTACACCTTGAAATGGCTCAAGAATTTGATCTGTGGTAAAAAAATTACCTTTATCAATAATTACTTCAGTTTTATATGCAAGATTCCATCTATCTAAAGATGTTTTTTGAATGTTCTCTTGAGATATAATAGATGCATTTGCAAATTTTATTATAGATGACTTTTTTCCTTTCTTAATATTTTCAATTGTTTGTCGAATTGTATTTACTACTTCAAGTCTTCTTTCGCTATCTTTATTGCTCTCATATTTTACGGGTGCTTGCGAAAGAATAGCTAAAAATTTAGAGTTTTTATTATCAGGACTAACGAAATCGGTAATAGTAATACAAGGAATATTCATTCTTTTAAAAAATAGTTGCCCAAAGGGATTTAAATCAACAATAGCTTTTATTTTAGTGTTATTTGCGAGAAGTTTTCTTAATCCCTTTGCCCATTCTTTATCTATAAATGAACCCTGAGTTAATAAACCAAACCGTCCACCTGGTTTTAAAATTTGTATTGCCCTTTCCATAAATAGCCCATAAATGTCATATTTCCCTTGAGCAGAATATGAATAAGTCTTAGCAATACGTTTCTTCCGATTTGTATCGTAAATAGGAGCAAGAGAACCTTTCAAAACTCCTCCCCAAGGTGGATTTCCCATAACACAATCAAACTTATTTTTTAACAATTTTATGTATCTTCCTAAAGAATCTTCTGTTAATTTAATACGAGAATTAATGAGAGGAAACATATCAAGTTGTAATTTACTTAATGTTTCTTCATCAATATTTTCGAGAGTGTCTGCAGAAAAAATATTGAGGTCTATGCTAAAATTAGGATTCCTTTTTCTAACTTCTACATAAAGAGGTAAAAGTATAAATAAAATGTTAATCGTAGTTAAAAAGGCTGCAAAAGGATGAATGTCAATTGCATTAAGATTTTTCATCACGATATTCAATATTTCTTCTGCTCTTTTCCATTGAGGCATATTTTTTTGATATAAATGAGTATGACAAGGTAGAGGTTTCTCAAGGTGTTTTAATAAGCGCGTAAGTGCATTGCTAACAAAGGCACCGCTTCCACAAGCAGGATCTATAAAGGATAAATTGCATAATCCCTCTGTATTATCTGTATATTCCATCAAATCTATAACTAAATCAACCAGTTCATCGGGAGTATAAAAGCCACCAAGGCGTTGACGCTCATCAGGGGGTAAATAATGTTGATAAATATTACGCCATACATCGAAATCAACTTTGCCAAAAAAGTACCCATTCAACATCCAGATAAGTTGTTGAAATAAGTTTTCGAAAGATTTTTCCTTGTCTTTTAAGAATAAATTTTGTGTGGGAGTTAGAATAGCCTTCTTTTCTGATGGTACAAGCCACCAATCAAATTCACCGAGCTTGTAAACAGTTGGTAGAAAATCTTGCATTGCAAATTGGATTTTATTTAATGTTTCATAGACTGGATTTGGTTTGTCAATAACATAGGACGATTTATAAAGAATTGCTTTTTCTATTTGTTCTCCGGACAGTTGTCTTGGGAAAACGTTCTGGTCTTCACCAATACGATAAAGTAAAGCGCGAGCAACAATAATATGAGAGGACTGAACGCAAAAATTTTTAAAGAAAGTATTATAAGCAGGTAAAATAGCTTCAGAAATCGATGCTTGATCTATTCTTTTTTCTGCTGATAAAAGAGTTACAGATTGCCCAGCTAAATCCGCAGAATCAGCAGAAAAACCAAGTTCTTTGAATTTATCTGAGATTTTATCTATACTTAAAGTCTTTTCTTTAATTTGATTAGCTACTATATCCCCTGCTTTTTGAGGAGAGACAACAAGTGACTTTTCGCACCATAAATCAAAAAGACGTTTTACGATATCCTTAATTTGTTCACCAGCTTTTCCTTCCATATAATCTTTAAAAAGATCCTCAAGATAATCTGAAATAACGGCGATTATTTGGTGTAAATCAGCAGCAAGAGATTCAAGAATATGGGGATTATCTCGGCTAACATTAAGACGGGCTCTTCGGGGTATTTCATAATAATAATTCGATGCAAACAAATGAGAAAAGAAAGCTACAGCTTCTTCTGATGTTGAATTAGATAATTCAAAATGAAATCTTGAGATAATATCTAATTTACCAGTAGGAGCAAATAAATCTAATCTTTCCCATTTTTTCCCATCTGTTAAATAGGCTGTTCGAAGCGATCCATAGTCAGAGATTCTCTTCTCAAAATCATCTTTTTCTTTTTTTGTTGTTTGATGCCCTGGTGATTTTGTTTCAATATATATAATTGGGAAATCATCCGAATCCTTAAGCAAAATATCAAAACGTTCTCCTGCAACAATTTTGGCTTCATCCCAACTTAAAGTTTTAATCAAAAAATCTGTTATCAACCAATTTCTAAACAGTCGTTCCTCACCTTCGTGCGGATAATTCAATTTTGCCTTAGATTCTGTGCATTGTTTAAGAATTTTCTCTAAACTTTTAACAATTTGTTTGCCAATATCTTCTTCTTTATTATTCTCAATTATTTTCTTTGATTTGCTCATTATAATCCCACTTTTGATAACATCAAAATTATTAAGTAATATAATATAGACTTGTCAAGGAAAGTATGATTTTTTATTGAGGAACTTAAAAACGAGATTGCTTCACGATAAGACTGTTCGCAATGACAGTATTCAACCGCAAAGGACAAGAAAATCACGAAAAAGAGAAATATTTTTTTTACCGCTAATTTTGCTAATCTTCGCTAATCTTTTTTAATATAATTCGCGTAAATTCGCATGATTCACGGTTAAAGTTACTTTTTTACCACAACGACACAACGAAAACAAAGAAATTAAATTAGACAGGATAAAAGGGATTTATTTAAAAATCATCCAGTAAATCCTGTATATCTTGTCAAAAAATTCTCTGTATCTCTCTGTGTTATCTGCGGTTATGAGTTAGAAAAATGACTAAAATATTTGTTGCAATACCTCTCCTTAACAACTAATATCGTTTTTTGTTTTTTAATATTATAAAGGTAAAGAATAAATGAGACGTCCTTATATTATACCCAATATATTTACCAGCGCAAATCTCCTTTGTGGATTACTGGCAATCATAAAAGTTTTTGATAGCGACGTTGTAACTGCCGGTTGGCTCATACTCGCCGCATCAATATTCGATGGGTTAGATGGACAAATTGCACGATTAACAAAATCAGAAAGCAGATTCGGGTTAAATTTCGATTCATTAGCTGATATGGTTTCCTTTGGTATTGCACCAGCTATGTTAATTTATTCTGTGATTTCGCTCAGGCATATCCACCTCGCTACTATTGAGGCTGTATTATTCGGAGGATGTTGTGCGTTACGTCTTGCCAGATATAATGTTCAAGCCGCAACAACAGTTAATAGAGATTTTATGGGAATCCCATCACCTGCCGCCGCAGGGGTTATAGCCTCTGCATTTCTCGTAATGCAAAATTCAAACTCAGTTCTTATGGAAAAGCTGTTCTCATTCTTACCATTAATCTCTGCTTTCCTTATGATAAGTATTATTAAATATCCCAAAATCAACCCGATTAGTATTCTGAAAGAAAAACACCTTAAAATCCCTGCTTTTATCATAACAATCCTTGCGGTGATTTTCTCAATAATTATCTTTGAAGAATTAGCATTATTCATTCTCTTCTCTACCTATCTTGCTTATGGAACAATAATATTTATACTAAATGTGGTGACTTCTCATCCTATAGAGGAACCCATTATTGATTTTGATGAAGATGAGGATGAAGAATTCATTGAATCTGAAGAAACCCTTGATAACAAATAACCTACAATCTTCTGTAGGGAATGGTTTGAAACCGTTCCTTACAAACTCACTTCTTATCTTATAAATCTTTATCAAATTTGTAGCGGTTCGATTATAATTTTTTAAAAATTATTGTTCACAAATAAAGATGACGTATTTCAATAGTAGTTATATTATAAGAAGTAGTTTGGAAATATTTCATATAAGCCCTATAAGGGCGATACAATTATAGCCCCGACTGGCAAGTCGGGATTAATAAGCAATAAAAACATGTTATTAATTACTCTTCCAGCCCCGAAGGGGCGACAGAACCTCATCTGTTGCCAGACTCAATCGGTATAGTCTGTCGCCCCTTCGGAGCTGGGAATAAAGATAAATCGTAGAGAGGTTTATATTTTTACCCAGACCTGACGGTCTGGGCTACAGATATTTCGCCCCTCTGGGGCTAAGGAAGTTTTTAATAGTGCTATCTTATATTAAAAATTTGTGAACAATAATTTTGCAAAATTTATTATCGAACAAAAATCGTAGCATAATAGATTTTTAGAAAGTTCTATTCATAAATTACTGGATATAACCCCTCACCCTTCCCTCTGGGGAGAGGATTAAGGTGAGGGGTTACGCTTTAGAATGATATAAAATCCTTGATTTGTGGACAGTAATTTTTGAAAATTTATAATGCTACCGCTACTGATGATTCACATCGATGAACAGGCAATTGATTGAAAAGCTAATATCACAAAAAGAAGTAGGGAACGGTTTCAAACCGTTTCCTACAAGGCTTGTTGCTTTCCTTATTTTAGATTCAGTATTTAAAAAGAAAGCAAAATCCGATGAGGCTATTAATTTTTATCTTGAGAAGTATAATCTTGATTTACGGGACAAAAATTTCATTCTCGAATTAGTAAAAGGGACGATAAAGAAAAAACTCTTTCTCGACTTCATCATTAAAAAATTTGCACGAGAACATTTTAAAAGAACTCCATCCGAAATTGTTTTCATTCTGAGAATGGGTCTATATCAAATCTTCTTTATGACATCTGTCCCTGAATATGCGGCTGTTAACGAATCCGTCAACCTGTGCGAACTGATTAATAAAAAGATGAAAAGATTTACTAATGCCGTTCTCCGAAATATCGTAAGAGATAAAGATAAAATCGAACTCCCTACAAATAATCCTATTCTTCATCTAAGTATAAAACATTCATTTCCTGAATGGATGATTAAACGTTGGATGACTGAATATGGTATAAAAAACTGCGAATTAATGTGTGATTTTTTTAATGAATCCTTTGAGATTTGTCTGAGAACAAATCGGCTAAAAACTACAAGAGATAATCTTTTGAAACTCTTAAAAGAAAGAGGTATCAAGTGTCGAAAAGGAGATTATTCGGAAAATGCTATTTACTGCAGTAATATCCAGGAAATAAATAAATTAGACCTGTTTCAGGAAGGTTTTTTCTTTATTCAAGGGGAAGCCTCAATGCTAATCAGCGAAATCCTGAATCCAGAAAAGGGTTCCAGGATTCTCGATATGTGCAGTGCACCCGGAGGAAAAGCAACTCACTTGGCGGAACTCATCCAGAATAATGGTGAAATTGTAGCGGCAGATATTAAAACAGAAAAACTTAATATGATTGAAGAAAATGCAAAGCGATCAGGTATAAGTTGCATTAAAACTCATTTGTGGCGAGATATTGAAAAAGATTTAGACAAATTAGGAGTATTCGACTATGTCCTTATCGATGCCCCCTGCAGTGGCTTGGGAATATTAAGAAAACTCCCCGACTTACGCTGGAACAAAAAACCTGAAGATATAAAATCTCTTAAGAAAATCCAATCAGAACTGCTTGAAAAAGGTCTTAAATTCTTGAAAAAAAGTGGAATTTTATTATACAGTGTCTGCACTCTCACAAAGGAGGAGAATGAGGAAGTTATTAACGAATTCCTGAATAATCATCCCGAATTACATACTGTAGAGACGCAATGCATTGCGTCTCTACAAAAAATCCACAAACCCAAATCCCTCTCATCTAAGTCATTCTTCACGAAAGAAGGATTCTTGAAACTCTTACCTTTCAAGCATAAGAGCGAAGGTTTCTTCGCCGCTAAGATACAATTCAAATAACAACTCTTATTCCCCTTCAGCATTTTTCTTGATAAATGATTTCACAAACTCATAGTATTCTCTTGAAACATCTTCCCAATCAAACCCATTGCTAATAAATTTTACAGCATTCTCACTCATTTTTTTCCTTAATGCATCGGACCTAATTAAAACATCAACAAATTGAATAAGCTCTTCTATCTCATTCTCATCGACGTTAACCTTCCAACAACAATCATCAGGAATTTCTTTATATTGGTTAATATTGGAAACAAGAGAAGGGACTCCATAAGATAAAACCCTTAACAGAGTCGCTGATGTCTCACCAAAAGATGGATACCTTAAATTGATACACAAGTCTGTTGCTATAATGTATTTGTAAAATGTCTCCATATCTACATAATCCGTGAAAAACACATTCTCTGTAAGCTTATACCTTTTAATAATCATCTCTAAATAAGGTTTTTTATTACCTAATATCTCTCCCACGCAATAGAATCTCACGTTCGGATGATTCTTTAATGTTCTATACAAAGCTATGAAAAACCTGCTTATCCTCTTAAATGGATTGACAAATCCAAAGGAAGAAATCATAAAAATATTTTCATCGATTCCCAATTCTCTCTTAGCCTTCTTTTTATCAGTATCACTTGGAACATTCTCAGGAATCCTGATACCACTTCTGATAATCCGAACGGGTATCTTACCACAGCTATTTTTTTCGAGCTCCTGCTGACAATATCTATTATGCACAAGAATTGCCTTGCTATATTCTATTGCTTTATGACTCAAAAAATATTTTTTGAGATCAATATGCATATCACCATGCTGCAATGCTTTACCTAATGCAACGACATCATCACCATATATCCCTATAAACTCTTTAGCAAGCTCAATTGGATTATTATTAAATATAGTAAATGATGACAGGAATCCCACAATGTTCAAATCATGCATCACCGTTATAGAAGGATGGATTTGCATCATTCGATAAATGTATTTATGAACATCATTATTCCCCAGATGATAAATTATTGCATCATATTGTCTTTCTTTATTAATACTGTTGAATAATCGATAATTATATAATGGGAAGAGATTCTCTATTTCTTCATTTGTCAAAGAGATAAAATCAGTATAAATATCAATATCAAGATAACTCTTCAAATAAAGCAGAAGCTCTTCGCTATAATCCGAAATTCCCGTCTTCTGAGGATTAAATGGTGAAAAATAGGCTACTTTAATTTTATCCTCATTAAACTGGTGTGGTGCGAGATTCATCTCGCATATCCTCTCTTGAGAGGAACGCCTATATGCGTTCCCTACAATTCTTTTTCCTTTCTCATCTTGTATCTGGTAAACATCCATTGTCTCTTTATATATCGACTCATAAACACCAATACACTTACGGGCAACCTCTTCAAATGTGAATTGCCGAGATCTCTCAAGCGATTTCTCCCGCAATTCTTGAAGTTTACCTGGATGCTTAAGAAGAGAATTTATAAGATTGGCGACTTGTTTTGTATCACTCGGATTTACTAAAAGACCGGCATCAGAGCAAATCTCAGGTATAGAAGAAACATCAGATGCCACCACAGGTAATCCACAAGCCATTGCCTCAGCAACTGGTAAACCAAAACCTTCGTATAAAGATAAAAATAAAAACAATGTTGCTCCATTTAATAAATAAACAAGCTCCGCATCATGAACAAACCCCGTAAAAATTACGTCATCAGTTATCCCAAACTCATCTGTCATATCTCTGAGAATTCTTCTTTCTTCATCATTCAGTCCACAGACAACAACAAGTTTGTATTTATCTCTAATACCCCTCGCAAGCTTGCTATAAGCTCGAAGAGTTCCCTCCATATTTTTTCTTGGATTAAAACCACTCAATGTAAGTATATAATCTGTTTCTATCCCATATTTCTGTTTTATAGAACTAATCTTTAACACATCGTCAATCTTTTTAAAAACCGAGTCTATCCCACCCGAAATGTTTATAATCATATCTTCAGGGACGTTGAGATATTTAACTAAATCATTTTTAGTGCAATCTGAAATCGCCGCAATCTTTGTTGCCTGTTTCACTTCTTTCAATCGTAATTCATAATCTTCCCGGAGATGCTCTGGAAGAGCATTTTCACCCTTATCTTTAAAAACTAATGGTATCAAATCATAAATTGTGAAGACAGTCTGAACAGGATAAAAAACAGGTATAAGAATATTATGCATCAACAAACTTGTAATATGAATGATATCTACATCAGCAAAATTCGTTGATTGGAAAAGAGGTGCATACGGAGAGACTTGCTTATAATACTCAGCAGAAGGTTTTAATTCATATCCTTGATATTTTACATTAGGAAACTTTAAAAGTGACTTACAGAGATCATTAGGCTCACTTAAAGCACACAGAACATACTCATTTTTATGATCAATCTTAAGAATACTATTAATTAATTGAAATGTATATCTCCCTATTCCCCTATCTTTCTCTTCAGTAAATAAAGTTTGAACATCAATAGCTATCTTCAAATTATAAATTCCTTTTTTAACTTATGTAGGGAACGGATTAAAACTGTTCCTTACTTGAAAGCTCTGAAATACTACAAGTTTTGTATGATTTCATAGTCACAATCTTTAAATCGTGTAGCCCCGAAATCATTCCTAATAGGTAAAGACTCATTCTTTTTACTGCGTAGCAGTAAAATATTTTTAGCTACGGGTTGACCTTTTTTATGGTCTGCCCATAGAATACAGAATAAAAATTTTCCATCATCTAAAAATTATTTTACCCCGTAGGGGTTTGAGTTATCAAATCCGATATATTAGGTTCGATAAATTAAATCTCCATATAATATCTTTCCTCACAATCGACATCATTGGTCACTCAAAAACCAACAAATATGTTCTCTTTATTTAACCCCTAACGGGGTTAATATGTTTTTATGCTAATTGTTTCTATTTATTTCTACGGGTAGCTTCGCAACCCGTAGCTTTGTTATATTACTACTATGCAGTAATATCCAAAACCTCTACTTGAGGTCCCTGAAATTCTGCCATTTTATAACTAAAAGCGAGATTGCTTCACGATAAGACTGTTCGAAATGTCACATATCAAAGTGGTCATTCCGAACTTGTTTCGGAATCTCAATTAAGATGCTGAAACAAGTTCAGCATGACAGACGAAGCAATCTCGTGGTTTGAAAATATTTAGAATTTCTGAGGTCCTTACTTATAAGCAATCATTGCATAATTGGCATAGCCAAATAAGAGCTGATTTAATTTCCCGATATTTTGATTATAAAGCTGGAAGAATTTTCTCGTATGATCTCTGATATGATCAGGAATATCAAATTCATTCAACTTGCCTTCTTTTGGAAAGGGAACAGAATAATGGATGTTAACATCTCTAAACCCTGCCTTTTCCATAAAAAATTCCAGTGGGACAGGATGAACAGGTTTGATATGTGTCGGATCAGCATAGAAACTCCCTGAAAAAGTTGTCAAATTCGTCGGATTAACTGTTTCAAGGATAATAAGACCATCTGGTGTCAATTTATCATAAGCAAGTTCTATCAGGGTTATCAAATCACTCGTTGATAAATGCTCTATCAATTGTCCAGCAAAAATACCTCCAAGTAAATTATCGTTTAATGATTCTAAATATGATAACGCATCTGACTGAAAAACCTCCAATCCCTTTTCCTTACAATGTGCCAACATATTAATATCTGTATCTATGCCATAAGAATTAATCCCTTCCTTTCGAAGCAATTCAAGAAATTCTCCGCGTCCACAACCTATATCAAGAATTCTTCCCTTTCCCGCAAAAAACTTTACGTAATCTTCTTGTTGTGAAACGACAAATTCCTCAGAACCCCTTGCCCATTCCTCAAAGGCATAAAAATCGAAGTTGCGCATCACCTGATAAGAATCAACAATGTTCTCTTTTCCTTTTTGTTTCACTTTCTCTGATGGTGAATCAGACATTAATTTTCGTCCTCCTACTTTAATTTCGGAAAACCGATTTCTTAGAGATTTAATAGCTAAAAGAAGATTTCGATATTCTTTCACTCTTTCATTAATCTCTTTATCTACTTCCTTATCAACTTTATCAAGCCTTTTTTGTAATTCAAATATCTCCCCCGTATAAGAATTAAGATGCTTATGCACACTTTCAATTTGACCATTCGTATTATGAGCCTGAGTATACAATTCTGTTATCTGACTTTCTTTTAACGTTAAGATCTCATTTATTTCATTGATATTCTCATTAATATATTCTCTCAACGAACTCGTGTCTTTATCCAATCTCTTATTAAATACATTTATTGTATTATGGACCTTCTCTATCGACTTATTATTCCCAGCTACATTCTTACTTAAGTCCCCGATAGCTCTATCAGTGTTTTTTGTAAAACTATTAATACTCTTATGCACTTCAGCTATAGAAGTGTTATTACCACTTAAAGCCTTATACAATTCCTCTATCTGACCTGTTTTTAGAGTTAATATCTCATTTATCTCTCTTACATTTTCATTAATATGCTCTCGCAATGAACTTGCATCTTCGGTCAACCTCTCATTAAAGAGATTGATAACTTTATGAACATCTTCTATTGATGTATTGTTCTCAACCATATTTTTACTTAACTCTTCAATCTCTTTATTAACATTCTCTGTAAAGAAATTGATTGTCTTATGAGCTTCAGCAATTGAAGCATTATTATCCCCTACATTTTTATATAATTCTTCAAACTGTCTTTGAGTCTCCCGAATATATTCTTTAAATTGTTTTTGACTTTCCTGAATATATTCTTCAAATCTTTTTGCTCTTCGTTCAACCTCTTCAAACAAATCGCCCCTATTTTTCTCAACAAACAGGTATAATGATCGCGACAAATCTTCAGACCATTCAATAAATATCTGGTCAGCTTTGAACATCTTAGTGACAATGGAATTGAGCGTTCTAACAATATGAGCATTATAATGGATGTTCCCCGTTGTCTCTTGATCATACAATCTTATCAAATTATTCAATTCTATAAATATTTGATCAGCTTTGAACATCTTAGTGACAATGGAATTGAGCGTTCTAACAATATGAGCATTATAATGAATATTCCCCGTAATATCGTGATCGTATAATCTTATCAAATTATTCAATAGACAAGTAAATTGGACATTGAATATATTCTGATATAAAAGAAAAGGTCTAACAGTTTTTTTAAGAATCTTTCTCAATCTACTTTTGAAAGATTTGTCAATTAGCGGATAATCATAAAACCAGCGATTAATCTTACTTAATGATTTGTGCAAATTGGCGTGTAACTCTATTACTTCTGTGATTTGTGTACTATCAGGCGTGTGTCGTGTATTAAAATTCAAATTGGCAAAATGTAAATTATCATTAATCTCTTTTGTTTCATCCTCTCTGGATATTAACTTGATTATATCTAATGTGATTTGTGCACTATCAGACTTGTGTCGTGTATTAAAATTCAAATTGGCAAAACGCAGATTATCATTAATCTCTTTTGTTTCATCCTCTCTGGATATTAACTTGATTATATCTAAACAGGGTTTAAAATAATAATTCACAACTTCTCTTTGTTTTTGGACCTTTTCCTTTATCACACTCATCACTTGAGAAACATCCAGATTATCAAGATTATTATTTAATAACTCTTCTAACTTATCCACAGTTATACCTCCTTACACTGAAAATATTATATTTCAAAAAAGTTATAAGGAAAACCTTGTGAAGTCTATAAATTTTTTCAAGTTACTTCAAGTAAGACGCCAAATAAGCCGATAACAAATATATAAATACTATTAAATGGGCAAAATGATATATTCTTAACCAAATTAGAAACATTAATCTTAGGTGAATCTTGATAATAGACCCTAATAATCTTGATTTATCTATAGCATTTTTACATAAATTTTTTACTTGCTATTACTTTTTAGAGTATGTTATATAATTGTTACTAACAAATAATAGAAAAGGGGACGAAAAAATGTTAAGAAAATTTTTTGTCCTGACATTGGTCTTATTTTTCACCATCAGTGGTTTTGCATTAAAGGAAAACCCGGGAACAATAATGTTCCTGAAACTTGACCAGCAGAAAAAAGCCACTGAAGGCAGCCTGTATTTTCTCGAATATGATGGCAAACAACTTATTGAAAAAGACCCCCCGGGTGAAATAAAACTCTCACCCACAACTCTTGATTTATTCAACCAAGGAGACATCCCCGGCTACAAACAAGCCTTAATAAGACTCGTCCAGGAAGAACTTTCGAAGATAATCCAGAGCGAATCACTATCTCTTATTACATATCTCGGCGAATCAAAAGAGGAACAATTTATGACTTTAGAAGAAATACCTGTTAGTGCTCCAATTACAGGTAAACAATTTACCAGTGAAGAATACAAATGCAGTTTAATAGCACCATCAGATGATTGGGAATTAACAACAACAGGACTGAAAAAAGACACTATTGCCTCATTTAAACTCAAAGACGCAGCGACAAGTAATGAAACCACCCTTGATTTATCTATCTTTGACCTTAGTAAATATGAGCTTGCTACAAGTGTTTATGATGTTGCCCAATTAGAATATCAGAATCTGGAAACCAAATATGAAATAATGGCAGCAGATTCCAGGGATATTAAAACCCAAGCGGGATTGAATGCCATTGTTAAAGATTTCCAATTAGTTAAGAAAACTGATACCGAAGGTGAAAAAGAAATACTTATCAAAAAGGCTTATTTCTATACTCCTGGAAGGGGTTTCATACTAACACTTTCTTCTGATAGTAATGAACTGTTTAATAAGCATAAACAGGAATTTGACACTTTCGCTAATAGTTTCCAGTTAAAGTAATAATAAAATATTCATCTCAATAATAATGTTACATTGTTAAGGCTGATTTTTGAAAAATCAGCCTTTTTTGTATAGTTTTAAAAATAATCATTCAACCCCTGATCGGAAATACTTAATTCATACACTCTTGATTCATCTTGGGCTGTATCATAATTATTTTGTATTTAGTAACCCATAGATTTATCTATGGGTAGAAGGGAATATATATTGTTTTTTAGTTATTTTGGTTGTTTTTATTAACTATTATTATTTCATTATAACCCACAATTAAAATTGTGGGTTACTAAAATATAATTGCGACATAGCCTTCTCTCGAGAGGAGAATTTGGGTAATTATTCTATGAATAAAAAAAATATTAAAGACATTGGCGAATTGCAAATTATTAGCTTTATAAAAGAATACTTCCATTTCAGTTTCGATGAAGAAATCTATAATAAAAATTTGAGTGTTGTTACCAGTATTGGTGATGATTCCGCCGTAATCGAATTATCCCATCCCACAAACCAGCACTTGCTCATTACTACAGATATGCTTGTCGAAGATAAACACTTTTCCTTCAGATTCATAAACCCTTATCTTTTAGGAAGAAAATCTATTATTGTAAACATCAGTGACATTGCCGCTATGGGTGGCATTCCGAAATTCTTACTTTTATCAATTGGGCTTAACCCAAATTTTCTGTTTGATGACCTCAAAGAATTATTAAGAGGAATGAGAGACATCTGTAATGAATATAAAATTCAATTAATCGGTGGAGACACAGTTGGTTCAAAAAAATTAGTCCTCAGTATATCTTTGATTGGTAATAGAAATAATAACCTTGTTCTCCCATTACGAAGCAATGCTAAGGTGGGTGATAACATATATGTAACAGGCTTTCTTGGCGATTCCGGACTCGGTCTAAAAATCCTAAACGAGAATATAATTCTTTTTGGAGAAGATAGAAATTATCTTGTTCAGAGACATCTTAGCCCTTCTCCTCGCTTGAAAGAGTCTCTTTTATTATCTGAGAATATAAAACGATTTGCTCTTATAGATATAAGCGATGGATTATTCAGTGAACTTAATCATATTGCTCAAGAAAGCGATGTAAAAATAAAAATTTACCTTGATAAAGTTCCTCTTTCAAATCAGCTAAAAAATACTTGTGGCAAACTAAAATTTGATCCACTTGAATTTGCCTTGTTCGGTGGTGAAGATTATGAATTATTATTTACCTGTGCAGAAAACGAAAGCACTATTAAACAACTATTCAAGAGACATTCCTTAGTGGATGTGAAACTGATTGGAAAAGTTGTTGACAAAGGATACCAAATAATTTTCCTCGATGAGACAGAAAAAGAAGTTCATTTCAAAGATAAAAGATTCAATCATTTCTCAAACATCTAATAAAATGTAGGGGCATATTGCATATGCCCTTTCTTGTAGGGGCACGTTGCACGTGCCCCTACTAATAAACATACCAATTTTCAACCAATGTCTGATTGGGTAATCTAAGCACTTTACCACTATATGCAGACCAATAAACTCCATTGTTAACAACCACTGCCCCATTAACAATTACATATTTAATTCCTAATGGGGATAAAGTGGGATTGTCATAATCAGCACGGTCTATTATGCTATTATAATCAAAAATGGTAATATCAGCATAATATCCTACCTGTAGGATACCGCGTTTTTGTTCAAGGAGACGAAATTGCTGAGCTGCAAGTGTTGAGGTTTTTCTTACCCCTTCTATTTTTGAGAACATCCCAAGGTCTCGAACATAATGTCCCCAAAATCGAGGAAAGGTACTTGAGCCACGCGGATGAGCACTGGTAGGACTATCCGAACCAACCATAAGTTGTGAATGTACCATAAATGTCTGGACATCATTTTCTTGCATTTGAAAATAAATAGCAGAACCTCCACCGGGACCAATGTTATCTATCATAACGTCTTCAGGGTCTTTACCAAGACTTGTAGATACTTCACTCAAATACTGATGATTATAGGTTCCGGAAATGATATAAACGTTCTCAGCACCACCCCGTTCATATATCAATTCTCGAACATCTTCTTCTAACTCCGCTCGATGATTTGTTACTGCATCACTCCAATTATCTAAAGCCCAACTTGGCAAAAGAATATCAAGCGTTGTCTGAGAAGCAGTATAGGGATATTGGTCCATCCTAACCTGATCACCAATTGCATTCGCAGCATCCACCTTTGCAAGAACCTGAGAAGCCTCTCCCCAGGCAAATGGTCCCGCACATTTTATGTGAGAAATTTGAACGTTACAACCCCCTTCGTGTCCAATTTGAATAGCTTCGTCGACTGCCTCAAGAAGAAATTCACCTTCGCTGCGCATATGTGAGGCATAAACACCCTTATGACTGGCAACAACTCCTGCTAATTCAATAATTTCTTCCGTAGTCGAATTATAACCTGTCGCGTAAATTAAACCAGTAGATAAACCAAAAGCACCGTCTCTCAATGCCTGATCAAGATAATTTTTCATTGCTGACATCTGGGTTGGGGTCGGAGTTGAGCCTGATAGCCCTACTGCTGAACGCAAATTATTATGTCCAACCAAACCAATATAATTCGGTCCTAATTTCCCTTCCAGTGAATTATAATACGCTCCAACATTTGTTACACTGGGAGAACTTCCACACACACCAGTAACTACAGTTGTTACTCCCTGATTAATATAACTGGAAAGCGCTCCTCCAGAATCAGCATGAGTGTGAGCATCAATAAATCCGGGCGTTACCATTAAATTAGTAGCATCTATGGTTACATCAGCACTTTTCCCTGACAAATCTCCTATTGCACTTATCGTTTCCCCACTAATGCCAATATCTGTTAATAGCAATTCACTATAACCATCCGTATAAACTTCCCCATTCCGAATTAGGACATCAAAATCAGTTGGAGGAGGTATTGTAACATTT
>Ga0315289_10005535_pt1 | contig 18663 bp, 14 predicted proteins | sample YL17G11_40_MG_FD_203452 | JGI IMG/M metagenome (GOLD analysis project Ga0315289, IMG submission 203452) | Sediment microbial communities from Yellowstone Lake, YNP, Wyoming, USA - YL17G11_40 | ecosystem: Environmental > Aquatic > Freshwater > Lake > Sediment | place: USA: Wyoming | collected...
CACCGGGAGCTGGTTGAAACGGCGCGAAAACAGGATGTCAGCCTGAATCAGTATGTTCTGCATCTCCTTTCGTACAACACACCACTTGTCGCCCTTGAGCAGAAAGTGGAAGAGTGTTTTGGCGAGATAAAATCCACATTGTCGAGCATCGACGTCGCTTTCAGAATTTCTCCCGAGCCGGTATATGACTGGGGAGAACGAAAGGATAGTTACGCCGAAGTCGCTTAAAGGAGAAAAACGTGGCAAAGATTACACCTAAGGTCTATAGAAAAATTCTAGATGACGTTGAACTGAGAAAGCTTTACCTAAAGACGTTTCAAGGCAAAATCGACTTGGACGCAATTACGAAAGTTATAACCGTTCACATCTCAAGTACGGCAGACTTTACTTATAAAGACGAAAATCAGGTAGAAATTTCGCAAAAATGGGATATTGTAGCGAAGGATAAAAAAGCGCACTCGGACTATCTAAATATATCAGTAACCTATTGCCTTGTTTTGTATAGCAAACAAAAATTCACAAAACGCTTTTTTGAGATTTATGAAAAAACGAGTCTCCCACTTAACGTTTGGCCTTTTGTACGGGAATTCGTCAATAGCATGACTGCGAGAATGAACATTCCTCCATTAACCCTCCCCCTTTTTAAAATCCCTAAAAAGAAATGAGTGGAATCTCTTGTTGGGATAGGGATTGCATCCTTATCCCTCTGTGGATTGGGGTTCAACCCCTATCCAAACCGGGCTACTCAGAATAGATATGAGACGACCCGCTTTTTATGCACTGATTCTTTTTACCATCGGCATTCTCTTAGGTAGTTTCTTCGATCTTCCCACCTTTCTTTTGCTCTCAATTTTGATCGTTTCTCTTTTATTTTGCATTCTTTTACTCTTAAGAAGAGATGAAAGGGGTGCCAATGTTTTTATCATCTTTTCCCTCATCCTAACTGGGTCCTTCAGATATGAGCTTCTTACCAAAGATTTCCCCCCAAATCACATAAGCAATTTTCTGAACCTAAACCAACCCGTCACCATCACCGGCAAGATTGCGGATGAGCCGGACGTAAGAGAAAACAAAACCTTTTTGACCATGGAAACTGAAGCCATCTCTCAGAATGGTAAAATCATCCCTACTTTGGGACAAATAATTTTGAAGATAAAAGAATCCAGTGGTCGATTTGACTATGCTGATAAAATCAAATTCAAAGGATATTTGAACGAACCCGCTTCCAAAAGAAATCCCGGGGCATTCGATTATAAGAATTATCTTAATCGCAAGCGAATCTATGGGATGGTTAGCTTATCTAAAGCAGACCAGGTTGAAACAATTAACAAAGAACCGGGCAATATATTCTTCTCCAAAATAATTATTCCCTTGAGAAGATGGATCTTGGGCGTATTTGATAAGACCTTATCAGGCAATCAAAAAGCACTCCTTTCTGGCTTCCTTCTGGGTCAAACCCGGGACATCCCCAAAAATATTTACAATATGTTCAGAGATACAGGCACGCTTCATCTTCTGGCAGTTTCAGGCTCAAATGTGGGATTGGTCATTTTGATCATTTTCTATTTTCTTAGTCTGGTTCGACTGCCTAAGTTACCTGTGACTTTCATTACCTTAATCTCCATCTTCATCTTTTCTAACTTAGTAAATAATGAGCCTCCTGTGGTAAGGGCAGGAATCATGGCTTCGGTGGCACTCCTGGGTATGCTCTTATATAAAGATCTGAATATGATAAACTTAGTTTCTTTTGCCGCTTTGGTGATCCTAATTTTCTATCCTCCTGTTCTTTTCGACGTGGGTTTTCAGCTATCCTTTGCTTGCGTTTTTGGACTTGTTTTAATAGTTCCTAAACTTACCCAGATGGTATCAAAATATGTGGATCGATCTCATAAGAATTTGTGGAGGTGGATAATCTATCCCGGTTTAGCTTCGTTAGCTGTGGAGATAAGTGTGATCCCCTTTTTAGCCTACTATTTCAACCTGGTTCCTTTGGTCACTATTGTTGCCAATCTGTTGATCGTCCCGTTGGCTGGATTATCGATAATGTTATCTTGCGTTACTCTATTCTCTGCGGTTTTCAGCCACTTTTTGGCAAATATTTTTTCTGCTTCAAATTGGCTTTGTTTGGATATAACGTTGAGATTAACTAATTTCTTTAGCATCCTACCCATTGCAAAACTCGAGATGCCATCCCCTTCGATTTTCAACATCACGATCTACTATCTTTTTGTATGGCTTTTACTTAGTCCAATCGCCCAAAAAAGAAAAGCGATCATTTTTTCTTTGCTAATAGTTGGAAATATTTATGCTTGGAAAGGACCCTTATCACAGGGGAACGACCTTTTAAGGCTGACTTTTTTGGATGTGGGACAAGGAAATTCTACCGTCATTCAGTTGCCTAACAATCAAACTTTTTTGATAAATGCCGGGGGAAAATGGAACAATTTTGACTCCGGAGAATACGTGGTGATCCCCTTTTTGAACAAAAATGGCATCACCAAAATTGACAAATTGATCCTCACGGTTAATGATTCTGCGAACCTAAATTCAGCCGAATCCGTGATTGAAGATGTTAAGATCAACCATGTTTTGACCTCAGATTTTGAAGATGATTCTGTCAGAAACATCTCGCATAAATTCGTTTTTCTTGACTCGATCAAGACGATCTCAGTTGAAAATCCCGCCAGCGGTATGAACCGCATGGCTCATACCACAGGCGGGGATGAAAAAAATGAGTTGAAAATTTACTTTTTTGATTATCCAAACAACAAAGAATCTGCTTCGGTCTCCGGTGGTAAGATCATCAAGATTTCATACAAAGATATAGATTTTTGTCTTCTGGATGGGATAAGGAGTGCTGAGTTTGATTCGGGATTTATGTGGGAAAAACTCAAGAATTGTGAAGTTTTAATCATGTCCGAGTTAGGAAGTTATGAAGACACAAAGCAAATAATCGAGAGAATCAATCCCCGGAAAATCATCTTTACCCGCCATTATTTCAGTTATCAGAAAGACAAAATTCCCTCCCTGATGACGCTTGAATTCCCTCGAATCGAGTACCATCGCACTCTCGAAAATGGTGCAGTAGCCTGCAGAACCAATGGGGCTAAGCTATATTTCGATTTGACTATTCATAATAAACCATAGGCTAAGCACCTCTCCTTAGACCCCACTATTCTGGCTTTAGTCACTAATATAAAATTCCCATGAGTTATTAAGCCATTGTAAATCAATGGCTTAAAGTATATAACAGAGAATCCCAATAGTTAACAACATAGATATATCTTCTCCCTTTCAATCTCCTTAAACCATTTTATTAGTGGCTAATCTCTTGAATTATAAGACCTTAGCTAAAAACCCAAAAAATTTCACTAAAATGCAAAAAAATCCTTGACAAGTTTTAAGCTAAGTCTTATATTAAAAACGTAAATCTACATTGTTTGGGTAAGTTTAGAGGCAAAAAGAAAGGGTTAGATGGGAAAAGGATTTTGTTTAAAGCTCTTATTTTGCCTTTTAATGCTTTGGATGTGGTTTTGACTCTTTTCCCTTTCTGATAAACTAAAAACTTAACCATTCCTCTAAATAGAGGGTGTAAAAACATAGTTTTTTGTGATTCATCTCACTGGATTATTTTCTCCCCTTCGATTATCGGAGGGAGGTGGGTAGTTTTTTCTTTATTAATACAAACGTAATAAATGAAATGTCATTGCGAGGAGCGAAGCGACGAAGCAATCTTTTGAGATTGCCACGCTCCTTTCAGTCGCCCGCAATGACAGTGTAAAATCTTTTAATGCGTCTGCTATAGTTCGGGCGAAGATAGCACCCAGCTAATATGTTTTTACGAATTGTTGAGGAAGAGGAACGTTGATGCGGCTTGATTTTGTTAGAAGAGAGAAGAGAGTCAATTCCTGTTTGAGAAGTTTGATTTACCAGGCTAAGCCACCTCTCGTGACCTGGGCTGAGAGTTTCATCTTCGCCGGAAGCTCTGCGCTCCTTTTACTCATCGCCAATCTCTTTCCTGAATATTGGTATTTTTCCTTTTTTGCCTTAACTCCATTCCTCTATCGAATTATCAAAGCCTCTTGTGGTGAGCGAAGTCGAACCATGCCAGGCGAATCCTTCAGGCTGGGCTTTCTTTTTGGTCTTTCCTTTTTCGGCGTCTCTTTACTCGATTCTCCCCTTGGTACTCCCCTTCCTTCTCTTCTAAAACTACTTTTAGGCACCGGGCTTTTTGCCATCTTCGGATGGACCGTTGGCTGGGCTCGAAAGCGTTGGGGATTTTATCCATCTGTTGTCGCCTTGCTCTGGGTTGGCTTAGAAATCGGATTGTTGAAACTTGGATTTATTCAGGGACTTTTGGGGAAAGCAGAATCTCCCCCGCTCCAAGCAGGATTTTCCACTCATCCCTTCTTCCATGGCTTGGTTGGGCTTTTTGGCTTTCTCACGGTTTCCGCTATTATCGTTCTTCTTAATTCCTTATTGGCTCTGGCAATTGTCAAGACCCTCGAGATAATAAAACCCCGGGGACACACTGTTAAGCAAGAAGAAAGGACATGGGAGGTTTGTTCTGTCCCCGGACTTTTCGCCCAAAGAGTCTATTTGGTCCCCGAAGGTCGCGCCCCACCGTTTATAACCACTGGAGTGTCAAGCTTCAGCTTGACCAACTGTCTTGTGTAGGTCAAGCATGGCGAAGCCTGCTTGATAAAACAACTACGAAGCTGCATTCATACCCAATATATCGGGTATAAGTTGTAGCTGCCCAATTTACTGGGATATTGCTCGATCCTTCGACAGGCTCGGGACGGTGAACGAAGCCGAACCGAAAATCGAGTAACTATATTGGGGGACATATTCCTGGTTGAACTTTAACCAAGATCTGTTTAGTCTTTAAACTAATAACCTTTCTTAAAGTGTAAAAGGAGTATAATATAATGCGTAAAAATATTTTCGTGATTTTCCTCTTGACAGGACTATTTTTGCTTTGGGGAGCTACTAAGACAATCGCTGTTGGTCCCGACGAGGAAGAATTAAAAGGTACAAGGATTTTGCACTCCATGGCTCCTGATTCATCGTTAGCCGACGACGACAGCTTAGTTAGAAGTATGTCAGGAATAGTGAGTACGTGGTGGATCCAGTTTGCTTCCTGCTTTAATGTATATCATATTGAGGACTATATCGATAATGGCGATGGTAAGCTTAGCGCCTGCGATTACATTCGGACGCGCTTACATAGGAATCTTATCACGTACGGCAATCCTAATAGCGGATGGCGTTACTTCAGTCCCGCAGACACTAATAATTATAAGTGGCGCCATGTAGATAGTGTGACGATCACGCTCAAACTAAGGAGAATGGGTACTACGCAAGATACCATTTTTGCTGATCGTCGTGGCGGCCAGCTTGATACCACATTTTATCCAGCATATTGGGATACGTTACGGGCCCCCTGGTATCTGGGGAGTGATACTGTATACATTGATTCAGCTACAACCGATTCACTACACCAAAATCCGGCATCCTACCTGAGGAAGTGCATTTGGGTTAAAATTCGCGGTAATGGTTGGTGGCACGTGGAAGATAAGGCAACTGACATCTTTCTCACCACGAAAAAGCCCGTTCCTACCATGACCCAATGGGGTCTGATCGTCTTGGTGGTCTTGCTGATTGCCAGTGCTGTCTTTGTCGCGCTAAAGAGAAGAAAAGTGGCGGTGCCGGCGTAAGTTTGTTTACCTTCCCCCTATGCGTATGCATCTTCGATCCTCCCCCTCTCCACATTTGTGGAGAGGGGTTCACCCTGCCCTTCGGTCCTGAGACCTCAGGGTCGAAGGAAAGGGGTTCACCCTGAAGGGGACAGAAGGGGGAGAGGTTATCGTTCGTCCCGGACACCCTCCAGACGGATCTTCGATGTCCGTGAGGAGGAATGGTAACTGACGGGGCGTCCGTCACCAAGGACAATGGAGGCATAGAAGACAAAACCCCTTCCTCCCGCCTCTGGCGGGGGAGAGGGGTTTTTAATATTAGCGGTCAACCACATGCACCGCATGGCTCATGCCAACAGATGGAGCGCATTAAACAGATTTGGTTTCCTAAAACTTATGGAGGTTACATGGGAAGTCGAATTTTCGAATCGGTGTGGACATTAACTCTTTGGCTATTAGTGTTTTCCTCTTTGGGCTTCGGAGAGGCAAAAGCCGAAGTCTATCCAGTGGACATTACCCACGATACCTCAGGATGGCACATTACGCCATGCCCGCTACCTGGGGTTTCAGGCGATACGTGGAGATTTACTAACTCCACATCAGACACTATTTTCTTATTCATTCCCGTCTGCGTAGCCAAACAGATTTCGAACTTTTACATTTTAGCTCCTGAAGATAGTGTGGATCATCAAATAGGCGGATGGGAAGGGTAGGGGTGGTAGTCCATCCGTATGGACTTGTTGCTCATTGTGGTAGGATCTATCCACCACAATCAGTATGTCCAACTTTGACTCAATGGGGTAGCATCGCCTTGGTTGTGTTATTGCTGACAACCACTCTATCTATTATGCTGAGGAAAAGAAAAGCGGCGTTTCCTACGTAAGATGGAATGTCAAGCACCCCGCCTTTGGCGGGGGATACCCGACAATACAAGATTCGTATGCTTAGACGGAACCCAGTAACTACTTAAACTTGACGGGCTCGATAGATTCGATCATACCGGTAGTGTCATTGAAAATAAGCACATACAACCCTGGACTAAGTTCTTCTCGCTTTCCCTTCACCGCAGGTCGCTTCAAAGTTTCTAAAAGCCCGGTGGGGGCGCCAACCATCTCTACGCTCTTTGAATCTCTGTTTTCTCCAAACTGGGTTAAGTTCCAGCCGTTTTCAAGAGTAAATTGAGTGTTAGTCGAGCCAATCCCGGACCTTACCCTTATGGTATATTCCTCATTCATATTGGGAAGCCAAATGATAGAAGCTTGCAAATTTCCGGATGTATCTTGAGTTACCCAGAGATAAGGTTGAGGGCGATAAAATCTGATCCCTTCTGCATAGCGGTTGTCCGGGGTGATTTTTGTAATTTGCACGCCGGCACAGTTCGAGATAACAAATATCAAGATGGTTAGAAAATAGAATTTTTTCATCTTCGTTTCTCCTCCTTAATGGTTTTGATTTCCTATCTTATTGGTGTTTTTCCCTCCTGTTGGTAACGGACGCCTCGTCCGTTCACGGTGAATCCGTTCAGGATGAATCCGTTCACGGTGAATCCGTTCAGGATGAATCCGTTCACGGTGAATCCGTTCAGGATGAATCCGTTCACGGTGAATCCGCTCAGGATGAATCCGTTCACGGTGAATCCGTTCAGGATGAATCCGCTCAGGATGAATCCGTTACCATATAGTTGGCGTCACAGACAAAGGTCGACGCTGAATACATGAATCTTCAAAACTCCACCCGCCCTTCAATGGCATTAGCCAGGGTTACTTGATCGGCATATTCTAAATCACCGCCGGCAGGAAGTCCACGGGCTATGCGGGTAACTTTGATACCCAGAGGTTTTATCAGTTTGGCGACGTAGATAGCGGTTGCCTCCCCTTCGGTGTTGGGATTGGTAGCTAAAATCACTTCTTTGACTTCTTTCTCCCGCGAAGCGGGATCCTTCGGACCTTTTAGTCTGGAAAGAAGCTCTTTGACTTTGAGATCATCGGGCCCGATCCCATCCAAAGGAGATAATACTCCTCCTAACACATGAAAAAGCCCATTGTATTGCTCAGTCTTCTCCAAAGCCACCACATCATTCGCTTCTTCCACCACACAGATTATGGACCGATCCCGTTTTTCATCCTTACATATCACGCAATGGTCCTCCTCAGTGAGATTGAAACAGATCGAACAATATTTGACCTTCTCCACTACCTCCAGGATGGCTTTTGCCAAAGCTTCTGCTTCCTCTTTTCTCTCTTTTAGAATATAGAAAGCCATCCTCTGGGCGGTCTTTTTCCCGATCCCAGGAAGCTTGGAAAATTCATCAATTAATTTCTGAATCGTCTCTGTCATCTTTAATCTGTTAGTTCTGGCTAACTTTGATTTTCCTTCACGAAATTTTCAATATATGCTTCTATCGCATCTACGATCTTTTCTGCACTTTTTAAGTCCTCTTCTGCTTCTTCCTTTTGGATTACTCTTAGGTATTCATAATCTCCCACTTCTCTATTTTTCTTTAATCTTTTTATCTCTTTGCTGAACTCTCGAGGGAAAATTCCGGTTTTTATGAATTGATTTGAAAAAGCGTTAATCACCGCCAAGTGTTTCGAGAAGGATAATTCTTTTGTTAATAAAACCGCTTGTAACATATGAAAAACTGCATAATACGATTTTGAGGAGACCGCCCCACAATCCTCTTCTCGTAAAAGCACTTTTCCTCCCTCTAATGATCTATGGGCTTTCTGGATCATCAAACTAAGTTGCTTATTTAGTTTTTCCTTTTTATTCATAAACCAACCCCTCTTTGGTAGCATTCATGATAAATGGTTCGAATTCTCTTTCTTCTAATTCCTCCGGGGTGAACAAAAAAGTAGAAAACAAAGCTTCATGTGAAAAAAGCATTTCGTTTTCTATTTCGTCCACATATTTCTTAATTTCGGGGGTCACTTCTTCAAAGATCAATAGAAGATCATAATCCGATTCCTCAGTATGATCCTCTCTGGCGCGTGATCCAAAAAGAATGATCTTTTTTAAGTTTCTCCCAAAACGCTTCCTTAGTTGATCTGTAAAAATTTTTAGCTTTTTGTCGTGAATTCTTTTCAAAGTTGGTCTCCAGAGTTTTTCAGAGATGATTCGACAAAAGCCTGGAGCAGGCACTCATTTCAGATCCCGAAGCCTTGCAGTTCATCTAAAACGGCAATCCCGGAATTTTAAGACCACCGGTCAGCTTTGCCATATCTTCTGCCTGAAGCTCAGCCGCTTTCTCTCGGGCTTGGTTCACTGCGGCTACGATCAGATCTTCCAACATCTCCACATCCTCTTTGTTGACCACCTCTGGGTCGATCTTCACCTCCAAAATCTCTTGTTTCCCATTAGCCACCACCTTCACCATTCCTCCCCCGGCTGTTCCTTCCACCGTTTTGTTGGCTAACTCTTCTTGTATCCTCTCCATCTCCTGTTGAATCTTCTGCATCTGCTTCATCATATTCCCAAAACCTTTTACCATCTTTTTTCTCCTCGTATTTTGATGTAAACGCATTTACTTTTTATACGAAGTTGCCCTCTCAGCCCAACCCTGCTATGCATTTCACTTCGTTCAATCTCCCTGTGGGACAGGGGATTCAAATAAATGTATACGCAAAAAGGTGAGGGACAATCAAGTTGAATGTAATAAATCGAAACATGTATACACATTTTCATGCATATTTGTATTATAGCAAACGAATTAAATAAATTGATATCGTCACCCGCCCCTTCATCCTCTCCCATCAAGGGAGGGGGAATTCATAAAGTTCCCTCTCCCCTTGCGGGAGAGGGCTTGCCCTGAGCGAAGTCGAAGGGTGAGGGGTATGTAAAATTATTTCTTACTCTTTGTATTAGTTAAAAATTATTTTCTTAAATAATCTCCCCTTCGAAGGTATCCATGATGGTTTTTATCAAGGGATCTTTTTTCGCCGCCTCGCCTAAGTCAATTTGATTTTTCCCCCCCCGTGGCGGGATTTTCAAGTGGGTTGAATTGTCCCGACCACCCGAAGGAATCATGTTCTCTTGGTTCAATTTAAATTTCAATTGGAAAGATTGACCATAGATTTCCTCTAAGGCTTTTTGGATGAGATTTAGATTTTCCTTTCTTTCCACCTGTTGTTTGTGAAAATTTCTGCCGTTGAGAAATTCTATGGTTATGATCTCATCTTCAATGGAGACAATCTCTCCATCCTTTATCAAGCTCCAAAGAGACAATTTGGCTTTCTTTATTTTTTCCAAAACCTCATTCCACCGCTCTTTTAAACCCTGTAGGGAAATCTTTTCTTTTTGGGTTAGCGTTGTCCTTTCATCATTATTGGATGAGTCGGAAACGAAATCTCTTTTTTTCTCTTTTGGCGTAACAGATTCGTCTTCTGGCAAGGACTTTGGGGATGAGCTTGGGCATTCTGAATCAAACCCCGCCTTTGGCGGGATCTCGGAAGAAGAGTGGCTGAAATTCGAGTCTCCCCTTTGACTCGTTTGTAATTGATCCAATCTATTTATAACCTCTTCCAAATTGACCGTGGATTCCATCTTCAAAAGCTTCATCAAAGCCAACTCCAGAAAGATGCGGGGATCAGAAGCTCTTTTTAAAGTGAGATTTAAATCCGCCACAATTTTGATCATCCTCAAAATATCTGTATCTGAAAAGGCTTTCGCCTTTTCTTTATATTTATCAATATAGGTATCTGAGAGGTCAAAAAGAACCTTTGAATCCGGACCAACCTTTGCCACCAAAAGATCTCTGAAATGCTGAAGCAGACTGTTGACGAATTCTGGAAGATCGATGCCGGAATCTATTAATTGGTTCACCATGGAAAGTCCCTTAAAAGCGTCTTTTTGGGAAATCGCATCCGTTATCTCGAACAGCTTTTCCTGATCCACCAAGCCCAAAGTTTGAGCTACCAATTCTTTGGTCACCCTCCTTTTTGAGGAAGACCCTTCAGATTCTCCTCCAAAGGCGATCACCTGATCCAACAGGGATAAAATGTCCCGTAAACTGCCATCCGCTCGCCTGGCTAAAACATAAGAGGCGTCTTGGTCTATTTCCAATTTTTCCTTCTGGGCTATGGTTTGGATGGTTTTGACCAGATCGGGTGTAGGAATTCTTCTGAAGTCAAACCTTTGACATCTGGACAAAACCGTCTGTGGAATTTTGTGAGGCTCGGTGGTGGCGAACATGAAGATGGCATGAGCCGGTGGCTCCTCCAGAGTCTTTAAAAGGGCGTTGAAAGCGGAGTCCGACAGCATGTGCACCTCATCTATGATGTAAATCTTGTATTTCCCTTTGCTGGGAACGTATCTGATGTTTTCCCGTAAAGCCCTTATATCATCTACGCTATTGTTGGAAGCTCCATCTATCTCCGCCACGTCCAGGCTTCGACCGATGGCGATTTCATTGCAAGAATCACACTCCCCACAAGGTTCTGGGGTGGGACCGTCTTTACAATTTAGGGCTTTAGCCAAAATTCTTGCTACGGTGGTCTTGCCTGTTCCTTTGGGACCTGCGAAGAGGCAGGCATGATATATACGCCCGGCTTTGATGGCATTGGACAAGGTGGTGGTAACATGGGATTGTCCCACCACCTCCTCAAACCTTTGAGGTCTATATTTTCTTGCCATGACCAGATAAGTCATCTCTTTTCTTCCTTTTTTAAATCCTATGATGAATGACGGATGACGGATAAATGCTTTTATTCGTCATTAGTCATCCGTCATTAGAACTTTCCCTTAACCCATAAAATCACGAACTGTGAACCATGAACTACTTACCAATCCCTCTTTTCCCTCTCCCCTTGTGGGAGATTGAACGAAGTGAAACCCATCGGGTTGAACGAAGTGAAATGCATAGCAGGGTAGGTGAGGGGGATAACGTCACATCAGAAACAATCATGCTTGCGTCAATATGTCTTTGCATTCTCCCCTCCGAATAAAAACCACGAACTGTGAACTATGAACCGTGAGCCACGGGAATCCCGCCGAAGGCGGGATTCCCGTGCACCCACCATCGATTCCTGTTTTCTGAAGGATCTCAGGTAGCCGACTCCAACCAGGCTTCCCCGCGGCACACTCAAGGATTCGCTTGCCGTTGCTACCTTCCGGTCCTGGCGGGGTTGGGCGAGCTTGGGTTGCGCAGGACCTGGTCTTCAACATCACACACCCGATCTCCCACCAGAAAATAAAAGAACCTCAAGTGGGAATTCGACCCCGGTAGAGCGGGTTCCGGGTTACAGGGCACCGCTAACTCCCCGTCTAGCACAGGAATTCCGTCCTTCGACAAGCTCAGGATGGTGAGCGAAGTCGAACCACCGAAGGCGGGATTGGTTAATAGTTCGTAGTTCATGGTTCTTAGTAAAACCCATTTCACTTCATAGATTTAATTAGAGCACTGATGGATTTAGCTAACTTTTGACAAGTTTGGTAAAATCCATCATGTTCTTCTTTCGAGATATAACTATTGTCCAAAGCAATGACCAAAATTGGAACGCACTCGTGAACCCAACCTCTGGCCCTCCTTAAAAAATTCTTGAATTCCACCTTGGTCAAGCCACTTCCTTCGGCTATATTTAAAGCTACAGACAAAGCCGCTCTTCTCAATTGAGAAGTCACTCCGTCCCGCCAAAGGCGGGATGGGAAATCTTTTGCTCGTTTTATATATCCGTTTTGAAAACTCCAAAGCATCTTGGTAGACTCTTAACTTCTCAAAGTTAAATTTCTCTGAAGAACTCATACTATAATATTATGTTTTTTCTACGAACCACAAACCACGAACTACGAACCACAAATCTCCCGCCGGAGGCGGGAGATTTGTGGAGCAGAGCGGGCTCGAACCGCCGACCCCTACCTTGCGAAGGTAGTGCTCTCCCAACTGAGCTACTGCCCCAGAAAATCAGTTCACGGTTTTCAGTTCATAGCTAATGGGACTGTTGAAAAAGTGTCTCACCGGGTTTGATCGGCAAGGGACGAGGTTTAGTAGGGACAGCCCTTGTGGCTGTCCGTCTTGAAGTTAGGACAGGGACAAACCCTGTCCCTACATAAACCCTCCACCTCAAAAAATAGTTTTTCAACACGACCTTAATAGCAAAAAAACCAAAAACAAAATCATTATAATTCTTTTCCTAAAGAAAGCAAGAATTTTTTAACTTTCTTTTCCGCTTTAGTAGTTGGAATTTTTGATAATAAAAAGGGTTTTAAAGAAATAATAAAGTTGATATCTTGAAAACCTCACCTCCTCTCCATGAAATGGAGAGGGGACAAAGGGGGTGAGGTAGAAAAACAAAAGCCCCGCCAACGGCGGGGCTTTTGAACTTTCCAATCCTTTTGGGAAAAGAAAATTATTTACAACCAATCGGCATCTACCTGTTGCGATCTCTCATAGGTGCAGTCGGAATCTCCGGCGGTGGACCATATTGGAATAGATAGCTGATCAAATACAAGGCATCGTCCGAATCCACATTGCCATCACGGTCTACATCCCCTGAGCAGAATGGAACGGGCTCAGGCCCATTAACGAAGATGTAGTTAAGCAGAAACACTATGTCTGCAATGTTTATCAGGCCATCCAATCTTGTATCTCCCCTGATAGTCCGCATAGTCACCGGCACTATTACAATAGATTCATCTGGATCATTGGTCTGGAACGTCAGATTGCAAGTTAAGGTTTCTGCCGCACAGGTGTCAAATACGCTACCGTCAAAGGTGAGCACAAGGTCAATGAAGGAACCCGGATTAAGGGTATCCGCCTCCGGACTAACTGTGAACGGGCAACCAACGGCGCCGCCCATCAAGAACTCCATGATCTTTCCCATAAGATCAGCCATGGTGCTCGGAGGGGTTCCATCGACTAAGCCAGCGAAGTCTACCGTAGTGAACACGGTCTTGAACCCTTTAGGGCTCTCATATTGGCAAGCGGCCATCCCCAGCGGGGTTGGGTTGGTCATCTGGAACATATTGACGCCATTGTGCTGTAGCTGATCGATATAGAGTCCGTCGTCAGGACCCTTACTGCCTGGGCCAGACTTGACAGTGTACGGATCCCAGAGGGTAAATGTTGTTCCTTCAGCAATAGAACCTGCCACTCCAACACAAGCTCCAGTGGCTGGCGAAGTGATAGTCCACACATCCTGGTCTGTCCAGGTTACTCCCAGATAGTCATATGGGAAGTCTCCAGTCGAGAAGGAGCCAGGATCTAAAGAAAGATAACGATCATAGAAATAGTCTTGAGCTGAAAGGAACAGACTTCCGCCGCCGTCCAGATAGGCAGCCAGGTTTATATCATCGGTGGGTGTAAGCGTTTGATTTAACTGCCAAGACTCACCGGTGAACCAGATCACCACAGGATAGCCAGCCATGGTGGTAGCATTGGGCCCATTTCCACCCACGCTATTCACCTCAAAGACGTCGTAGGTGTATCCGTTTGCGGTCAGAGCAGCGGTGAAATAGGCACGAACGTCGGTGAAAACTGTGTAGTTAATACTATTGTCGTCGTCAACCAAAAGCACGTTCGCCTTAGGTCCAGATGGTCCCACAGTCGCCTCAAAAGCCAGGGGTCCTCCACCGAGGTTCTTCACTTTCACCTTTGCAAGCTTGGTGAATCCCGGGCTGATCGCCACATTCAGGCTCATCGGAACGATCTCTACCTCCGCATCCGGATAAACGTGCACAGAGACAGGGATAGTATCATCCTGCTGATTGACTCCATTGCTCTTGATCGCTATGTAGGTTAGATAGTTTCCAGGAATCAACTGGTGACCATCAACCCTCACCGTTACCACCAGTTGCTCATCAGGTTGAATCTGACTGGTATCAGGATTCTCGGTCAACCATCCCACCGGATCGGTCATCTTGTAGGAGAGTGGACCCTGACCACCCGGATTGGAGATAGTCAAATAGGCGTTGGTGTATTGATTCCACTGGGCCTCTATGTCGAGTGAATGAGGGGTGATCGCATACATAGCACCTCCCACGATCATATGCACCGGCACCAAGGTGGTTCCCTTATCCGGGACGTTGTGCTCGATTATGATGTTCCCTAATTTCTCGCCGCCAAAAATGTTTGTGGCATCAAGGTGCACTGTCACGCTCGTACTGTCATGCGGATTAGCCGTATCTGCCTCGGGCGAAACGGTCAACCAGTCCACACCGCCAAGCATAATCATGGCTCGGTCGTAAAGCGTTCCGGGGGTCGTCGCTCCTTGCTGATACGAGAAGCCATCACCGGTCTGGGCGCTTGCCCACAGAAGCCAGTCACCCCCTGTACCAGCAGATTGACTCTGAATCGACACCCATCCTTCAGGCACATTGCAGATGGGACTTAGCTCTACGCCAGTGAAGAAATACAGCTGAAAGCTACCGGCGCCCGTGACATAAAATATGCCAGTTGGAACGACCGTCGGCACCACATCTTCGTAAGTGCAAACCAGGTCGGTCGGCAGAGTGTGATCACCAGGGGGATCCGAGTAGAACATTATGTCGAATACCATGTTGTTAGGATTACCGGCAACCCATGTGGTCCCAGTGTATATCAGACAAAGTCCCCACCAGCTGATGTTGGAAACGGGTTTGGTGACGCCCCAGAAGTTTTCGTGCATCTTGTATCCCGCACCTTGATCGGTGGTCCCAAAACTCCAGGTTTGGCTCGGAGTGTGAGGTAGCTGTATGTATACTGTCTCACCGTCAGCTGTGGTCATAAGTGGACTCATTGAGAGACTCAGCTCCGTGCCCACTTTTCCAGTCCCCAAAACTGTCAGCTGCGCTGGGTTGCTTGTGTCTACAGGGCGAGGATTCTCCATCATCGTTCCTAAAGAAAGCTTGGTGGTCTCTTGCCAGTTCCTCAGAATCTCATGAATCTCTCTGTCGGTGCTCCCTTTCCGGCCAGCCAGCATAGGTCCAGTCTCCTCGGTGCTCATCTCAAATGCCAGATGCCCAGCACTATCGTTGCAAACCCACATGGTGGTATCTTTGATGCTGCCAGCAAGAACCTGAACCCTGAAGCTATCAGGATGAACCCGAATCCCGGGCGTAGGACCCACATGCACGATCACTACCAGGGTATCATTCGGAATATCAAAGTAGTTGGTCTTTATGAAGAGTTTGGTCGCATAGTCGCCAGCGATCAACAGATTTCCATCCACCGTGACCGTCACATCCTGGGCGCCATCAATAGGAACGTCAGCCGTATCTGGAGATTCAGATAGCCAAGGCACCGGATCGGTGATCTTATAAGCCAATGGAGCGTGACCACCGTAGTTTTCCATAAACACATGACCATCCGAGTATTGGTTCTCCAAAGCATCGATCTCCAAAGTCTCCGGAGGAGAAACCGAATAACTAGGACCTAAAATCGCCATGTAGACCGGCACTAAGATCGGACTTTCATCCGGATCGTTGGAAGAAATCCACAGGTTGGCAGATTTGTCCTCTTCATAACCGATGGAGCTGAAACTCAGCTTCACGATTTGGCTTCCTTTGCCTGGATTTATTACACCAGACATTGGATCCACAGCCAGCCACGGTCCAGCATAGCTCTCTACCAACACATCGTCGACCATTATGCGAAACTCGTCCAGTCCCTTATTCACAAAGGCTAGGTAAACTTTACCTCGACCATACTTGCCCAGTCCGATACTCATCCTCTCCCAAGTGGTATTGATGAGACCATCCTGAGCCCACAGAACCGTAGTAAAGGCAGTAGGATCATTGGTAGTATTGGAGAGTCTTACTTCTAAGCTCTCTGGATAGGATGCCAAATAAGCCCTATACCAGAATGATATACTGTCATTTCCGCCCACTGATATCCGCGGGGTGATCAGCCAATCGTCATTCCGCAGGCTTGGGCTTTCCCATCTCGAACACGCACTGTAAGCTCCGGTGTGGTAATATACGGAATACTTTTCCCAGGTAACAGTGCCACCATCACGATTAACTACCACCCAGTCTGTTGGCGGGAACGTGGCCCCTTCAAAGCCTTCATAAAGAGTGGTGTCAGGCATTTTGCCGCCAGTCTCTTGGATAGCAATGCCCCATACCAGATGTCCAGCACCGGTGTTGGAGATGGTCATGGTGGTATCCTTGGTATAACCGGCGTAAATTCCAACATAGACCTCCTCCGGAACCACCGCGATGTCAGGTTCAGGACCTACATGCAAATAAACCTTGTAGAGCTTATAAGGCTGAAAATCCGGGTCATTGCTGTAAATCTTGAGCTGACCGATGTAATTCCCGGCATAAAGACTTCCGCAGTTTATCCTGAGTGTGCAAACGGTTGCAGGGTCGCCCACAAATACTGTATCCAGCGTAGGCATCACAGAAAGCCATGGAACGCTCTCAACGATATTAAAGGCCAAGCGAGCTTCACCGGTATTGCCGATATTCAGGAAGACATCAAAGAAGGATCCTCCTTCAGTGCAAGAAGTATCTATGCTATCTGGAGATAAGGTCATATCGGGAACCAAAACCCTCATATGTGCACGAACCGTATCCACCGGGGTATCGGGGTCATCGCTGTTGATGATGAAGGCTCCGAAGAAGTCTCCACCCAATATGCCGGTAGCATCGAAGGTCACATCAATGGTATCGGAGCCATAAGCCGGGATTACTCCGGACTCAGGGCTGAAGACCAACCAGGAAGGCGCCGCAGAGAATTTGATAGCCATGTTGTTATGCACATAGTTGGCATTGAACACCACTTCCAGACCGTCAGTTCCGGTTCCGTTCTCGATCCCGATGGTCGACTGGTTCAGATAGGTGCATGTACCATCTCCCATCTGTAGATACTGGTAAATTATTTTGCCATTGGGATACAGGATAATCTCCATAGTATAAGGACAATTGGTTGCCCCATACCGGATCACGTGATCCCATTCGATCACCAGCCTCTCGGAATTGCGGTGGTAATAGATGTTACCTGCCCCGCCTCCAGGAGCTGATCTGAGATCGTCCCACATCAGAGCCAATAGATTGTTTGGCTGCGGTGGATTGGGAATGGTATCGTTGGTCAGGTTGCCCAGGGTGCTGGTGAAGGAGGCGAACCCATTGGAAGCAACACGGAACGAGTCGAAAGTAACGCCATAGAATTCAAACGGGAATCCAATGGCGAAGGGTCCGACATTACCATCGTCGGTAATGCTCAATAGGGTTCCAATGCTGTTGATCTCGATCCAGTTGAAGGTCGGTCCACCCGCCTCATCTGAGTCAATCCAGCGATAACCAAAGGCATCCGGTCCACCTAAACCCTTGGCTGGTGGAACTCCTCGCCGAGGGTCTATCCCGTCTTTGCTAAGGAGTCCGCTCAATTCTTTATCGCTCATCTCCACCCGATTGTGTTTGTGAGCTGGCTCACCGTCAAAGAGCGCTCCAAATTTACTCCACTCTTCGGTCTCGACGGTGTAATTTAGCTCTCCATTCCCGGTGTTGTCGATGAACATGGCGGTATCTAAGGTGTTATTTGCTTCCACGCCAACCCCAAAGGAATCCGGGCTTACTACTATATTCGGGATCATCCTAACATAAAGATGAAGCGGAACCAAGGTTTGGGTGGATTTCTCACCCGAATTGGAAGTAACCACCAGCGTATCGTAATAATGCCCAGCCAAGCCAGTGGTGTTGAAACGTAGGGTATCGGTGTCGGTTGCACCTGAAGCTACCGAGCCGGAGGTTGGAATAATCGTCAGCCAGCTCACCGGAGTAGAAAGGCTGTTGGTATAGTTCAGATTTCCGCCACCAATGTTGCTGATGGTGAAGAAGATATCGAAGAAGCTATCCACGTAGCCTTCCGCATAGACGCTGTCCGGCACAACTTTGATCTGGGGCGGGAAATAAGGTCCGCTCACATTATCAATCGCCATACCATATGTGTTGTTAGCCCGATAAAAGAAAGCGATATAGATGTCTTGACCAGCATAAGAGGACAGGTCAATTATCTTATGGAACCAGCTGATGTTGCCGGTGCTAGTCA